>Ga0206855_10153_pt2 | contig 20899 bp, 16 predicted proteins | sample Alteio_BWOrgCont_51_FD_152637 | JGI IMG/M metagenome (GOLD analysis project Ga0206855, IMG submission 152637) | Enriched cells from forest soil in Barre Woods Harvard Forest LTER site, Petersham, Massachusetts, United States -... | ecosystem: Environmental > Terrestrial > Soil > Temperate forest >...
GACGAATGCTTGATCCGCTCAATTCCAGTAGCGGTTGACGATATAGCAGAGACCCTTGGATTGCGGATTGTTTTTGGTGAATTCCCGGATTCGACGGTCGCGGGTTACATCGAAGCCGCAAACTCGCGGATTGTAGTTAATGTGAACGACAGCCCTGCGCGCAGAGCCTTTACGATTGCGCATGAGATCGGACATCACGTTCTCCATCAGCAGCAGCTCAAGAATCAGCCTGAACTCGGCATTCTCTATAGAAAGCCAATTGGCGGCGAGAAGGACCCGATTGAACAAGAAGCAAATTGCTTTGCTGCGGTTCTCCTTGTTCCAGAACGGCTGCTACAACAATATTATCGTTACGAGTTAGACGATAGAAGCGTGAGCAAGCTGTTTGGGGTTTCGGAAGAAGTCATCCGCTATAGATTAAGGGATACGGGACGGCGTTGAATCAGGATGGCAGACGGGGAGCCGTTTCCAAAAATTAATCAGGACGTTCCCCTGAGTCTTCAGAATCTGACCGACTCGGTAAGAATCCTCACCGACCGGCCGTTTGACGATCAAGAGCAACGCACCAATGAGTCCAGATGGATGGATGAGCAAATCCATGGACTTGAGAAATACCATAAATTGCGTGATTCGTGGTCAACTTACTTAAAGGTGCTCCTTTTCTTATCGGCTTTATTTCAGGGCGTGCTGATAGCCATGGTTGGTAGTAGTCAATGGAAATTCACCAATCATGAGGTGTTCTTGGACACAGTAGCCGGAGAGATGTTTCTACAGATAGCGGGCTTGGGATATATCGTTGTGCGGTGCCTCTTCCCATCTGACGGCAAGAAATCGACGGATAAGGTTCCAAAAGTCAAACCTGAGAAGGGAAAGACCGAAACCCGTTAGGTTTGCTGACACGATGTTCCCCATATTCAAATGCCGTCCAACGCAGTACCAACTTGTAGCGGAACGGAGCCTGGAACAGCAATGAGCCCGGAGACCGGTTCGCCGTAGGATTTGAAGGCGCCGAGGGCGAGGTGGTGGGCGGCTAGGGCGCAGAGGGCGGCGTCTACTTTGTCGATGTTTGATAGGGCGGCGGCGTCGACTCCGGCTTGTTTGAGGCGGGCTCGGCGGATGCTTCCTTTTTGTTTCGCGGAGACGATTTTGTCGGCGAGGGCGCAGGCGATGGCTTTGGGGGAAGGTTTCGAAGCAGATTGGGCCGGCGGTTTGGCCCGGGTCGCCGGTGAACAGAATGTTGAGCTAGGGAATGAGGTCATCATAATCCCGATGACTGCCGATGAAGAACCAGTTGCAATCGTCGCCGTCACGAACACATATGGCTCGGTATCTCTGACCGATTCGGACTGACCACCAATCAGGCGTTCCTTTTACTGGTTTGAAGTAAAGGCTTGGATGAGTCGGATCTGCGAGCCAGAGGGCGAATTTTTCGTCCATCAGTTTTCGCGTGTCCTCTGGAAACGCGTTGTACTGATCCCAGAACTCTGGCTCGCAATAAGAATTCACGCCGGGAATTTACGCGCAGTGCCGTTCTTCAAGCTCTTCCGCGCTTTGTCTGCCATCGCCTCCAAGGGCTTTTTGGCTTTTCGAAGTGCACTTTCGAACTGAACATCAGTAAATTCAGGCGATTCATTGGCCTCCTCAAGAGGGGCGACTGGAGGCCTAATATCCACTTTAAACTTCTCTACCATAACTACCTCGGACCATGACCCATTGTAGGCTATCTCTCCGTAGGTCGGTAGCTTCCATTTGTCAACATCCTCTCTTCCCGCGCAGTAATTCTACGCTCATTAGGTTGAGTGCCGTTGCGACAGCGGGCCGTTGGAAATGGAGATCGGTGGATAGCGTCAGCGACTCTAAAAGTCATTTGAGCCGATAATCGCTTGTGGTTCTGCAGAGACCTCGGTAGGAACGACGATCAGGCCGCTGACTGGTTCACCATAACTTTTGAGGCTGCCGAAGGCGAGGTGGTGGGCGGCCAGGGCGCAGAGGGCGGCGTCGACTTTGTCGATGTTGGATAGGGCGGCGATGTCGATTCCGGCTTGTTTGAGGAGGGCCCGGCGGGTGGTTCGTTTTTGTTTCGCGGAGACGATTTTGCCGGCGAGGCCGCTGGCGATGGCTTGGGGGAAGGTTTCGGAGAAGATTCCGGTTCTTGAGTTAACCGGGCGTCCGGTGAACAGTTGGTGAGTCTGAGCGAAAGGACAAAATTCTGGTTGACGGAGGCTTGATGGCGCCTCGGGCGGGCATGTTACGCTCCAGTTCACATCACTAGCGGGTCGAGTTCGTTGATGATTTCATCGATGGCCATTTGAACGTCGCGCATGATCCACTGCGACCATTCATCAAATCTGGTTAGCATTGAAAACGATATTGAGCCGGTGTACAGAAGGTCTTCGCTTTTCTTGAAGACATCGCGCACGGAATATATTGCATCTCGTTCAGTTTGCTGTGTGCCTGGTGTTATCAGGTGAGTCTCAACGGTCGCTACTTCAGTTCTTGGTCCGGCTGATTTTGCTGCATAGAAGATGTGCGGTCTTCCCATGTGATCCTCCTTGTCGCGATCTACGATGCACAACAAAGAGACTGGAGTGAGTTGATTTCTCCTAATCTTTTCGGCAAGCCTTGGAAAGGCCCTCTCGGTGAACTCCGAGACTGCTCTGTAATATGCGAGGAATCCCGTCTCGATGGCCAGCACGAGTTGTTCGTCGGAATATCGGTCGGCATCAGTTACCATGCCGTGTTTGTACGGGCGATCTTCCCATGTGTGGTCTGGTTGCACTAGGATATCTCGGTCGACGACTATCCCCGATTGTTGCAATGTTTCCAGAAGGTCCATGGCCCAGTAGACTGAGAGTTCGTTCACAATTCCCTCGTCTGGTTTGATCACTGCATTTGGTGGAACCGTTCGCCCAGCGGGCCAGCTTCGCTGAGCAAGCGAATCCAAAATGGGTTCAAACCAATCTTTGATCCGATCGGCAGTCAAGGGCCATTCGATCGAGATTTGCTCCACAGGAAAATCGGTAGTCCTGAGGTCGCTAAAAAGCTGGCCTATTTCTAGCGTCTGACCTACCGGTATCCCTGATTTTGACTTAAGGACGTCTTTGAGCTGCCGAAGCACCAAGCGAAATGCCTCTATTTCAGGAATTGTTGTTGAGGTTCTAGCGTCGTGGTAACGAGTTGCCCTTATTAGGCTGCCTAATTTCAGATAGTGCCTTTCTATCTCGGTCCAAAGGAAGTCCTTCTTTGTCATGTCTTCGACGGACTCGGTTACAGACACGCCGTCATCTCGTGGGAATAGACTCCAGCAGGTTATGTATCCGGAGGGGCCTAAGTAGAGGTGTACTCTCGCCGGGTCGGGCGAGTGGGGCTGGAAGATGACCCTAAGAATGGGGAATTCGGCGTCAATAAGGTTGTTGTATGTGTCCACAAACCTTGCGAAATACTGATGTGAATCCATCGATTCGTCCGATAAATCGCCTGCATAGTAAGTACCTTCTCGGTGAAGAAGGTTCTTTGCTACGAGCAACGCTGACAGTTGATCGAAGGAGTAGTCAGTGATTGCCTCTGCCGCTTTTCGCAAAACGAAACTTGCATCGGTTAGATGATCGCCTTGAAGAGATTCGATGAAGCCTTCGAGGTAACTGGGATGAACGATACGAAGGGATTGAGTGAATTCGAGAAAACCTCCGGAACATTTGGCCAGGAGTCTTTCATTGACTGTTGAGACGCCAGTCATTTCCAGCAATTTATGGAGAGCGGCTTTGTCTTGTCTCGGGAGAAGCGAGGTTATTGCGATTCGTATGCGTTCTAAAGGTTGAAGTGATCCGAACCACGTTTGCGCCGCGCCAATGATGTTCTTTGCCGCTTCGACCTGTTCTACGAAGTGCGCTTGAAAATCTATGTGGGTATCCCAGCGCTTTACCAGGTTTCCGACATTGTGAGGGAAACGAAGTTGCGAGACGATGTAGCCGGCATTTACCCTCAAGGCTGCTGCTGTTCTCGCATCAATGGGCTCAGGACGCTCGAATCTTGGCTTCGAGTAGTAGTCGATGTGTCTGACAAGAATCTCTTGTAGCGCAATGCTGCCGAATGAGCCTTCTTGCCTCATTGACACGGTAATTCGGTCGAGGTTCGGTGACTCACCCAGGCGAGAGTTCCGTTTGGCCCGATCCAATACTGCTTCGCGGGAAGTGAGGACGACGAGGTTCCTATGGCTCAACAACCTGAGCCGGTCGAAATCATTGGCTGCAGAGTGAATATCGAAATTCAGTTTGCCAAAGGCATCGTCGATGAGAATGAAGCGATTGTCAAGCGTCAGCACTCCCCTTAGGGCTTGGTCCGCTTCTAGCCGTAGAATACTTTCCTTTCCAACAGCTCCTAATGTTGCGAGGAGGTTGATGGCTGCAGAGGTCTTGCCGATGTGTGGTGGGCCCGACAGAATGAGAAATCCTGAGTTTTTCAGTATTTCAATTGCCTGGTCATATTGCGTTGGTCGGACGAACACCGAGAGATTTCTTTCTATTTCAACTGTTGGCATTGCGGACCTAGCCCAACCGACTTCGCCAAATTCCTCCTCTAGGATTTCGAGGACTTCCCTTTGTTTTTCTACTTTTAGCCGCTGGATGGTACGGAGGAGAAACCTGCGATCCATAACGTCTCGGTTTAGGTCGAAGTCGAAACCCGGCGATAATATGCTCCTGAAATTGGCAGTGTAGGTGTCCTGAGCTGAGGTCAGGATGTATAGCTTCAACGAGTCGAAATGCTCGTCTAGGCGGTGGGCGAAAAACTTCTCAACTGTGTCCCGAACCTTCGCGCCCGAGCCATCGCCTGTCACTTGTATAGCGACTCTCTTGATGCGGTCTCCGAGATCAATGGCTGGGAAGTTTTGGCGTTCCGTGTTGTCGAGATTCTTGAGGTCCGGCAGATCCAGGATGATGCTCAAGAGGCGGCACATGACGCTTTGGGCAGTTCTGCTCAGGTCGAAGAATGAGCCGCTTTGGCCAATATCTACTTGATAAGAGAACGTCCCGAGCAGGTCCCCAATTCGTTGCTGCCTGTTGAGCGTGTCCATATTCTTGTGTCGCCGCCAATTCCGCGAAAGTGCGAATCTGGCGGCGGTGTGCTAATTTACTTGCCAGTTTGAGCGTGCACGATCATCTTCCACCGAATCTGCCCTTAAACTGAGGTGTGCTGGTGGTGATTTTGAGGAGGAAGCCGTTGGTCTTCAGTGTGCGATATCTCATGCCCGCATCCTTCGCATCTAACGGCCCTCCTTTTCGGAATTACTTGCAAATTCACCTAACTAGGCGGCTGGCTACGCTTTGAATATGTCCCTCGGTCGCGTCGTTCTTCGTACTACCAGAGGTTGTTACCTTGGGCGGCGCCCCCTTTGTAGATTAATCACAATGCGATACCCGACGTGCTAGAATTGGGTCCGATGCAGTTTAGTAGCTGCCGATCGAATAATGGATGACACGCAGAGCTACGAGCATGGGGTAAGCATCCGTCGCACGCGGTTTGACCCTGAGCGACGGCTCCAAGCTGCCCGCTGCCCGATTTTGCTTTGGTGGGATCAATGACACATCGCACAGCGCAATGGGTCACAGAATTCCCGTCCAGTAAAATCTGCTCGACGATTGGTAATGGAGTTGGTGAGTGTACTTAGCCGAAGTATTTGCGGAGAACTTTCGACTCTTTGGCAATGGCTCAGAGGCCTTGTCACTTCGGTTGCAGAAGGGTCTGAACGCTTTGGTTGGAGAAAACGATAGTGGAAAGACCGCAATTATTGATGCGATTCGCTACTGCCTGTGGACAACAAGTCAGGATTATCACCGGTTCACCGAAGACGAATTTAATTGTTCAGCCGCAGGTCGAGCGACTGAGCTAACCATCCGATGCAAATTCGAAGAGCTTTCAATTAAGGATCAAGGCACCTTCTTTGAGTTCCTCACGGTACCGGAAGGAAAAGAGCCGGCGCTATATGTGACCCTTCGGGCTCGGCGCTTGGATTCAGATAGGAACTCGCGAGTTGCAGTTTCGACACATGCCGGTGACAAAGGGGACGGCCCGACCTTAGAGGGCATACCGCGAGAGTTGCTACGAACGATTTATTTGCGGCCGCTTCGTGACGCTGAAGGCGAATTGAGTGCAGGGAGAAACTCCCGGTTATCGCAGATCTTGTCTAATCATCCAGACATCGCCAGCCAAGCTACCGATGACTTTGACAAGGCGACCCAGTCAGCTACAACCTTGGTCGGCATCATGCATCGAGCTGAGCATGACATTGACCGAAACCAGGCGGTAAGAGATGCCCGCGATAATATCAACACTAACTATCTATCAAGCTTTCAAATAGGGGATGATACATTGGTTAGTTCGGTAGGAGTTGCAAATGATTCAACCCTGAACAAAATCCTTGAGAAGCTCGAATTAAAGCTAACTAATCCTAGTGGTTCAGGGGATTGGACTAGGCGTGGCCTGGGCTACAACAACGCGCTATTCATGTCTGCAGAGCTTCTTTTGCTCGGGTCACGAGAAACATGTCCCATGCTCTTGATCGAGGAGCCGGAAGCGCATATGCACCCGCAGCTTCAGGCACGTGTGATTGACCTGCTTATCACAAAGACCGATGATCCTGTTAGGCCGGTCCAAGTGTTGCTTACAACTCACAGCCCAAACATAGCAGCATCCATTCCACTTGGGCGAGTTACCGTGGTTTCGGGGAAGAGGGCTTACTCCCTTTCGCCGTCGCTAACGGCTCTAGCTGACAGCGACTACGCCTTCTTGGAGAGATTTCTCGATGTGACGAAGTCAAATCTGTTTTTCGCTAAGGCGGTCGCTATAGTCGAGGGTGATGCAGAAAATCTGCTTCTGCCTGCATTGGCATCAAAGGTCGGCCGATCATTTAGCAAGAACGGCGTCAGCATCGTAAACGTCGGCCACACCGGTTTGCTTCGGTACAGCAACATATTCAAGAGGCACGATGGAACTTCGCTTCCAATCCGCGTGGCCTGCTTGAAGGATCGAGATGTCGTTCCGGACAGCCTGTCGAACGATCTCAGGGGCGAATTAAAGAAAGAGTCGGACTTGACTCCAGCAGAGCACGTTGAGCGAGAACGGAATATGCGCCTTGGTGACGGCGGTTCAGTCAAGACATTCATTTCCAATTCCTGGACATTCGAATATGACCTTGCGGTGGCGTCCTGGAAGATGGCTAAGATCATGCACCAGGCTATCCAAGTAGCAAAGGGAGCCAACAGTTCCTGGCCCGATCCGGCAATGATAGCCACGACGCGGGGAATGGCAGCAGCAGAAGTGGAAGCCTGGCAAACAAGCGGTCGGCCTTTGGCAGAAGTGGCAATTGATATCTACACGCCGCTCAGAAAGGGGCAGGCCAGGAAGCCTGTCGCGGCTCAATTTGCGGCAAAAATCGTTGAATCATCCGATTTAGCTGAGGCAGATCTCCCCACTTACATTATTGCAGCCCTGAGGCATCTTGCCGGAACAGTGTAGACGGATGGTGGTGCCGTTTAACTTTGCGGTCCTTGACGAGAACAGAGTGAGGGCTCATGCAGCCCGGCTTAACCTTACTTTGCCCCATGTCGAACAGCTACAACTTCTCACGAGGATGGACTCATTCGATGTTCAGGCGGCGCCAGGCTGTGGCAAGACGACTTTAGTTGGTTTGAAGCTCTGCCTCCTAGCCTCTGGATGGAACAGCGAACAGCAGGGGATTTGCGTATTAACATACACCAATACGGCAAAAGACCAGATCAGAAAGATTCTCGATAGCGACCAGACGGGTCGAAGACTATTGCGCTTCCCTCATTTCGTGGGCACGTTTCAAGCCTTTGTAGACACCTTCTTAAGCCTCCCGCATCTTCGCTCTCTGGGCATTGAGCTTCGCGCCATAGATGACGACTTTTATGCTGATGCAGCGAGTCGGACCCTTGTGAAGGGCAATTATTTTACGCTGCGACCGTTTCTTGAAAGGAGAAAGAACGGCGAGGAGTTGGTCAGAAAAGCAACCTACCGATTTACCGAAAGTCGACTCGAAGTTTTCTCCGAAGCAGGGAGTCTCCCGTTTAAATCAGATACACAAAGCGGGCGACAATTCATTCAAATCAAGAACAGACTAAGAGATTACGGAATATTCAGATACGCCGATATGTTCGCGTTGGCCCACCAGTATCTTTGCCAGAATCAGAGCTTAACTGATTCTCTACGCTGGCGTTTTCCAATGATGCTAGTCGACGAAATGCAGGACACGAAACGCATGCAAGATGACCTGCTTTCGCCCATCTTTCATATCGATCAGTGCATCGTTCAAAGGATCGGGGATGTCAACCAGCGGATCTTTGAGGAAGATAGCGACGATGGAGAGGCTTGTGATTTCCCGAGGGCCGGGTTCCTTTCGCTTCCACAGACTATGAGGTTTGGCCAGCAAATAGCCTCCGCCGCATCGTGCCTAACCCTGAATCAGTCGCAAGATATTGAGGGGATCGGAGACTGTCCGAACCTGCCGCCAGTTCTAATTATGTTTAATGAAGAACAGGCTCCTCTTGTTCTCGAACGATTTGCTCGCCTGGTAGCAGAGTGCGTACCGCGAAGTGAGCTTAATCGATATCCCGTTAAGGCTATTGGAGCGCGCAAGTCCAGCGATGCAAGTAAATTTCCGAAGGCGATAACGTGCTACAACCCGTTCTACCGAAAACTACCGCAAGCCAGAACAAAACCGGAGCACCTCTTTAAGGCAGTTGCTGTAGCCCAGGCCGGAATGAAGAGTACAGGCCAGACTTCCACGGCAGCTTCGGTCCTTTGGGACGCAGTTTCTGAACTTCTTAGGCGATGGGAAGTCCGTGTCGAGGGGCGTCAACCGACGCGTCGAAGTGTCCAATACTCCCTAGAGCAACGTGGGACCGAGTTTTGGATTTCGTTCAAGACTTCATTGCGCCGACTCTTAGCTCTGGACCTCAATGACCAGGTCGCTTGCGAGAGCGCTGCAAGGGATCTGATCGAGACTTTGACCTCCGTCTTTGGCTTGACGCCGACGCCCGGAGCGACTGCGTTTTGTAAGTACGATCCGGAGGATTGCACTGCCGATTCCCAGGCCAACGAGCAAGGCTTGTTCCTCACTTTCAGTACAAACGCAGGAAATGTGACGATTGGTTTTGACACAATTCACAATTCCAAAGGCGAAACGCATGCAGCAACCCTTATTCTAGAGTGCTACTCGAAGGAAGGTATCCACGACCTAAGCGACGTCTTGCCTGCAATTGTGAACAGGCAGAAAAGCCAACGAGCCAAGATGGTCTCGGTCAAGAGAGCCGGCCTGTTAATATTTGTTGGGATGACCAGGCCAACGTCCCTTCTTGCTTTTGCAGTCCTTAAGGATCACGCCAGTCCCTACCTCAATGACTTCCGTAGCTTAGGTTGGAGAATCGAAGAAGTTGCGGATACTCAAACACTTTTGCCGCCTATCTAACGACAAACTGCTCGTTAAATACATCGATCAGCGCACTTTCCCTTCTCTTTTCCAGTGTGCCCAGGATGTCGACTCCATTTAAAAAGCTAATGGGCTGCTTCCGGTGCTTTAGCGCTAGATCTGCGATTAGCATTAGCGCTTCGTCCGCATAACCGGTCGACGCGTAGAATCTGAACTCGGCTCGATGGTCTCGATACGGTGATGTTTTGAACCACTCTTTTATTCGCGGTAATTTCTTGCTTTCCCAGGTATCGATCGTATCTCTGTTGACTAGGCTCCCTGGAGCCATTCCCTTACATTCGCAAAAATAAATGTTAGAGTGACTTGATGCCATAATATCGATCTCCGCAGTTTGACCTTTACTGTCTCGGATCTTCTTTCTGATCTCGATGAAGAGTCCGTCCTCCTTGTACAAGTGAGCCATGATAAGCTCTAGGACGACTGCTCTGAGGTTGAGGGCGGCGCCTTCCAGCCGTGACATTCGGCCGACGAGTTCAAACACTTTGTCTGGGGAAGAAGTTACTGACATGGCAGCGTTGGCAATTGTGTCGATCAGCTGACGCAGATCCCGTGCTGTGTCAGCACCAAGAATCGCTTCGGGGCGAGCAATAAACGTTCCGCGGGTACGTAACATATCAAGCGCGGCACGCTCAAATGAGTCGGCAATTATCATTGGCTGGAGCCTCGATTCTCGTCGCTGATGGATTAGCGAATCGCATTTGGCAATAAATGGCTTCAAGTCGTTTATAGCCAAGTGGCGACCCAGAATAACATCGCATACGAGAGAACCGGGCCTCACCGTTGATGATGTCCGCGTCGCAATACCTGAGAGGTAGGTAGGACAACATAGATCCCAGCCATACGGCCCGGTGAGTGGTGTGCGCCCGTCGATCCGAACACTGACTACATTTGTAGAGGAGAAACCGGCTCGAACAAGCCAACTCCGCGTGGCCATAAGCATAATATCTTCGGCAACGCGAATTGCCCTTAGCCTTGGCGTCATTCCTGGCGAACCATACGTGGCGAATACGACCTGTTCAGTTCCCGCCTCGGGAATCAAAAGACCAAGCTGCTTTAACTTCTCGATAGCAGCAGAACACAGGATCTGTCGTTTTGTCGGTCGCACCGGTAGCCCGGTAGCGGCAGGAAGATCCCTTTCACAGACAGCCCCGTGCCGGGCTGCGATACCAAGTAAAGCTCTTCCGTAGCTGGTTCCCGTCTTAATCAGCGCTTCTTCTAAATGGCTCTTGAAGTCCGGTGTGCCAAAGTCGCCATCGATGAAGAGGAATGCCTCTTTGTTCGGGAAATTAACGCCCTTCAGTCTGGAAACCGGAGGTCCCGCCCGAGAGATTCGCTTTCTAATTGCCTCGGGTGTTACCCCCTCTGCATCCAGTCGCTCTGCAATGTCAGAACTGAGCATTGCCCCATTCTGAAAAAGCATTTCTCTGATCCCTTGGGGCATGTCACACCGCGCAATTTATAATGCAAACCAAATAGCCTATCACGATTTTAAAATTCCGATTCAGAATCAGCTGAGGTTTGTCCAGGATGAAGGCTGAGAGCTATCAGACTTGGCGATGAATGCCTGGAGGCGACTAGTGGGAACTGGAAAGTGTTTAGGCTAGTGCATATTAGAACGCAGATCGATGTTGAGATCTATCACTTGGCATCACTTTTTGTGCGACGAATTGGATTGGAACGCGAATGCGCGATTCTGGTCTACAGATGCGCGGGCGGCGTCTAGTGTAGATCTGATCGAAGTAACCGCCATCTCGGAGGGCAACGGCGTGAAATCCTTTCTTCTGGCCACCGACATCGACGCCGGCAACAGCCAGCAAATTCGACCCTCGGAGCAGATCGGCTCATGTGATGGTTGTGAGCTCGGACATCAATGCCTCCATTAGGTCTTTGGCTAGGCGGCTTGAACGTACAAGTTGCTCTTCCAACACATCTACCTTTTTCATCAGTTCATTTACTCGACCAACTATTCGGTGCTGCTCGGCAAGTGGAGGCAATGGGATGGGTATGTTTTTGCACTTCGTCACAGAAATGTTGTCTTGGCCAGCTGTGCCGATTAGGTGGATTGCGTCGATGAAAGAGCCCTCTTTAATGAACATGTGTAGGTAAGGCGCAACTTCCGGCACTATCAGGCGAAAGAACGCTATCGCCTGATTGCAGTTCCATTCCGGATATGTGTCTGGAACGATTGCTACTTTCCCAAGTGGTGGCCCCACGATGTTCATGATCACGTCGCCGGGAGCTAACTTTGATCGTTTCATCCGCAGCTCATGATGGTTGCGGTCAATGAACTGGGGCCGATATTCGAAATCTACAGACTGCTCCCGGATGTTATATACCTTCAAGTAAGGGATGCCCTCAGTTGGATGGAAAACCTCTTGACTTGGTGTTGAGCCCGACGAGATGGGATAACAGAGTTCGCCGGCTCGGATCCACGCCCATGAATCGGGAATAGGAAATGGAGTTTCCTCTTGTGCGATCTGCTCTAACGGTTCTTCAGGCTTGATGGCTCGGTCGTGTCTCAGTTGCGCTTTTTCAATTGCGATTCTGGCTATTAGATCGGTAGTAGGTCCGTCAAGAGGACCTTGCGAAATAAGCTTGCCACGAATTGCAAGAGCCAGGATCGACTTCCGTAGATCCGTGGGTGGAACGGCGTAAGATCGGTGGAACAGGAAGTTGAGGTTGACTGGGGCGGGGTCTTCGGCGAAGCGAGATAGAGAGGCTTGGGTGAGGGCGGCTTGGCGGGTTTCTCGTTCTTGTTGTTGGGCCTCTAGGCGGTCGCATAGGGCCATCAATTCGTCGACTTTTGCGACGATTCGCTTTTGTTCGGCTAGCGGTGGAATTGGAAGCCGGATGCTCTCAAGCTTGCCCTTAGTTATGTGACGTAACCCGACGGCGCCATGGGCTTGGGAGATCATTTCGTCTAATCGTGCATTTACAGCAAGGCGAAGGAACTCCTTGTCGAAGACACCCTCTACTAGCTCGCACCGGAATATATGCTGGTTTAGGTAAGCAAATCCGCGGTTCCAGATAAATGCACCGAATGAAGTTCCAGGCGTTCCAGACCAGCTAATGAGAAAATCGCCGTTGTCTACGTGAAACCTCGGATCAATGTCGGAGGAACACCGGTTGAAGTCCTCGGACTCATTGTTGAGATTCTGGATTCGAATGATCGGAACGCCTTCGGTGGACCACTCTTCTGGCTTGAATGCTCTTCCGTTGAGCATTTCCATGGCATCGCCAAGTGCAACCCAGCCCCACTTTTCTGGGGTAGGGAATGGAATGTCCTCCTCATCGGGCTCGGCTCTTTTGCCGCGTCGGACACGGAATGACTCGGCGAGCTGCAACTGACCATCGGAGGACTCGCCCGCATACCGGGATGTCAACTTGCCCCTAACTGAGAGCTGGAGAACGATCTCCCTAAAACTGGCATTTGCATTAGGCAGGTCGGCGATTATCCCGAACTTTCTAAAGAAGACCTCTAGGCTCACTCCGATGTTCCAGATGTTGCGGCGAGCGCAAGTTGGAGTTCTTGCTTTAATACGCTACGTGTCTCAGCGATTTGGGCAAGGAGCCGTTCGTACTCGACCAGAAGGTGGTCGACGTCGCCCGGTCCATCGTCGGCGCTATGAGGGTTCTTTATATCGAGGTTATAGTTGTTTGCCTTGATCTGGTCGATTGAGACGCGCCAGGCTTGTTCGGTTTCGACTCGGTTGTGCCACCAGGCTCGCTCGGGTTCGAACTCTTCGATTCGGATGGGTTTGGTTTTGTTGTAGCTTTTGGCGCCGGGTGGGTAGGGGTGTTCGTAGAACCAGACTTCTTGGGTTTGCTCGCCTTTGGTGAAGAAGAGCAGGTTGGTTTTGATGCCGGTGTAGGGGCTGAAGACGCCGTTGGGGAGCCTCACGATGGTGTGGAGGTTGCACTCTTTGAGTAGTTCCTCTTTGATGCGCGTCTTTACGCCTTCGCCGAACAGGGTGCCGTCGGGAAGGACTAGGCCGGCGCGACCGCCGGGTTTGAGGATCTTCATGAGGAAGACTAAGAACAGGTCGGCGGTTTCACGGGTTCGGAATTCGGCGGGAAAGTTGGACTCGATGCCGTCTTCTTCCATGCCTCCGAAGGGTGGGTTGGTAACGACGACATTGACGCGGTCGGCAGGGCCCCAGTCTCGGAGGGGGCGGCTGAGGGTGTTGTCGTGGCGGACGTTGCTCGGAACGTCGATGCCGTGGAGCATGAGGTTGGTCATGCAGAGGATGTGGGGGAGATGCTTCTTCTCGATGCCGGAGAAGCTCGCTTGGACGGTGCGCTCGTCCTCGTCGGTTTTGGCTTGCTTGCGAAGGTGCTCGATGGCGCAGACGAGGAAGCCGCCGGTTCCGCAGGCGGGGTCGAGGACGGTCTCGCCGAGCTGCGGATTGACTTGCTCGACGATGAACTGGGTGACGGCGCGCGGCGTGTAGAACTCGCCGGCGTTCCCGGCGGACTGGAGATCCCTTAGCAGCTTTTCGTAGATGTCGCCGAACATGTGGCGGTCGTCGGAGGCATTGAAGTCAATGCCGTTGATCTTGTTGACGACCTGCCGCATGAGGGTGCCGTTCTTCATGTAGTTGTTGGCATCTTCAAACGCCATGCGGATCAGGCCGCCCATCTTGCCGCCTCCGGTGAGCGCCTTCATGCTCGGCAGCAGCTTGTTGTTGACGAAATTCAGCAGCTCCTCGCCGGTGATTCCCTCTTCGTCTTTGGCCCAGGCCGCCCATCGCAGGTCGGTCGGAAGTGGGGACTTGTAGTCGTCTTGGAGCAGTTCGAGTTCGATCTCGCGGTCGTCGAGGATCTTGAGGAAGAACATCCAGCCGAGTTGTTCAAGCCGCTGCGCATCGCCGTAGGTGCCGGCGTCTTTGCGCATGATGTCTTGGATGGTTTTGACGACGTTAGAGACGTTTGACATGAGTTGATTCGTGTAAGTCTACAAGGTGGGTGCCGCTTCGCGGGGGCCGCGGACGGCCATGGACTTTTTATGTTTGCGGCTTAGTACCCAGGGTAGGGCACGGAACCCAACCCTGGGCTTTGCCATTCATGACCCGCTTCGGGGTCCTCGGAGCGGACTTCGTCCTTGAGTTAGGCGGCTTGGAGGTAGAGGGCGCTTTCTAGGTCGCGGACGGCGGCTAGGTAGCCCTGCTTTCCACCGAATAACTTGACGATCTCAACGGGGGTACCGAAGCGCGTGAGTGGATCGACTTTGAGAATCTCGATCGATTCGACGGTACCGATTCCGGTGTCGGCGTACTTTTCGAGGAGGGCATCGAGCACCGCCTTGGCCCTGTCGCTATATTTACCGAAGACGTCGCGCTTTTTGACTTTGTCGGCGCGCTCTTTTCGGGTTAACGGCGGCTGATTGAACGCGACGTGGCAGATGAGGTCGAAGGCGTCGTATTCCTGGCCGACTTCCTTGGAGAGTTCTTCGAGGAAGACGCCTTTCGATGCGAGTTCCTCGACGATCACTTGCTTGCGTTCGGCGTCGTTCCAGACGGTGAGGAATTCGTCGAGTGATCGGTAGGTTTGGAGGACGGTTTTGCGGGAGTAGTCCTTTAGGGATTCGGTGATAAGTTTGCCGTGCTCGTCGAGGTACTGGACGCGCTCAAGGGCGACGGTGACTTCGACGTCGTCTACGATGTACTTTTTGATGCCCTCGCCGACGGGGGTCTGGTTTTCGCCGTCTTCGGGCTGGGTGGGGTAGGCGTCGTCCGGTTGTGGGTCGTCGGGAGGAACTGGGATTTCGTCGGGGCCTGGCTCGAAGATCTGGACGGGGTCGCCGTCAAAGTCGGGATCGGCGAAGAGGGACGTCGCCCGCTTGAAGTCCATGATGGTGAAGTAGAACTTGTCGTAGTCGGGGCGGATTCGGGTGCCACGGCCGATGATCTGTTTGAACTCGGTCATGGAGCTCATGCTCTTGTCGAGCACGATCAACTTGCAGGTCTGTGCGTCGACGCCGGTCGACATGAGTTGGGACGTGGTGGCGATCACCGGGAACGTCTTTTCGGGATCGATGAAGTTGTCGAGCTGCGCCTTGCCCTCCGGGTTGTCGCCAGTGATGCGCATGCAGTACTTGCTGTTGGCGGCGGCTAGGTCGGGGTTGGCGTTGACCATCGCTTGGCGCATGCGCTCTGCGTGGTCGATGTCCTCGCAGAAGATGATCGTCTTCGCGTAGCGGTCGGTGCCTTTGAGGAACTCGGTGACTTTGGCGGCGACGAGTTCGGTGCGTTTGGTGAGGATGAGGTTCTTGTCGAAGTCCTTTTCGTTGTATTCGCGGTCTTCGATCTCGTTGCCGTGGCGGTCGGTTTGGCCGATCTCAGGACGCCAGCCGTCGAGGTCTTTGTCGATGCCGATGCGGACGACTTTGTAGGGGGCGAGGAAGCCGTCGGCGATGCCTTGCTTGAGGGAATAGGTGTAGATCGGGTCGCCGAAGTAATCAATGTTGCTGACGTCCTTGGTTTCCTTGGGGGTGGCGGTCAGGCCGATTTGGGTTGCGCTAGTGAAGTATTCGAGGACCTGACGCCAGGCGGCATCGTCGGCGGCGCTGCCTCGGTGGCATTCGTCGATGAAGACGAGGTCGAAGAAGTCGGGGGAGAACTGGCGGTAGATGTTGGCGTCTTCCTCGGTTCCGGTTACGGCCTGGTAGAGGCAGAGGTAGATCTCGTACGACTTGTCGATCGTCCGGTTCGTGATCTTGGTCATCGCCTGGCCGAACGGTTTGAAGTCGTTGGTTTTGGTTTGATCGGCGAGGATGTTGCGGTCGACGAGGAACAGGATTCGCTTCTTGGCGCCGGATTTCCAGAGGCGCCAAATGATTTGAAAGGCGGTGTAGGTCTTGCCGGTGCCGGTTGCCATCACGAGGAGGATTCGGTTCTGGCCCTGGGCGATGGCCTCGACGGTACGGTTGATGGCGACTTGCTGGTAGTAGCGCGGCTCGCGGCCCGATCCGTCGTCGTAATAGGCTTGAGTAGTGATTGCTTGTTGTTGTTCGGTAAGGCCTTTTGAGGTTTGGTATCTCGTCCAAAGCTCCACGGGACTTGGGAATTGGTCGATAGGGATTTCTTTGGTGACGGCTCCGGTGGTTGCGGTTCGGTCGTGTTCGAGGAAGGCGTCGCCGTTGGAGCTGTAGGCGAAGGGGACGTCCAGGATGTCGGCGTAATCGAGGGCTTGCTGCATGCCGGCGGCTACGGTGTGGGTGTTGTCTTTTGCCTCGATGACGGCGATCGGGAGGCCGGGCTTGTAATAGAGAATGTAGTCGGCAATCTTTTTCTCGCCGCGTTTGGTGGTTTTGCCTCGGACGATGACGCGGCCGTTGGTGAAGCTGAACTCTTCGCGCACTTGGGTCATGAGATCCCATCCGGCGCCGTCGGGACCGACGAGAGCGGGCGTGATGAACTTCGTCCGGATGTCGGTTTCGCTGAGGTCCTTCTTGTTCACCGTGCGAGTCTCGCTATTGCCATTTCATTCTAGCCGTATGCGGGGGGCGGGAAGGGGATTTCGGACTTCACGCCGAATATGACCTTTTTGACATTGATCGTTTCGACTACGAGGCGTCGGATCGGACTCAGTCCGACCGGTCTGAAGACCGTGGCCCTTGGGCGGAATGTATTCCGTGCTCTCGGTCGAGGGCCTGGCCTTTGCCGGTGTTAACCCCTTGGGGTATCCGTAGCAGTGCTTGGCAAGTAAGGTGTAGCTATGAATGAAGAAAACAAGACAGCGCTAGTCACGGGTGCGAATAAGGGGATCGGGTTCGAAGTGACGCGTCAGTTGGCTAGGAACGGTTTGACCGTTTTTCTTGGCGCCCGCGATGCGGGGCGTGGGGAGGCGGCGGCGAAGGTGTTGGCGGCGGATGGGCTTGATGTGCGACCGGTGGTTTTGGACCTAGGAAGGCCCGAAACGATTCGTGCTGCGGCAGAAGTGATAGGTTGCGCTTTTCAGCGTCTCGATATCCTCGTGAATAACGCCGGCGTTAACGATCCTGACGATGGGGCGCCGGGCGAGGTTGATCTCGATGCCCTGCGGCGGGTGTTTGAGACTAACTTTTTTGGAACCGTCTTGGTGACTCAGATCATGCTCCCGCTGATCCGAAAATCGGCGGCGGGAAGGATCGTCAACGTTTCGAGCGGCCTCGGGTCGCTCATCGGTATGTCAGCCGCCGAAGGCGTTTCTTCGGACTTCAGTCAGCTTTTCGGCTACAGCTCGTCGAAAGCGGCTTTGAATATGTTCACTGTTCAACTGGCCCGCGAATTGAAGGGGGCGGGAATCTTGGTCAACTCTGCAGCACCCGGCTTCACAGCGACCGATCTCAATAACTTTCGAGGACACCAAACGGTGGAGGAAGGGGCTCACGTACCTGTCCAGTTGGCCCTTCTGGCCGACGATGGGCCTACCGGCGGCTACTTCGACAAAAACGGAGTTAAAGCCTGGTAAGTCACCAAACCGCTTACGTCGGGCGGCGCCGCCATTCGAATCCTCCGGTCATGCGTTTTTGTTCGACCCTGTCGTGAACCTCGCGCTTGAACCAAGGGGCTGAATCCCAATACCAATCGGCTCGCAGGCGTGATGCGTGCATCGCTTGCCGGAAGCAAGGCACGCCTTGCCCCTACGGGAGGGTACGTTGCTTAACCGAACCATATTGACTCCGACTGCCCTTCGCTAGGGCTGGTCGCACCCCCCCTTAAACGCCGCAGCGCGGCTGAGAGGCATAAGTAAGCGGCGCTAGGCATGCATAATCGATGAGGTTATGGCTATCAAGTGCGCGGTTGTTGGATTGGGAATGGGATACCACCATGGAAAGGCTTACGCGGCGCACCCGGACGCGAAGCTGGTTGCGGTGTGCGATACCGACGAGAAGCGATGCAAGAAAGCCATCGACGAGTTCCAGTGTTCAGCTTATGCGGACCTGGATGAGATGTTGAAGGCGGAGGCGCCGGACATCGTTTCTATTGCGGTACCCAATGTTCTTCACGCCCCGCTAACGATCCAGGCACTTCAGGCAGGCGCCCATGTGCTGTGCGAAAAGCCAATGGCTATGAGCGCCGACGAGGCGCGCACCATGCTCGCCGCGGCCGACAAGGCGGATCGACGCCTGATGATCAACTTTAGTTTCCGGTTCAGCGACCAGTCGTTTTTCCTCAAGCAGCAGGTGGACACCGGCATACTCGGCAAGGTGTACGCCGGGCGTACCGTGTGGCATCGCCGAAGGGGAATGCCTGGGATGGGATCGTGGTTTTCCCAAAAGGAGCTGTCTGGCGGCGGGCCGCTCATCGACCTCGGCGTGCATCGGCTCGATTTGGCCCTTTGGCTGATGGGGCATCCCAAGCCGAAATGGGTGCTGGCCAATACTTTTGCTGAGATCGCGCCGGCATTGGCGGAAGCGGCAGGCAAAAAATACACGGTAGAGGACAGCGCGTTTGCGATGATCCGGTTCGAAGGCGGCGAAATGCTGGAGTTGGAGGCCTCCTGGGCGATCAACCAGAAGCAGAACGAATTCATGGAAACGCGCCTATACGGAACGGAAGGGGGCCTTATTCAGTGCAATACCGGCGAAGGGTATGCGTTCGCGGCCGAGATCACGTTCGAGAGGAATGGAGTCCAGGTCGATATGACGCCACACCCGCCTATACCCGCCTCGCGCTCCGCACAGGCGCACTTTGTCGAGGCGGTGCGAGACGGCTCGCCGCATATGGCCACGGGTGAAGAAGGGGTGCTCGTGATGGAGCTTCTCGACGCCATTTATGCAAGCGCCGAGCGCGGCGAACCCGTCCGAGTCGGCTAGAAGTTGGAATTTACGACTTTTAATTCAATTTGGCGGCCGAAAACGCCCTTGGCGTCAGAGGAAGTTAATGTGCCCAACGCTGAACAAGCAAAGGGGCGCAGAGAGCACCCCTACAGGAGCAAAACGCCCAATGAATAGATATGCTAGAACCAGTAAGAACGTTGCCTCGAAAGCAGGCAAGGCAATGAAAAGTCGATCGAAGACCGTTCGTTCGATTGCCGGGTCGGCCCTCAGCCAGCCCAAGAGACGCTAGCCGTGTCCTCTAGGGGGCAATACGGTTCGATTAGTGAAATTCGAACGGTTTTCACGCTCCGCCTCTCGTAGGGGCAAGGCGTGCCTTGCTTCCGGAAAGCGACGCACGCGTCGCCCCTACGGGAAGGTACGATGCTTAACCGAACCGTATTGCTTCTAGGGGGGTTTTGATAAGACAGAATCAGCCCAGGACCTCCGCCCATTTGATTGCCGACGTAGCGATGAGCGACTGTTCTCGGCTGAGCACTGAAGGCGGACGAACAGGGAAGGTATCTTGCACACCGCAGAAGTTGGGCGCCGATGTTCCGCAGGAAGAAAAACGGCCTCCCGAACACATTCGCGCATTTGTACGAACGATGAACTTAACCCTGTATTCAGACCAATCCCAATCGCAAGCCCATCGGAGATGCGACGATGCATCGGCCGCGCCGCTGCTATGATCCGTTTCGGTGGTGAATCGGCATGACTCTTGCTGAATTACTTCCAGGTGAAGCCGTTTATCGCGGCGAAAATCCCGTCTATTGGGACTCCCAGCCGCATGGAGAGTGGATGGCAGTTCACAGCCCAAAAACTTACGATTTGCTCCAAGCCGCTATCGGCGGGAAGGGCCGTAATCCCGACGGAACTCCCAATTTAGTCGCCTATTCGGTTGAGAAAGAGGCCCTCGGGTTCGAGATTAAGTTCCCGCGCGGAAGCGCCAAGGCGGTAACCTCGGCGGCACTTTGCCACTGTTTCCTCCCCGAAGCAATGTCTGAGCGGATGGGATCTGAAGCTCGAAATGTGTTTCGAGATGAAGACGGCGCTCAGTATCGAATCCACTACCTCTCGGGAAGTAACTGGCTTGAGAAAGTTGAATACGTTATCAATCATGGGATCCAGGCGCAGATGCCGATTCCGGCTATGGATGGATACTGGACGCTCTTTCGAATGCTTGATTTGGAGGCGATTCGACGCGGTATTCAGACCGGCGACTACTCGGGATACTCGGATCCAGAGCAAGCAAAGGGGTTTCCTGAAAAAACAGAATCGGTTCAGCTTGGCTACGCACTCAGGCGCCTGCGACCGGAATTTGTGTACACAATATCTCGGAGCAGTTAGCCCGAACGAGGATTCGGATATCCTTCTCGGTGCGCGATGGAGCTACCGAATCTTCGAGTACAGAAAATCATCCGAGACGCGGACCTTATCCCGATTCTTGAAAGGCTCTCAGCCCACGCTCGAAAGCGGATCTTTTTTTGGTCTCATGCTTATCGGAGGAACGCGCCAAGCACGAAAGATGCGGCAGACTTTGCGATCGAGGCGGTAGAGGATACTTACAGCGGGCTTCGGAATTGGACCTTCCC
>Ga0206855_10009_pt1 | contig 20640 bp, 17 predicted proteins | sample Alteio_BWOrgCont_51_FD_152637 | JGI IMG/M metagenome (GOLD analysis project Ga0206855, IMG submission 152637) | Enriched cells from forest soil in Barre Woods Harvard Forest LTER site, Petersham, Massachusetts, United States -... | ecosystem: Environmental > Terrestrial > Soil > Temperate forest >...
TGAGACGGTATTTAAGATCCTGGAAGAAACTTTTTAAATTCGAGGATAAGGAGAGAAAATCATGATGAAAACCAAGGAGAAAAAGCCGGTCGTCCAAGCGGAAAAAGCCGCGGAAGTTCCTCAAGTTAATTTGCAGCTGGCGGCTTATTACCACTGGCAGCAGAGAGGCTGCCCCATTAACGACGACCTGACGGACTGGGTCGCGGTGGAAAACGGAAAAAGAAACCCGAGAAGGAAAAAGTGAGTTCTATTCAAAAATTTGAAATCAGTCCGGTTAAGGAACGGCGAATTTTATCCGATTTGTAGTGTTATATAAAATCAAGGCGAGGCAACTCCATGGAAACAAAGCTCGATCGCCGTTATTTTTACGCGGCGGTACGCCGCCCGTGGCCGGGGATTTTCGCGCTGACAATGACCGTCCTGGTCCTTTGGGCCGGTTCCTCTTTCGCTCAAACACCAGAACCTTCCGCTACCGCCACGGAGGAGACTACCCCGTCTCCCGAGGGGCTGAAAAAGTTAAGCCTGGCACAGCTGATGGATTTGGATGTTACCTCGGTCGCCAAACAGCCTGAACCTTATGGACAGGCGCCCGCAGCGATTCAGGTCATTACCAACGACGAAATCCGCCGTTCAGGCGCTTCCAGTATTCCCGAAGCTCTCAGGCTGGCGGACAATCTGGAAGTGGCCCAGGTCACCTCGTTGAGCTGGGATATCAGCGCGCGGGGGTTTAATTCCTCCGTCAGCGACAAACTTCTGGTTTTGATGGACGGCCGAAGCGTCTACACGCCCCTCTTCGCGGGCGTCATTTGGGACAATCAGGATTATTTACTGGAGGATCTGGACCGTATTGAGGTGATCAGCGGTCCGGGCGGAACCCTGTGGGGCGCCAACGCGGTGAACGGCGTCATCAACATTATCAGCAAGAGCGCTCAGGACACCCAGGGCGCTTATGTGGAAACCGGCGCGGGAAACCAGCTGCAGGATTTAGTCGGCGCGCGCTACGGGGGTATGCTGGCCCCCGATCTTTATTACCGTGTCTACGGAAAATATTTTGACGCGGCTCCTGAAAACTTTACGGATGGAACCAGCGCGCAGGACGCCTGGAATCACGGCCAGGGAGGTTTCCGCGTCGACTCGGACGGATCTTCGCGGGATCAATTTACTGTTCAGGGCGATATCTACGCCGGCAATACCACCACCATACCCGGCGGGGAGGGAACTCCCCCGGCGCAGGGTAATTCCAGCGGCGGAAATATTTTAGGGCGTTGGACGCGCACTTTCGCCGATGACGACGACATGAGTTTTCAAGTTTACTATTCCCGGGATAATCTGGTCGCGCCCTTCCAATCCAGCGGCTCTATTCCGGCGGGACCCCTGGGGGATGATTTGGACACGGTGGACCTGAATTTTCAGGACCGTTTTCCTCTCGGGTTATCCAACCAGATTGTCTGGGGCGGGGAATACCGTTTTACGAACGATGTGGTTTCGGACGCGCCGGTGGTGGCTTTTCTTCCCAATACGCTGGATCTCAATCTGTACAGCGGCTTTGTCCAGGACGAGAATAAATTAACCGAAAATCTAATCTTCACTATCGGCACGAAAATCGAGCACAACGACTATACGGGCTATGAATTGGAACCCAGCGGACGGCTTCAGTGGAATATCACGGATGAGCAGATGCTCTGGGCCGCGGTGTCCAGGGCCGTGCGTACGCCCGCGCGTTATGACCGCAGTCTGGAGGAGCCAAGCCCGGCTTATGGGGAGTTTCTGGACAACAACGGGACCTTCGTCTCGGAAACGCTGGTCGCTTACGAATTGGGCTACCGCGCCCACATCGATTCCAAAATTTCGGGTTCCCTCTCTACCTTCTTTAACAACTACACCAATTTGCGCAGTCTGAGTTATACACCCGGCACTTTCGTGCCTTTATACTTCGCGAACAATGATTTGGGACAAACTTACGGCATGGAGCTCACCGTGGATTATCAACTCGTCAATTGGTGGCGTTTGCACGCCGGTTATGATTATCTCTGGGAAAGTATCTGGGTGGCTCCCGGACAGATAGACTTCTCCAATGGCCTGGCTGAAACGGCTGATCCACCGCATCAAGTTTTTTTGCGCTCTTCCATGGATTTGCCCGGCAGAACCGAATTGGACGCCGCTTTCCGATGGATTGACACAGTTCAAAACGCCCCGCTGGGCGCGACGGCGACGGGAACCATACCGTCTTACGCCGAATTGGACCTGCGCCTGGGCTGGCATGTATTTACGGATGTGGAACTTTCCCTCGCCGGTGAGAACCTTTTACAAAACGAGCATGTGGAAGCCGGCGTGGCCGGTACGTCGCAGGAAGAAATTGCCCGCAGTGTTTATGGAAAGGCAGCGGTGCGGTTTTGAATTTCTCTAAGAACGCAGGGACAATCCGCGCCGGTTTGATAGCGCTGGCCTTACTGGCGGCGGCGGGAAGGCTATGGGCTCAGCCGCCGATTTCCAAAGAGTATCAGATCAAGGCGGTTTTTCTGTTCAACTTCGCCCAGTTTGTCGCCTGGCCCGCGGAGACTTTCACAGCCCCCGACCAGCCTTTTCGTATCGGCATTTTGGGCGATGACCCTTTCGGTGATTTTATGGATCAAACCGTCCAGGGCGAAAAAATTAACGGCCATCCGCTTATCATCGAGCGCTATACCAGCCCGGACGAGGCCAGGGACTGCCAGATTTTATTCGTCAGCGATTCGGGAACTATCCCGCTGCAAAACATTCTGGACCGTTTGAGGGGAGCGAGTGTGCTGACGGTCGGCGACGGCGAGGGTTTTATACGAAGCGGCGGCATCATCCGTTTTTTCACCCAGGACAATAAGATTCATTTAAAGGTCAATCTGGAAGCGGCCAAACGCGCCAATCTGTCGATCAGCTCCAAAATGCTGAGGCTGGTTCAAATTGTCCAGTTGGAAAGTGATTAATCATGTTTAGAAACACGCCGATCCGGCAGAAATTAATGACGGTCATCATGATCACCAGCGGCGCGGTGCTGCTGCTGACCTGCGCGTCTTTCATCACCTATGAAGTTATCACCCTGCGAAAGGGCATGATCGAGGGTTACACCACCCGGGCCCAGATTATCGCCGCCAACTCCACCGCGGCCCTGGCCTTCCAGAACCAGGCGGACGCCGCGGATGTGCTCAGCGCGCTCAAAACGGACCGGCGGATCATTGCGGCCTGTGTTTATGACAGTCATGGAAAAGTTTTCGCCCGCTATCCGGCGACCGTGTCGAACAGCGTTTTTCCCGACAGTCCGACCCAGACCGGCTATCAGCAGGGCCGTCTCGATATTTTTTGTCCGGTTTCCCAGGACAACAGGCCCCTGGGCACGGTTTACATCCAAACCGATTTGTCCGCCCTGACCGACCGCTACCTCGTTTACGCCTGGCTTTCGGCTTTCATCATCACGGCCTCGCTTTTGCTGGCTTATCTGCTTTCCCGGATTCTTCAAAAGCAAATCTCCCTGCCGGTCCTGGCTCTGGCCGAAACTGCGCAGGCCATTTCCCAGCACCGGGATTTTTCCGTCCGGGCCAAAAAACTGGGCGAGGATGAATTGGGAATGCTCACGGACGCTTTCAATCAGATGCTTACGGAAACACAGGCCCATGACCAGGCCATTAAAAAACTGAACATCGGTCTGGAAGCGCGCATTGTGGAGCGCACTTCGGAGCTGGAATTTGTGGCCAACAAGTTTATGGAAGCCAACCTGAAACTGAAGGATATGGACAAGCTGAAAACGGAATTTTTCGCCAATGTGAGCCATGAATTGCGCACTCCCCTGACTCTCATCCTGGCCCCGGTGGAAGCTCTGCTTTCGAACCGGGACTTTTTATCGGAAGGCGCCGCTTCCCAGCAGGCGAAAGAAATGCTCACCACCGTTCATAACAACGCGATCCGGCTTTTACAAATGGTCAACGGTCTGCTGGATTTTTCCAAGGTAGCGGCCCAAAAAATGGAGGCCAAAAGGGAACCGGTCAACATTCTGGACCTGACCCGGTCCATCTTTTGGGACTTTAAGGGCGTGATGAAACAGAAAAATATCCAGGTGGAATTGTCCCTGGAGGCGGTTCATCCGGTGGTGGAAATGGACCGTTATCTTTATGAGCGTATTTTCTTCAACCTGCTTTCCAACGCGGTCAAGTTCACCCCACAGGATGGGAAAATCCGGGTGGACCTGGATGTGATGGATGACAAGCTGACCCTTTCGGTGGCCGACACGGGCATCGGCATCTCAGAAAAAGAGCAAAAAAACCTTTTTGAGAAATTTCATCAGGTGGAAGGCTCGGCGACCCGGCGGTTTGAGGGCACGGGCCTGGGGCTGGCCATGTGCAAGGAGTTCGCCCAACTGCTGGAGGGACGGGTGACGGTTTACAGCCAAAAAGGAAAGGGAAGCACTTTTACCTTCACCTGTAAGGCGCCAACGGTGAATGAAAAAATTCAGATCAGCGACACCAGCGAGCGTAAACCGCTGATCCCAATTGTTGAAAAATCAGCCACCCCACTTTCGACCGCTGAGTCGACGGAGAAGCCCAAAGTCCTCGTCGCGGAGGATAATCCCGAATTATCCGAATTCATCCTGAAGCTGCTTTCCCCTTTCTGTAATATCCGTGTGGTGGTCGACGGTGTGGAAGCCCTGGCCATGGTCCGGCGCTGGCGGCCCGATCTGGTCCTGTCCGACGTAATGATGCCTTTGATGGACGGTATCCGTCTGACCAGGGAAATCAAAAAAGACAAAGATATATCCATGATTCCGATCGTGCTTCTCACGGCCATGACGGACCGTGAATCCCTGATGGCGGGCTGGCAGGCGGGGGCGGACGATTATCTTTTCAAGCCCTTTCACCCCAAAGAACTGGAAGCGCGGGTCAAGTCCCTGCTGGACGGGGTCGAGTGGCACCGCAAAGGCGAGGCCTACCGCCGCCAGAGGGACGCGCTGGAACATTTCACCCACATCGCTTCCCATGATCTGCGGGAGCCTCTGCGCAAAATCGTCAACTTTGTGCAGCTCTTCCGGGCCGGCCAGAAGAATTTGGACCCGGAGGCGGAAAGTTATCTTCGGGCCATTGTGGAAGGGTCCCAGCGGATGTACCGTCTGCTCAATATTCTGATGGAATATTCCCGGCTGGATAAAGACGTGAATTATTTTGAGCCGGCGGATTTGAAGACGCTGGTGGAAACGGTGGAAGAGGATTTGAGCGAGTCCATCCGACAGTCAGGCGCTCAAATCATCCTCGGTGATTTACCCACACTGCCCGTGATGGCCGGACAATTATCGCTGGTTTTCCAGAACCTGATCGGCAACAGCATTAAGTACCACAAGGATCAGGTGGCGCCCGTCATCCATATCGGCGCCAGGAAGAACGATATTGAGTGGGTCTTTTCGGTCTCGGACAACGGCATCGGTTTTGATCCGGATCATAGTGAGAAGATATTTATTATGTTTGAGCGCCTGCATGGCAAGGAAAAATATCCGGGCGACGGCATGGGTTTGGCCATTTGCCGTAAAATTATTGAGAAGCACGGCGGTAAAATTTGGGCCGAGGGCAAGCCGGAGGAAGGGTCCACCTTTTATTTCACGCTGCCCATCGACCGGGCGGCGGTTAATATTTAGCGCCGTTGGTTGAACCCTATGGGGTAAGGAGAGGTTTATGGATGTGAAACACAACCACCGTCCCATTCTCATCGCGGATGATGACGAGGGCGACCGCTTTTTGACTGAAAAAGCCCTGAAAGCCAACGGTTTGGAAAATCCGATTCAATTCGCGCAGGATGGCCAGGAGCTGGTGGATCATTTGATGAAAAATCTGGAAGCGGGGCCGGGAAAGGTTTCGGATTTACCCTGTCTGATCCTGATGGATCTTAATATGCCGCGGCTGGATGGACGGGCAACACTGAAAGTGATCAAGAACCATGACAGGCTCAAGACCATTCCGGTGATCATTTTTTCCAACTCGGATAATCCTAAAGATGTCTCCGACAGCTACCAGAAAGGCGCCAATTCTTTTTTCATGAAACCGCTGGATTATGTGGAACTGGTCGCTTTGATGGGTCTGTTGAAGACCTACTGGTTTCAAAACGCCAAACTGCCCGCCCTGGACGCTTAAGCCGCCGGGACCCGGTCCCCCTTTTTTTTAAAATTCTTCAATTTTTAAAGGAAAAAACGCGTTTTTTTCTGCAGACCATGGCTTGAAAAGCCTTTCTCAAACTACCCAAGATAGAGTTAAGCCTCAGTGAGGGCGGATAGGATCAGGGTTTCAAATGGAGTCAACAGGAGGAACGAAATGGCTTACACCGCTAAAAATTACAGCCGTCTGCTGGGAACGGAAGGGTTCAGCGAAAAACTGCTGAAAACCCATTTCAAGCTTTACGAAGGCTATGTGGCCCATCTTAACCAAATGATCCTCTTCCTGAACGAGTCGGATAAATCGACCCAGGAGTATGAGGAAATAAAACGAAGATTCGCCTGGGAATATAACGGCATGAGGCTTCATGAGGCTTACTTTGGCAATCTGAAAAAGGATTCGGATGAGCTGGATTTGAACTCGTCTCTGGCCCAGCAAATCGCCAAGGATTTCGGCTCCATGGACGAATGGGAGAATGATTTCAGGGCGGTGGCGGGTATGAGAGGCGTCGGCTGGGCGGTTTTAGCCTGGGACCCCGAAAGCCGCCGTTTCTTTAATGTCTGGATTGATGAACACGCCACGGGGCATCTGGTTTATTCGGTTCCTCTGCTGGTGTGTGATGTGTTTGAGCACGCTTACCTGACGGATTACGGCATCGACCGCAAAACGTACATGGAAGCGTTTATGAGAGCCATTGACTGGGAAGAGGTGCAAAAGCGCTATGACACTGTCTTGAGGCTTTCCAGCGCTTACGTCGATTCACTTTAGTAGCGGTTAAACGGATGGGCGAGAAAGGGGAACGCGATGAAATCTTTAATGAAGGTTGCGGCGTTTGTCAGTCTGGCTGGTTTATTCACCTGGGGCTGCGCGGCTAAGAAAGTCGATACGACCGATGTGCCAAAGGCTCCGGAAAATACCGAAGCGGCGGTGGTGCCCACCCCCACCGAAACCGTCACGCAGAAGTACGAGGTGAAAAAGGGAGACTGCCTGTGGGCGATTTCGGGCAAGGCGGAAATTTACGGTGACTCCTTCCAGTGGCCGTTGATCTTCAAAGCCAATCGGGATCAGATCGTGGATCCGGACGAAATTGAACCGGGACAAGATTTTTCCATCCCCAAGGGGCAAACCTCTGACGAGATTCAACACGCCAGACAGCTGGCCAGCGACACGCCGAAATTTGTGTCTCACGCCAAGCCGCGCAGCCCTTTACCGATTGACTACTTCTGAGAAGGAGAAGATCAATGAAAAAACGTAATAAGAAAATGGGATGGGGCCTGGTGGGCTTTCTGCTGCTGTTGTTAATGGCGGGCGCTTATTACTCGGTCTCGCGCGCCACGTCTGATATCTATTCCCAGTCGGGGGCGGCTCCTGATCTTTTAACTCAATCAGCTGAAAAGGCGGCTCTATAACCCGGTTTCATATCAAAAATCTTATCTCTAATGACCGTGGAGAAAAGACGAACCGATTTTTTAAAGGAGGCGGGGATGGCGATTATCAAAAAAGTAAAAATTCTAAACCGTCTGGGCTTTCACTTGAGGGCGGCGGCTGAGTTTGTCAAAACCTGTTCCAAATTCAAATGCCGGGTTCTGGTGCGAAACAGCCGGGGCGAGGTGAATGGAAAAAGTATTTTGAACCTCATGACCCTCGCGGCCGCTTATGGAACGGAGCTGGACCTTATTTTTGAGGGGGAAGACGCGAGAAAGGCCCTGCGCGCGGTGGAAGGCCTGTTTCTTAATAAATTCGGGGAGAAAGAATAACCCTCCCGGTTTAGGTCACCTCTCATCAGCAATCCCCCATTGGAAACTTCGCTTTTGACGCGCCGTTTTCACAAAAAATAACCTTGAAATCTCCGAAAAGTTAAATAGTATACACATGTATACTATTTAGTGAGGAGAGTTTTTTGACGCACCAGCTATACGCGGAATTTAAAAAACTGAATCCCTGGCCGGTCGAGTTTGAGGAATCGGTCCAGCCGCGGGTGGAGGCTTATTACCAAAAACACCCCGCCGTCGCGGGTGTATTGGAAAAAGTTGTCTCCAAACTGGAAACTTTTCCGCCGGACGGGAATTACTTTAAAAACCCCAGGCCGTCTCTTCACGATATGCGTATTTGGCTTACGGTCAGCGAAGGCCGTTTGCGGTTTCGGTTAAAAGTCGAATACCGGCTGGAACTGAGAACCTGTTTTATCGTTGAATTTATGGCTAAGGCTTGAGAGGAGAAAGCCCCTCCCTTGACCTGTCATACGTTTGGTAATACAATATGTATGACAAAAAAGGCAAGGAGGAGTCCTATGTCTAAAGCCGTTGTCCATAAAATGCCGCTGTTTTCCCCGATTCAGCTGGAAGAACAAAAGACCGTTCCCATTAATTTCCGCATCAAGCCCAGCCAGGAAAAGCATTGGAAAGCCATGGCTCAAAAGCTGGGAGTCAAAGATTTGTCGACTTTTATCCGGGGCGCGGTGGACTCCGCCATTTTTAATTCGCTGCGGGCCCAGGACCCCCAATGGCAGAAATTTATGGAGGCGATCCAGCCCGCCGCCCAAAAGATTTTAGGGCACGGCCTCTATGACGGGGGAGCGCAGGATATTGAGGCGGGCGGACAGGACCGAAAAGGCGCCCCCGCCAAACAGTTTCTGTCGGATCTAAAACGCGGGGCGGTCAAGAAGCATTGACCCCATCGGAGGTTTTCCCATCGAAGCGAAAACCTTTTTAGAAAAATACCGTTCCTTACAAAGCCTTTACCGCCTGGAAGTTCTCCGTTTGAATCCCGATCAATACCCCGAGGGGGGCCACCGCTTAAAACCGGAAGACGCCGAAAAGGGTTTGAATTTTCTCACCCCCGAAGCGCATCTCTACGCCCTGAAACGGTCAAAAAGCTGGCGGGTTTTCGTGAACCGCGAACGCGTTCTGGGCAATTTAATTTCCAGCCAGGCCCTCTGTTTTAATCTTTTCACCGATTTAAAAATGGGCGTCCTCCAAAAAGACCCCGCGGCGGGCACGGCGGTGAAGAGCCTGTTTCCCGCCCTGCCCATTGAAAAAGTCATCAGCGTCGATCTGGAAAAACTCCCTAAAATTCCAGGGTTTAAAAAAGTCGCGACCTCATTTGACGCGGTGATTGTTTTTAAAGACGCCGGAGGTTTTGAGTCTCTCCTCGGGCTGGAGGTGAAATACCTGGAAGGCCTGGATGAAAAAAGAACCGGCTGGGGCAATCCATGGCAGGCCCTGGCGGAGAGGTTTGATATTTTCAACGCGAAGGGCAGGGCCGCCTATCCGCCGAAATTGGGGTTTAACCAGATCGCCCGCAATTTTCTGCTGACCCTGGCTTATGCCCAATATCCGCGAAAGAAGGTTTATAGCTTTATCCTGGGCCTGCGGGAAGACCGGGAAACCCAATTGAAAGTGAAACGCTTTCAACAAATGCTCAAAAAGCCTTTTAGTCCGATGGTTCAATTTATTTCATTGGAAGATATCGTTCGCGATGGGCTCAAAGGAAATTCGGATAAATATCAGGATATTTTGCAGAAATTCAAAACCCGGTATTTGAACTTGTAAAGACACTGTTAGGATTTGTCCCTGAATTACGGAGGTCCCCGTATAAGGAAAGTATAAGTAATGTGTCCCGAGCTTGACGGGATAAGCAGCGGTTTTTAAACTTCAATCAAGGCCGAACCATTTCGAAACTGCGATAAGGCCTGACGAAAGGCCTGCCATGTCCAAACATCTTACCCTTTTCCCCATTTTGTTCCTGATCATCGCGGCGCCTTTTTATTTCATGAACCTTCATTCCATCGCGGAACTGAATGATTTTTTGGCGCACGCCGTCGAGAAAAACGGATCGATCCTGGACCGGCTGCCGCAATCACGGTATCCGCACAGTTCCTGCTACCTGCTTCAGGTGGAAAATCCAACTTCGCTGGACCCGGCCCGGGTTTGGGCCACGGGCGATAATAAGCGGCTGGGCATAGGGGATAAAGTGACTTTTTATTACGAGCCCGCCAATCCGGATGACGCGCGGGTGATCGACGGAAAAGAAATTTCGAGGTACAAATTGGAATTTTTCTTTCCCTCCCTGATGTTGACCCTGTTTGTTTTTTGCGCGTGGCTGGTCATCGAGAAGGAAATTCGGGAGAGGGAAACGGTTTATCCCGGTTCTTGAAAGGCTTGTTTTTAATTCCCTTAGACCGCGGGGGTTTCTTTCAGGATTTTCTTCGCGTCATCCGCGTCAAGCAGTTCAAAACCGCTTAACCGGTTGCGGCACCAGACGACCTTGCCCGGCAGGCGCACGCTTTGTTCCTCCGGCAGCTGAAAATCCAGCAGGAACAAGTGGTTCTCCTCCACGTCTTTTAAGAACTCCACACAAACCCCCTTCTTGGACAGGTTTTTCAGCTCGCCCCGCAGGGGAATATGGGAGGATTTAGGACGCAGGGGATAGGCCAGAACCTCGACTTGAACTTTATTCCGGCGCTTGCGCCGCTTTTCACCGGTCTGCCGGGATTCGTTTTCGGGTTTGGGGGCCGGCGGTTCGGGAAAAAGTTTGCGCAGGGCCTCGGGCATTTGAAATGCGCCGTCCCACAGGGTAGAGAAGGGAAATTGAAGGGTTTTCATGAAATCCTCCTTCGAAATATTAAAGGTATCTTGAATACCGCGCGGTTCCTAAATCAAGACCCCACTGGTGAATTTATGTTTCTTTTTTGGCGTGATCCCGGCCCAGTTTTTATACCGCTTCATCCCAACGGGCCCGTATAACGATTTCGGTGTTTGGTTTCTGTGAGGGATCGGCGGGTTTAAAATTATTTTTCAATTTACGGGGAAAAGCCGGTTTTTTTCCGCGGCCCCCCGGTTGAAAAGTGTTTCTTTACCGGTTCAAGATAACTTTAGGCCCCAGTGAAGGCCTCACCTTTGACTTTTCACCCATCGCTTGGTTTCTAGAAAAGAGGACTTTATGTTCTTAGATCTGAAAAAAGTTTTGGCGGTCGGTTTGATGGCGGTAGTGTTTGGATTAATGACGGTGGTTTCCCGGGCGGATTCTTATTACCGACCCACCAATGACGGCGGCAATTTCGGTTTAGGGCTGGAGCTGGGCGATCCCGGCAGTTGGGGCGTTGACGGCAAGTTCTGGATCGACCGGGTGAACGCTTTTCAGCCCGCGGTCAAGTTCGACGACGGGGGCGACGCCATCCTCCAATTGGATTACCTCTGGCACAATTTTGATATCATCCGCATCAAGAACGGCAACGGCGAGCTGCCTTTTTATATCGGCGTGGGCGGCGATGTGGTTCTGCAAAGTTCCGCTCTTTTCGCGGTCCGTATGCCCCTGGGGATTTCTTATATCTTCAACAAACGGCATGTGCCGATAGACATTTATTTTCAGGTGGTCCCGACCCTGTGGTTTTATGACAGCGGGGCTACTTTGGATTGGTATCCCGAATTGGGCGCGCATATTTATTTATAGCGCCTGTGCCGAAGTCACGAAGGGGCCGGGTCAAATCGGAGATAGGAAAGATGACAGCCGGCGCGTCCGGATGGCGCGCCAACTGTCATGAATTTAAAAACCTACGTTGACTCCGCCCGAAATAGTCTGATCGGTGTAGTTGGTCAGGCCCACTTTGCCTTCATAGTTCGCGTACATAGAAAGCCCTTTGGCGAATTCGGCGTTGAGCCCGGCGCCCAATACCGCGTCGTCGGTGCCCGTCACCGAGCCCGCGACGGTGAAGTTGTTGCCCGTTCCGAAGTTGGCCGTCAAAGCGTCCGCGTTGCCCTGATAAATATGTTCCCAGGCCGCGCTCACGTTGGGCGATAACTTGATGCCGCTCACCGTCCAGCTCCGGCTTACCTGCGCTCCCAGGTCGCTGCTCACATAAGCTTCGCCCTGGTTGGCGTAAGTTAACGGCGAAAGGGAACCGGTCTCCGTAAAACCGTTCACGTTCAGTTGGGTCAACTGGCCCGAAACAAAGGGGCTCACCTGATAGTCATCCAACTTCATGTCGTATCCGATATTTATTTGACCGGTGTATTCAGTGCCCGAAGTGCTGCCATTCGCGTTGCCGCCCAAACCCTGGCGCAGGGTGGTGTAGCTGTCCAAACCGCCGTCCACCAGCGCGTTTATATGAAGGGCGTCCGATTTCCAGCCCGCGTATAATCCCAATTGGCCGCCGGTCACATTCACCGTTCCGGTGGATTGGCTGGTGCCGCTTTGGTCATAGCCGATCATCAAACCCGCCACTAAATCTTTTGCGAAGCGGTAGTCCACTCCGGCGGTCGTTCCGCCGGTGGAGAATTGATAACCCGCTCCGTTGCCGTCCGAATTCACGGTTCCAAAATTACCCATGCCGTTGGCGAAAGCTCCCCAGCGCTCGGGCTGGACGCTTTGCGCGATTTGGGCTTCCTGATCCACCGGCATATCGCCGGCGAACATCGTCCCCTGGCCATTCCAAACCGTATTTCGGTCGTTAAAGTTTGCGCCGCCAAACATCCCCGACAGGCGCTGTCCGATCATGCCCGCCTCGATCTGCGCGGTGGCGAAACCCATCTTGAAGATCGGCGTCAAGTTCGACGGCGACATCTGGTCCTCAACTCCTGGCAAAGCCGAATTGGAAAGCGTGTTCAAATAAGAGATCAAACTATTATTCGGCGTGTTGGTGGCGATGTTATCCAAAGCCGCGCCCACGCTCTTTTGATTGGAGGTATTGCCCAGGGCCGTAAAACTCGGCGCGGTCGGCGCCAGAGTCACCACCACACCCGACGCGTTGGCCGTCACCGACCCCAAACCATAAACCAGCGAAACCGCGTCGCCGCCCAATCCATCGGTCACGGTCGTGAAATTTCCCGTAATCGAGCCGGCGGTCAGCAGGGTAAAGCTATCGGTGTCGTGAATTTGATATCCGCTGTAAGGCACCAGTTTCAAAGTGCCGCCCAGAGTGGCGGTGCCCGTGATATTGAGCGTGTCATACAAACCCGAAGTGGCGCCGCCCAAACCCAACTGCAAAGTAGCGCCCGCGCTTTGAGTGTAACTGCCTCCGATATTAACCGCCAAAGGCCCGCTGACCGCCAGCGTCCCGCCGGCGTTCACCGCCACATTGCCCGTGCCCAGCGCGCTGTTGTTGGCCGCCACCAAAGTACCGTTAATCGCCGTGCCGCCGCTGTAGCTGTTGGTCCCTCCCAAGGTGACCGTGTTGCTGCCGATGATTAAACTTCCGCCTCCCAAAATAACGCTGTTATCCGTCAGATGGCTAACCGGTGATAAATTCAAAACGCTTCCCGTCACGATACCCGTATTGCCCGTATAAGTATTCAGGCCCGTAAAGGTCAGCGTCGTGCCGCCCGTTACCGATACGCTTCCCGATCCCGAAATAATCCCGGCGAAAGTGCCGCTCGAAGGCTGGAAAAAAATCAGCGACGAGTTATCCGTAATATTGCCCGGCAGGGAACCCGTATTGCTCTCCAGGGTTCCGCTTAAAATCGTCGTACCGCCGGTGTAATTATTCGCGCCGGTGAGTGTCAGAATCCCGGTCCCCGTGCTGTTCGTCACGACCAGGTTTCCCGTGCCCGTGAGGTTACCCACGATGGTGGAGTCAAAACCGTTGGTATCGTAAATCCCGGTCCCGTTCAGGGTAAGGTTGTTCGAAACGATCAGGTTGTGCAAACCGGCCTGCAAAATGCCGCCGTTGCCCAGAGTCAGGTTGCCCGATCCCATGGCGTTGTCGATATCCAACTGAAGGGTTCCTCCGTACAGGGTGACGCCTCCGGTGAAACCATTGGAGTGGGTCAGCACCAGGGTACCCACCGTTCCGGATTCGATTTCCAAAGTTCCGCTTCCCGTTATCTGGCCCGAAAAAGTCGTGGGCGCGCCCAAAAGGGTCGCGGGCCCGTTAGACGCCGTAGAGCCGAAGATCAGGTTATTGGCGCCCAGAGAAATACCCCCGGTGAGGTTCAAACCCGAATTCCCGAGAATGAAAACATTGGCGCCGCCCACAAAAATATTATTCGCGAGGGTGATGTTGGCGCCGCCGTTAAAAGTGCCCCCGTCCAGAACCAGCGTATTGGTTCCCAGCGCGCCGGAACTTCCGGCGGTCAAACCGCCGCCCAAAAGCGTGGTAGGACCCGTGTAAACGTTGCTGCCGGTCAGGGTCAAATTTCCGTCCAGGCCGCTGCTGTTGATGACGGACAAACTGGCCGTGCCGCCGAGATTACCCGACAGCGTGGCGCTGTTGGAATTACTGTCAAAGGTTTCGGCGCCCGTCAGCAACACCGTGTTCGACACCGAAAGTCCGTTTAAATCCGTCTGCAAGGTTGTCGCCGCGTCCATCACCAGAGCGCCCGTTCCCAGGGCGTTGTTGTTACCCAGGCCCAGCAGGCCGCCCTCTAAAGTCGTGCCGCCGCTATAAGTATTGGCACCGGACAAAATCAGGTTTCCCGAAGTTTGCTTTTCTAAAACTTCATTGCCCGCGATCACCCCGGAAAAATTACCCGAAGCGATTTGCAAATCCGAAATACTCCCCCCCTCCATGGTCACCGTTCCGGAGCCGTTGAGCGAACCTATGGAAACCGAAGCGCCGCCCGCGACGAACATCCCGTCAGCACTCCCCCCGATCACGCTGAGGGTTGAAGTCCCGTCCAGGGTTACCGAAGCCGCCGTCAGGGAAGCGTTTCCGCGGATAGCTCCGGCAATACTTCCGCCGCCGCCTTGAATTAACTCTCCGCCTGTCACGTTCAGGCTCGAGTCCGCCAGCAGGGTGACCGCACCCGCCGAAACCGAAGCGCTTCCCGTTAGGGGACCCAAAGTGAAAATACTCCCGCCGAAGTTATTCAGTTCACCGCCCGTCACATTCAGGGTCGAGCCCGTCATACTTAACGAACCCGCGGTCACGGAGGCGTTGCCCGCGGCGGCATTACCGCCGGTGGTAAACGCTTCTATTAACCCGCCGCTGTTGTTCATTTCACCGCCCGTCACCGTAGCGGTCGAACCCGTCAGGCTCAGCGAACCCGCCGTCACCGAGGCGCTGCCCGCTGCGGCATTGGCGCCCGTCGTCGCTTCCATCACCCCGCCGCTGTTATCCATCTCGCCGCCCGTCACACTGAAGGTGGAGCTTCCCACCGTCACCGAACCCGCCGTTACCCAGGCGCTGCCCGCGGTGGCGTTCGCGCCCGTCGCACCCGTTTCCATCACCCCGCCGCTGTTATCCACTCCGCCGCCCGCCACACTGAGAGCCGAGAAATCCAGGATGCTCACCGAACCCGCCGTTACGGCGGCATTTCCCCCGGCCGCGTTTCCGCCGGAGCCATTCACCAAAATACTAGCGCCGCTGTTATCCGCTTCACCGGCCGCCACCGCCAGAGCGGTACCGATCAGGTTGAGGGAACCCGCCGTCACCCCGGCGCTCCCCCCGGTCACACCGGCCGATAACGACTGCTCGTTGTCCGCTTCGCCGCCCGTCACGCTGAAGCTGGAGTTGAACATCGACACCGAACCCGCCGTCACCGAAGCGCTCCCCCCCGTTTGGGTGGGTGAGCTTGAGAAACCAATCGAACCCACATTAAGGGCTTCGCCGCCCGCCACCGCCAGGGTCGAATTCAAGGTCTGAATCGAATTCAAAGCCAGGAAAGCGTTCCCGCCCGCAGCGGCGACATCAACCGTCTGGGAGGGATTATTCAGGTTGAATTCCTCTCCGCCCGCCACGTCGAGGGTGGAGTTTGTCATCGTCACCGAACCCGCCGTTACCCAGGCGGCGCCTCCCTGCGCGGTGCCCATACTGGAACCGAAGGAATAGATTATTCCGCCCGCAACGGTCACGGAGGAATCCAGCAGACTGGCCGAACCCAGCGTCACCGACGCGCTGCCCCCGATGGCGCTGGCGCCGCCCAGATCCGCGTAGAATTCGCCGCCGGTCACATTGAGGGTGGCATCGTTGATGGTGACCGAATTCGCCGTGACCGAAGCGTTTCCACCGGCTACGGCATCGCAGGTTCCGACCACGAACGACACCGCGCCGCCGGTCACTGAAACGGCGGAACCATCGCCGATGTAAAGCGAACCCGCGGTGACTGACGCGGTGCCGCCGCCGGCGTTGTCCACAATACCCGCGCCATTGGAATAAACGAGGCCGCCCTTCACTGACAGTAACGAACCATCGATACTCACCGAACCCGCCATCAGCGAAGCGGCTCCGGCGGTATCGTTATTCCCGATGAGGTTATCAAGTTCACCGCCCCCGAGGAAAAACTCCGAACCACCCGTCATATTGAACGAACTGGCCGTCACCGAGGCGGAGTTTGCCCCGTTATAGGTTGTCGCATTGGTGCCTTCCGTGCCGCCTGACATAAACCCAAAAAAAGCATTGAGGTTGAGGGACGACGTGGACAAAAGGGTCACGGCGGCGGCGGCCACCGGAACTCCGGTGCTAAGGGTTGAAACGCCATCCAACTGGGGAACATCCACCCCTCCATAGGTAAGGGTCACCGCTTTGGTGAAAGAAATGGTTCCCAGTCCGCCCGAGACCGACCCGAGCGTAATGGGGTTGCTGCTGCCCAAATCAAGATTGATGGTGTTGTCCGTGCCGGCGTTGACCGCGGCGACCGCCGAGCCCAGGTCGCCGGCGGTGCCCGCGTTGTCGTCCGTTAGGGTGACGTTAATCGTTTGGGCGGATAGGGAGGAGAGACTTAAAAAGACCAAAAGGCTGAAGACGATCACTTTTTGAAAAAAGGAACCCGATACTTTGGGGAGGATCATAAAGTCTCCGATAAAATAAATTGGCCTTCCTCGCCGGTGAAGCGCGAAGAAAGCACATGATTTATATCATATTGGTTGAAATCAACTCTAGAGCCCTGAACCTTTTGTTTTAACCCATTTAAAGTGTCCAAGAGCTGATCCTAAAACAAAAAAAGCGGCCCCCGGAGGAGCCGCCATTTCAAACAGGTGGTACTAGAAACCGATATTTACGCCGCCCGAAAAACTGTTATCCGTGTAATTGGTCAGGCCTACTTTGCCCTGATAGGAAGCGTAAAGGTTCAGGTTCTTGTCGAACTCGGCGGTAAAGCCCGCGCCCAAAACCGCGCCATCCGTGCCCGTGGTCGAACCCGCCACCGTAAAGTTATTTCCCGACCCCAAATTGGCGCTCAGGCTGTCATTGCTGCCCTGGTAAACATGCTCCCAGGCCGCGCTTAAATAAGGCGACCACCGAATACCCCATTTCAGCGTCGGGTGACGGCTCACCTTCACTCCCAGGTCGCTGCTCACATAAGCCTCGCCCTGATTGCCAAAGGTTAATGGCGAAAAGGAACCGGTCTCCGTAAAGCCGGTCACGTTCACCTGGGTCAACTGGCCCGCCGCGAAAGGGCTCAGCTGATAATCGTCCAGGGTCATGTCATAACCCGCGTTTAATAAGCCGGTGAACTGGGTGCCCGAAGTGCTTCCATTGGCGTTGCCGCCCAAACCCTGGCGCAGGGTGGTGTAGCTGTCCAATCCGCCGTCCACCAGCGCGTCGATATGAAGATTTTCCTTTTTCCAGCCCGCGTAAAGTCCCAGCTGTCCGCCGGAAACAGCCACGGTGCCGGTGGATTGGCTGGTGCCCGATTGGTCATAGCCGATCATCAGTCCCGCGGTGAGGTTTTTCTCGAAGCGGTAATCCGCGCCGGCGGTGGTGCCGCCGGTGGAGAATTGATAACCCGCTCCGTTGCCGTCGGAAGTCACCGTTCCAAAGCTCGTCATGCCGCTGACAAAACCGTTCCAGCGTTCCGGCTGGGAAACGGTTTGCGCGATTTGCGCTTCCTGCGATGCCGGCATATCGCCCGCGAACATCGGGCCATTCGGCCCCTGATTATTCCAGGCGACCTGCGAACTAACAGAACTGTTCAACAATTCGCTCAGGTGCTGGCTTACCAGACCCGCTTCCGCCTGAGCGTTGGAAAAATTCATCTTAAACATCGGTGTCAAATTCGAAGCGGACATCTGGTCTAAAACGCCGGGGAAGGCGCTGTTGGACAGGGTATTTAAATAAGTGATCAAACTATTGTTTGGTGTGTTCGTGGCGATATCATCCAAAGCCGCGCCCACTGATTTTTGGTTTCCGGTTTGACCCAAAGCCGTAAAGCTCGGCGCGCTCGGCGCCAGACTCACCACCACCGCGTCCGCCGTCACCGATCCCAAACCATAGACCAGCGAAACCGCGTCGCCGCCCAAGCCATCGGTGACGGTCGTGAAATTTCCCGTAATCGAGCTGGCGGTCAGCAAAGTAAACGAATCGGTGTCATGAAGTTGATATCCGCTATAGGGCACCAGTTTCAACGTGCCGCCCAAAGTGGCCGCGCCGGTGATATTTAAACTGTCATAAAGTCCCGCGGTCGCGCCGCCCAAACCTAATTGCAGCGTGCCCGTAGGGGACTGCGTGTAAGTTCCCGTAATGTTTAGCGCCAAAGGTCCACTCACCGCTAAAGTCCCGCCCGCGTTCACCGCCACATTACCGTTGCCCAGCGCGTTGCTGTTAGCCGCTACCAAAGTGCCGCCGTTAATTTGGGTGCCGCCCAGATAGCCGTTGCTCGCGGATAAAATGAGAGTGCCCGAATCGGTTTTGGTCAGCGAATTGGTGCCGTTGATCGCGCCCGACAGGGTCGACGTGGTGTCGCTAGCCGTATCGATGGTGCCGCCGCCAATCAGGTGGATGGCCTGGGTCATCGTCCCGCTGCCGAGCAGGTCCAGGATTCCGGCGCTCATGAAAAGATTTCCGGTGCCGAGGTCCGCGCCGCTGTCGATGCCCAGCGTGCCCGATTGAATGAAGGTATTGCCCGAATAATTATTCGTGCCATTGGTCAAAACCAATAGGCCCGGTCCGGTAACGATCAATTCACCCGTTCCGGTAATCTGGCCATTCAGGGTGCTGGTGCCGCTCTGCGGATCGATCGCGTCGGCGCCCGCCAGAGTGATGAGGCGGGAAGAAGTAATGCCGGACGTCAGTTGTAAAATACCGTTGTTGATGACAAGACCACCGCCGGTGCCGCCCAAATTCGCGTCGCTGCTGACACTCAGTGTTCCGCTGTTGATCGTCGTGCCGCCGGTGTAGGTATTCATTCCCGTCAAAGTCAGTATCCCGCCGCTCAAACTACTGTCCGTTACCGTAAACCCCCCCGTGCCGCTGATGACACCGGCCAGGGTGGAATTTAATCCATTCGCGTCAAAGGTCCCGCCGTTGGAGCCGAGCGTCACCGCTTGTGATAAAAGAAGTCCGGTTCCCAGGGCACTGGCCTGCAAGGTTCCCCCGTTGAGATACAGGCCGTTGCTGCCGATACTCTGGCCGCTTTGGAGACTCAGGGTGGCGGAGTTTTCCACCGTCGTTCCGCCGCTGTAAGTATTGGTGCCCGTCAAAGTCAAAATCCCGCCGCTCAAAGTACTGTCGGTGACCAACAGGCTTCCCGTTCCGGCAATGTTGCCCGTCAAAGCGGAATCAAATCCGTTGGCGTCATAAGTGTCCGCGCCGTACAAAGTTACCGCGTTGGCCGTGACCAGACTCCCGGTGCCCGCCTGCAGGGTCGTGCCGTTTTCCAGAACCAGGCCGCCGCCCACGCTGCCGATGGCGCCGTCGCAACCCATATTCAGGGTACCTTCCATCACGGTCGTGCCTTCGCCGTAAGTGTTGGCATAGGCCAGGGTCAAAGTTCCCGATCCTAATTTGGTGAGCGATCCAAAAGGGCCCACGATCTCATTCTCCAGAGTGGTGTTAAATCCGTTGGTGTCGTAGTTGGCCGATCCGGTCAGGTCCATATAGTTGAGGAGATCCAAACCGCTCACGCCGGACTGCAGGGTCGCGCCGTTACCGATGGTGATGGCCGCCGTTCCCAGGGCGGTCGCGTATCCCACTTGCAGGGTTCCGCCGAACATCTGGATGCTCCCGATACCGTTGTTGGCGGTCAGCACCAGGGTGGCCGTGGTGTTCGCCTCCATTTGTAAACTTCCACTTCCGTAAACCTCTCCCGAAAAGGTGGTGGCGCCCGAAACCACCTGCCCTCCGCCAGTCTGGGTGGCGCCGAAGATCAGGTTATTGCCCCCCAGCGCGATTTCTCCGCTCAGGTTTAAGCCCGAATTGCCGAGGAGGAAAACATTGAGGCCGCCCACGCCGATGATGTTCGATAGCGTGGTGTTGGCGCCGCCGTTAAAAGTTCCGCCGTCCAAATTCAGAATGCCCGTTCCCAGCGCGGTGTTGCTCAGCGCGTTCAAAGTGCCGCTCATAAGAGTTGTGGGGCCCGTATAAGTATTGTTGCCCGACAGGTTCAGGTTGGTCAAAACGTTCAGAGCCAGATTGCCGGACAGGGTTCCCGCGAAAGTACTGGTTCCCGCGCTTTCCACTGTCAGGGTGCCTTCGGCGCCGGAAGAATTGGTAATGACGCCCGAACCCGCGATGGAGCTTAACTGCTGGTTGTTGCCGTTCAAGTCCAGCGTGCCGCTGTCCGAAAGGGAAGTGCCGATGGGCAAAGCGTTGTTGATTCCCAGGGCG
>Ga0206855_10158_pt1 | contig 20444 bp, 15 predicted proteins | sample Alteio_BWOrgCont_51_FD_152637 | JGI IMG/M metagenome (GOLD analysis project Ga0206855, IMG submission 152637) | Enriched cells from forest soil in Barre Woods Harvard Forest LTER site, Petersham, Massachusetts, United States -... | ecosystem: Environmental > Terrestrial > Soil > Temperate forest >...
GGTAGGGATTTTTTTAGTGATTAGAGATCAGAGATTAGTGTCTGAAATGTCGGTAAAATCCAGAAGACAGACCGCGTGCCGCTTTAGCTTTAGCGGTGGCGCAAAGAAGCTGCAATTTGCTAATAAAATCCAGAAAATTAATTCTAACACAACATTACTCATAACCGCTATCTTTGCACAATGCTCCTTCTTCTATATAACTTAAGTTATTTTTTGCCGAAACGTCAATTGCAGCTTCTTTCGGACTTCCGGTCTTTACTGACTTTCGGACTAATCACTAATCTCCAATCTCTAATCTCTACCCTCAAATGAGGGTGATGGCCTTCGATTACGGCACCAAGCGCATCGGCATAGCTGTCACCGACCCGATGCAGATCATCGCCACCGGGCTGGATACCATTCATCCAAACCAGATTATCGACTACCTTAAAAAATACTTCCAAACCGAACAGGTCGAACGCTTTATTGTAGGTGAGCCCAAACAAATGGACAACACCCCATCCCAGTCGGCCATCCACGTTAAAGGTTTTGTAAACCTCCTTAAAAAAACATTTCCCGACACCCCTATCGAAATGCTCGACGAGCGTTTCACCTCAAAAATGGCCTCAGCCACCATCGCCCAAAGCGGCATGAAAAAAAAAAACAGGCAAAATAAAGCGCTGGTTGATACAATTTCAGCTACTATTTTATTACAGTCATGGATGGAGAAGCGCGGCTATTGAATTTGTCTGTGAAATCAATAAAATCAGTTTAACTGCGAAGCATTCTTGAACGCCATTGAAAAAGAAATAATAAGTGAAAAATCAACAGTTCAGACAATATCAACGGTGTTAAAAAAAGTTAATTAATAAAAACTCTTTTAATAATTAAATAGCTTAGCCTTAAACTTATTAACCTCATGATAAAATTCTTTGCTACTGCTATTGCAGTATTCTTTTTCATCCCCTTGTTCGCGCAAAATAATGGCCAGTCCTTAACAGACACTGCCCACAATTTTGGTTTTGAAAATGTTTCACCAAATGGAGCATTGCCCGATAAATGGGTAAAGTTTAACCTCGCTCAGGGATACACATGCGAAGCTAGTACAGCCGAAAGGCACAGCGGCAACCGTTCCCTGTTCATTGAAAAAACAGAGAGCGTTGCCGGTGACGGATTTGCAAGTGTTGTAAACATTATTCCTGCAAAATATAAGGGTAAAGAAATTGAGTTTAAAGCCTGGCTTAAATTTGTTGATGTCACGAGTTATGTTGGTATTCTTATACGTATTGACGATGCCAGCCACACTGTTCTTGAATTCAGGACCTTGCAGGATCAGCACATACACGGCACAAAAGACTGGGGCTTATACTCCATAAAGGCCGCTATACCCGCTGATGCCCAAACTATTTATGTATCTGCTGTATTGGGTGGCCCCGGTAAACTGTGGGTAGATGATACCCAGGTATTGATTGATGGCAAAGATATTAGCCAGGCAAAGCTTAACCCTGATTATAATCCACATCCCGTAAAAAAACCTGCGTATGGCAGTAATTCAGCCGTTTCAGGCGCCGTAAAATTAAAAACAGCCACACTTTACTATGAAACCTATAGCAGCGGCGAACCTTTACTATTGCTGCATGGCAATAGCCAGTCGATATTAGCTTTTAAGTACCAAATCAGCGATCTTTCAAAAAAATATAAAATAATTGCAGTTGATACACGAGGGCAGGGAAAAAGCACCGATGAAACAACGGGGCCGCTTAGTTACGATCTGTTTGCAGATGACATGAAACAGTTGCTGGATTCGCTGCATATAACAAAGACGAATATACTGGGTTGGAGCGATGGCGGAAATACCGGGCTTATTATGGCAGTAAAATACCCGGCCTATGTTAACAAATTGGCCGTTACAGGGGCAAACTTGTTTCCAACCAGTGATGCCATTCCCGATACCGTTTGGAAACAGGTAAAGCAGGGAATAACCGAATGGAGCGCCGGTACCGATGCACATTCAAAAATGGAAGTAAGGTTATTTACCATGTTGTTAAATGAACCCCACTTAACTTTTGAGGATATAAAAAAAATACAGGCGCCTGTCCTGGTAATGGCCGGTGCACACGATCTTATTTTAGAAAAACATACCCGCGCTATCGCTGCTGCAATCCCAAATTCAAAGCTTGTTATATTTAAAGGGGCAAGTCACTATGTCCCGGTTGAAATTCCTAAGGAGTTCAATGCGGAGGTGCTTAAATTTTTCAGCGGGCAACAACAATAAAAATCAGCGTAATCAGCTAAATCAGTTAACATCTTTGATTAAAAAACAACGAAATCCCTAAATCATTAACATCAACGGTTTATCTTTGCCCGATGGAAATCCTACCCCCAGACTTACAGGCATACCTCGATAACCACTGCGACCCCGAACCCGAATGGCTCCAAACCATTAACCGTGAAACGTATTTAAAAGTGCTTCGTCCGCACATGCTCTCCGGCCACTACCAGGGCAGGGTGCTCAGTTTTTTAAGTAAATTAATACAGCCCAGGCGCATACTCGAAATCGGTACATTCACCGGCTATGCAACTATTTGCCTCGCCGAAGGGTTGACCGAAGATGGTGTGATCGACACCATCGAAGTTAACCGCGAACTCGAAGAAATGCTTGTTTCACACTTTAAACTAACAAATGTTGGTAAAAAGATAAAGCTTCATTTTGGTGAGGCTGTGACGATTATACCCGCTTTTGAAGAAATTACCTTCGATTTGGTTTTTATTGATGCTGATAAAAAAAATAATTTTACTTATTTTCAGCTCGTCTTTGATAAAGTACGATCAGGGGGCCTTATAATAATTGATAATGTTTTGTGGAAAGGAAGGGTGTATGGCGAAGAAAATGACGCCGATACCCAAATCATTCGCAAACTAAATGACCAGATTACTGCCGACGATAGGGTTGAAAAGCTAATCCTTCCCGTTCGTGACGGCCTTTTGATCATCAGAAAAAAATAAATTATGAAGAAACTCTTACTGCTTTCAATGCTGCTTGTCACCGGCCTGCTGGCCTCAGCACAAAAAAACACACCGCAATCCTATATCCTGCAATTTAAAGATTACGCCATCCGTATTATGCACGAAACCGGGGTGCCCGCGAGTATCGTTTTGGGCGTCGCCATGCACGAGTCAGGTTGCGGCAATAGCGCCCTGGCACAGCATTTAAATAACCAGTTTGGCGTAAAAGGCAGCGGCCATATTGTTTACTACCAGCGCAAAAAGAAAGTGCGCACAGCGTATAAACACTACGATTCGGTATACGATTCTTTCCAGGATTTTGCAACGATTATGATGCAACGCAGCGAATTTAGCGCATTACCCCTGCAGTTGACGCACTTTGATTACGAAGGCTGGGCGCACGGTATTCAAAAAAACGGCTACGCAAGCGACCGTAAATGGTCAAAACGAGTATTGGACATCATCACAAAATACCAGTTGTATTTATTTGACGAAAAACCCAATGACCAAAATCACCCGGAATTGGCCCAAAATAATTGATTCTTGATCGCTTTTCCACCTGGAAGAGAGGACTTTATTCTAAACTTGGGCTAACATAACCAAAGCCCGGAAGGCCCCTCCACCAAACGGCGGAACAGATTTATAATAACATTAAGTTAAGGGGGTTCCCTTTTTACCCTCTTTACCGCTCGCGGAAGAGAGGGGTCGGTGAGCGAAGCAAAGCCCGGGTGAGTCACCGGGGCGCGTCCATTACCGCTTACACCCTATTAATTTGATAGCATCGATGAGATTTAGCGGGGCAAACATTTTTCACTTAAACTACGTAATACGCTATAGTGTCGTGTCACTTTTAAATTGGCACTCAGTCTGAAGCTTTAAGTCCTGATTAAAGAAACGGACAAAATTCGACTTGGGATTTCAGACTAAAGACTTCAGACTTGACTCTTGGTATTTATTGAAATGAGAAAAATAGTTTATTTACTTTTAGGCCTTACCGTTTTTACTTCGTGCTCGGCGCATAAAAAAACAATTTCAAGCAGGCAGGCAAGGCATAACAACCAGAATATTAAAAAAGCCAACAGCGCTTCCATCGCTGCATACACGCCGCTCACGTCGGTACAATATATTAGCCGCTATAGGGCGATTGCTGTCCAGGAAATGAATTTATATGGTATCCCGGCAAGTATTACACTTGCGCAGGGACTTTTTGAATCAGGCAGCGGTAACGGCGAACTTGCGCGAATAGCCAATAATCATTTCGGTATAAAATGTACCCCCGACTGGACCGGCCCAAGTTATTATAAGGACGACGATAACAGAAACGACCGCTTTAGGGCATATGATAAACCGGAAGACTCATTCAGGGACCATTCGTTGTTTTTAAAACGAAAAAACTACACCAAACTTTTCAGCCTTGATATTACGGATTATAGGGGCTGGGCCCGGGGCTTGAAAAAAGCAGGCTATGCTACAAATCCCGATTACCCCTCGATATTGATCGGCATCATCGAAAAATATAACCTCAATCAATATGATAGCCCGGCGGACATTCAAAATCAGGTTGATAGAAAACCCGACAGCCTTTTTACAAAACGCGACCCCGATTCGGCAGCTGCACCCAAAGATACAACCATGCAGGCCGTGCCTGTAAATAAATCCTACACCGTTAAACAAGGCGACACACTATATAACATTTCAAAACGTTTTGGATTAACTGTAGACGATTTGAGAACGCTGAATAACCTTGCCGGCAACAATATTAAAATTGGCCAGGTTCTTGTCGTTGCTAAATAGTGTTGTTAAATATTGTTAATTTGTACCCACAAAAACTGCCGGAAGGTTAGTTTTACACCAATAATGAAAACCGGGCTTTTCTTCTGTTTGTTTTTAATAACTTTCAAATGCTTTTCACAGGATAAGACATTGGCAGGTATCGTGTTTGATAAAGAAAGCAACGAGCGGATCGCAACAGTAAGTATCCACAACATCACTACCGGCATTGCCGTTTATAATAACCTGAAAGGTGAATTTAATATCAAAGCAAAGTCAGGCGATAAACTAGTTTTTACACGCCAGGATTTTCATCCCGATACCGTTAAAATTCAAAACAATACCCCGCTGGCAATATATATGGTGCGTTTAGCCATACAACTAAAAGAAGTTACCGTTCATGATTCCCTGCTCACCCCCGAGGAGCGTCTGGCTGCCACCAAAGTAGAATATAATAAGGCTTACGGCTCACTTGCTTACGGCGATTTCCTTTCCTCATCTCCTGGCGAAGGTGGCGGCATAAGTATTGATGCCATATACAATGCCTTAAGCCGCGAAGGACGGAACGCAGCTCACTTGCGCGAGATTATCGAACACGATTACGAACAAAACGTAATTGATTACCGCTTTAACCGCAATTTTGTAGGCGATGTTACAGGCTTAAAAGGCGAACGGCTAACATCTTTTATGTTCAGGTACAGGCCCGGCTATTATACAACCAAAACCTTGAACGATTATGAGTTTATATCCATGATCAGGAACAACCTGAAAAGGTTTTTACGCAATCAACGGACGTACTCCTTACAGCCTTTGCTGGGGAAGTGATGGATTGAGCTAAGGGTTCTTGTAAATTATATAAACCCTCGCAACCTCTACAACTCTTATAACCTTTACAACCCTTCTAACCAAAGCCCGCTATTTTTTTACATCCCTAATGGTGCTTTATTAACCAGATATAATAAATTTGCGCCGAATCTGTTAAAGAACTTTGAAAAGCGAGAAAAGCACAAAGCTTAAACAGCATTTTTAAATGGCTTTTAGCTTTATGCTTTTCAGCTTTCAGCGTTACTAAAAGTATTTTTCAATGGCTTTTAGCTTTATGCTTTCAGCGTTACTAAAGTATTTTTTAATGGCTTTCAGCTTTATGCTTTCAGCTTATTAGCCTTCAGCGTTTAAACTATGTTAAAAACCATTCCCGGGTTACCCCTTTTATTAATTTTCGGCTTCGTATTATCTGCCGATGCTCAAAAAACCGACTCGACTAAAGTTGATACGTCCCAGCTCAATAAATACCGTATCGATCCGCCCAAAAACTCACTGCCGGTAATTTACCAGCCCGTACAGCTTAATAAACAATTCGTACCGGTTGATATGCTCAACTATAAAATAAGCTACTGGCACAAATCCATTATTTTCGGTCTTAATTTTAGCCAGGCGGCCTTTACTGGTAACTATAGCGCAGGCGGCGTCAGCGCCATAGCCTTGGGGTCCAACTTTGATTTTAAAGCCGAATATAACAAAAAACCAAAGGATTTTACTACCGAACTCAACCTGCTTTACGGCATATCAAAAAATCAGGGCGAGGGCGCCCGAAAAACCAACGACCGTATATTTTTTGATAACAAGGTAGCGAGCCAACTATCAAAAAAATGGTACTTTTTTGGTTCGCTTACCTTCGAATCGCAGTTTACCGCGGGCTACAATTATTTAAACCCCGATGGCGCCAACGCGCAAAACCAATACCTTATTTCAAATTTTATGGCGCCCGGTTACCTTACCGAATCGCTTGGTTTTGAGTATAAGCCCAACAAATGGTTCGATCTCCGCCTTGGTACAGGCACCGCCCGCCAAACTTTTGTGCTCGATACCACCATTTACCGCAACCAGCCCGGTAACTATGGCGTACCCATCGACCATACCTTTTACAACCAACTGGCAGTGCAGGTAGTGGCCGGTATCGACAAGGACCTTACAAAAACCATGCATCTAAACGTACGCTACGCATTGTTTGTCCCATATATACAACCATTAGCGTATACCAGTCATCGCATCGATGCTATTTTGACCGCTAAAGTAACCCGTTTGGTTGCCTTTACGGTAAACGGAACTTTCCTGTACGATAAGAGCACATCGACGAGCATACAAGGAACCGAAGGTATTGCTTTGGGCGTGATTTACAAGTTTCCATAGAATCGGAGATGAAATTAGCCCACTTTGCATCGGAGTCCCCTCCTTGGCTCCTTTGGAGAAGGCGGGGGATGAGGCTGGTGGGGCAAAACGGGATTTAGGCGAGCGAAACAACCCAGATAAAAAGCGATCAATACCGAAGAGCGCAGTTCAAGTCCTCTCCTTTGGAGAGGATTTAGGTGACGCGAAACGGAATGCCGCAGCAAAACATTATATTGAACCCGCGCTAATATTACAAATTACATTCACTCACAATTGCATCGCAAACGACAGCCCCGGTGCGCCGTTAATTGCCGTTGGCGCCACCACAGCGCTTTTTCCCTGTTTGTTTTTATGTACAAAAATCTTGCGGACGTGAGGATAAAGCAAATAAGCTGTTTTTGTAGAAAGCATACCCAAACCGGCCCCGGCAACACAATCGCTAAACCAATGCGCTTTGCCATATATCCTCAATGCGCCCGTGGTAGCCGCAAGGGTATAGCCCAATACGCCATATAATGGCGATTTCCAGGAATATTCCTGTGCCAGGAATTCGGCCGCGACAAAGGCAGCCCCGGTGTGGCCCGAAGGAAAAGAAAGCGGATCGGTACCATACGGGCGGTCGCGGTGTGCCAGGTATTTTGAACCATCGGCAATGGTTAAGATTGCTCCTGATAATGCAAGCAGCGCAGTACGGTCAACAAAATCGTTCTGGCCCCTGTCACCCGCCAGGTTTAAGGCATATACCAAAACAGCAGGTGACAATTGAAGATAATCGGCGGCTTTTGAATTATAGTTTGGATCAGTGCGTGCTACATACCCTTTAAAGTAATAGTCAACATTCCGTATCGGCTTCACAACAAACGACAGCGCACCGTAACTCACCAATACCACCGGGACAATAAACGTGCCTGGCCTATGGTACACATATCGCGACATATCTCTATTAGCTGAGGTATCGGTTTTTACCGTATCGCCCACCTGTGCATTGGCTGCAAGGGCAAGTATGCACAATAATCCAAATATGGTCTTTTTCAAAGAATGTTTTTATGTTCTTAACAACTTCTGTCTGCTTTGGTTTTGCACTTTTGTTAAAAACTAAGCAATAACCCATCCGCTACTTTAAAAGCCGCACATTAGGCTTAAATGGATCGAAAATATAAATAAATCGTTTCTACGTTCCGTAGGAAGGTTTGGTGTCTGAGCAACAATTCGGATTACAACCCCAATGGGCCTTTTAACAGTATTTCACGATTTCTCAACCGCTACCCAGGGAGTAGGTCGACGTTATTAAGTTAAGGAAAAAGTAAAGGAATTTAATATCGAATAGTGAATTTTGAATTTCGAAGTTTCATTTCATCATTCGATATTGGGTGTTCGATATTCGATATTAAATCCTTAACTTAACGACATCGGGGAGCAGGCTCCTCCGGTTTCCCCTTTAGGGGGCCGGGCGTCACTCACCTACCATAAACACTGCATTGCTAAACAACAGCTTCCCATTTTCCCAAAAGCTGCGAAAAATCGGGTCGTCAACCATATAAACAACCGTGCCCCGCCCTAACGATTGTACGCCAAGCAATAACCCGTCTTTAATTTTTTCCTTACTTTTTTGACCTACGAAGCCCGAAATGTAGCCGTCTTTTTTAATTGTCCCCACGTTCCAGCCATTATCACCCAAATAATCATAAATATCATCGCTCAATTTTAGCGAGTAATAATATTCGGGCAAACCAAAGCCAAGGGGGTGGCTGTTATCAAGGTTAATTTTATAAATGGCGCCTGGGACGCTGTTACGGAGCGCATCATTGTCCCTTTGCGCGAACAAACTTATCGCGGCTGGCAATTTGTTCTTGTCATCCGTTTTGTCGTCCTTTTTTTCTTCCTTTTTCTTAATATCAAAGCCTTTTTTATCCACCAATTGCCCAACAGCAGCATCCATCGCTATCAGTTTGCCGCCATCGTGTATCCAGTTTTCCAGTTTATCCGAAGGGAAATCCTCATAATTACCATCCGGGAATATGGCGACATCAAAGTCGCTTAGCCGGGTGCGGCCCAGGTCTTTATACCTAACCAATGATAACGGGTAATTTATCTGCTGTTCAAAAAAATGCCACACCTCACCCATCGCCTCAGCCGAAACACCGTCGCCAGTAACCAGCATCACATGTGGTTGCCGGATGAAATGGATCACATCCGAACCCAAGTCGGCTCCTTTTTCAACAAAGCCTGTCGTTAGGGGCGTTAGTTCGTGGTTAATACTTGCCGCCGTTTGCGTAACCTCAAGGTCAAAACCTGCAAAGTCGTTGCCTGCCCTGGTAATCAGCAACGAGCCCGCGCCAAATTTTTTACCCGCGGCCTCAAAGGGTTTTTCCGAGCACCTTACTTTTATGCCTTTCTTTAATAAAGCAGCCAAAAATTTCACATCATTAACCGATTGCCATCCGGATACATAGGCATAAGCATGGGTATTTGCTGCTGCTGCCGGTTTCGCGATATTTAACGTTGCACTCAACGGATTAAACGATTCCTTCACACCAAAAGCCGTCAAACCAAAAGCATAAGGTAGCGACCATGCTGTAATATCATAGGTGGCCGAGTCGGCCACAAAAGTTTTTGGCTCAAACAGTACATTTAGCAATACCGATTTTGGCTGATAGGCATTGATAACAAGGTCATTGGCGCCAACATCGTACTTTTCCGTTTTGCCGCTGATATAATCATACCCGCTAACGCTGTTTTTTAATCCGAAACCGTATAAAATGCCGTTCCTGTCCAGCATTTTAGTGAGGGCATTTATTTTGTCAATGTTATCGTTTTTTACAACGTAGGTCTTGTAATCGCCCGGCGGATTTGTACGGCTGCTATCATAATACTTTTTAAACTCATCAATCAGCTTTTGCGCATACGCCGAAGCCATTTCAACAGTGCTTAAACTCGTCGAGTGGTGGTGTGCAATCCTGTCTGCAAGCGTTAGGGTGTCGCCGGTACGCATTACAACAGCCAAACCAGCGCTGATCCCCCCCTGCTCATAAGTCATGCCTATCGAGCCATTGTAAATAGGATAAGTATCCCCATACGATGGATAAAGCAGGTCGAACTCCTGCTTGGTAAAATACAGCCAGCCATTCTGGTCAAAATATTTTGCGTTATTTTTCCCAACTATGGTTTGAAACTCGCGCTGCCATGCCGTAATAACCTTATGAAAAGGCTCGGCCGCCGGGGCAAAATAATAAGGCGCATTATAACCCTGTTCGTGGTAATCGGCATGTATCTGGGGCAGCCACTTGCTAAATAGGGCCAGGCGCGCCTGCGTTTCCTTTTGCGTTTGCCAGGCCCAGTCACGGTTAAGATCAAAGTAATAATGGTTTATCCTGCCGCCCGGCCAGGGCTCACCATGCTCGCGCGCGGCCGGGCTGGCATCCGGCATTGCGCCCTTAACCGAATTATAAAAGTTTATATAACGTTCGCGCCCGTCGGGGTTTAAGCACGGATCGATGACTACAACCGTATTTTTAAGCCATGTCTTTGTTTGGCTATTGGCCGGGTCCACCATGTCAAATAGCACTTGCATAGCCGTCTCGCTCGAAGCTGGCTCATTCCCATGTACATTATAACTTAGCCAGCAAATGACAGGTGTATTGGTTGTTCCGGTGCCCGGCTCAATCCCCGCAAGCTGTAAATTGTTTTTACGGATTTCATCGAGTTTACCGATATATTCATCCGAGGCAATAAACATTGCCAGCAACGGACGTCCTTCATTAGTGGTGCCGTATTGCACCAGCTTTACATTTTTCGATGCCTTTTCTATATACCTGAAATATTCAACAATTTTATAGTGCGGCGTAAACTGCTCACCCGCCTTATAACCCAAAAACTTTTCCGGTGAGCGGACTTCCTGCGAAAATGCACTACAAACGAGACTTAGAAAAATAAAAAAAAGGAAGGTCTTTTTTAACATGGTATTGGTTGCGTAAACGCTAATTTATAAAAATATTTTGATGTGACGTTTTCCGAATACATCGAAAAGGTTTATCGGCGATAAAAATTGGCATGCTAAGGATAAAAGGCCTTTAAAGTCATGGTAAAAGAGAAGGTTAAACTTTGCTTAAAAACAGCAAGGTTTGACAAATTTCTAAATTTGTCAAACCTGAATACAAAAAAACAAATTGATGCCGGGTCAAAGAAAAACGGCCATTTAGTTCATCCGGGCAATAAATTAAAGCCCTGGTGTATGGCCTGCCTTACAAACCACTTAAAAATTTCTGTTCAAATGGTGAATCTTTGCTGTGATTAAAAAGGTTATCAAAATAATCTCCGACAATGCCTTTTACAACTTTATTATTTCCAATCACAGCGCCCCACTCCTGGAGGTGTGCCGTTCTTACCATTACTGTTTCAAACGTCATAGTGGACGGGTACATATTGTGGCTCCCGATATAGCATACTTCATCGTCTATTGCCCAAAACTTAGCATGGTTGCCTATTATCTTTTTTGGCGGTACAAGCCATGTCGTATGCCCTCTGAAACCCAGGGTTCGGATATGTAACTTGCTTGAAATAATAGAGATAGCAGCAGCGCGGGTTTGATTATATCTTTTGATTAAAAACCAGCCAAATGCTCTGTAAACACAGGCGACCGAGGCTCCATAAGAATACTCGGTCCCATCTTCAGATGTAGCTTTTGGGTTCGTCAGAACAAATTTTATCTTAATGTCCTTGTTATTGATTAAAACTGATGCCAGGTTATTGAATAGGTTTATATCATAATGATTGTAAAATTTATAATGTGGATCTGGTGAAAAGAGCAATGGATCCTGAATAGCAATAAAAGGCACTTTCCCGGAAGTCTCGCCGATGGTACCCTCTGGCGCCCTTAAATAACAGGTCTTGCCACCCATATCCTGTTGCGAAATACATATTAGTCTTTTAGCACTATTAATTGCATGGTATGTTGCTGAAAGGCTGGGGTTCGGATGCTTCTGTCCCGGGTCATTTAATATACCAAGCCCCGGTTGGGCTAAATGGATTGTCGGTACAACATTTTCAACAGGCACTGAAGTGGCTTCGGCAGCCGGCGGCATATCCAATGGAATAAGCCTCTTTTCAATCTTTCTATCCACCAAAGAATCTGCATATGTCGAGAGGCCACCGCGCATTACGTACTGATTAACAAATTTCCATAACTCAACAGAGAACAAATGAGCTTTTTGAGCAATTGGGCCATCAAGCTTTATACTTAAATCGAATATCGGATTTTTTCCGAAATACGGTTCGCTGATAAAGTTATGGCCGCCGAATATTATGCTCCTCCCATCAACCACAACGTATTTACTGTGGTTCCATCCTACCGGGATTAGTAAATCATCTACTCTTTGGGCTCCAGCATATATTTTTACGGGAATATTGCTGACTGCTCTCTGAATATCTTCCAGAAAGCCTTTGGTGTCATCAGGAAGCAGCCCTGATCTTCCGCATAAAATACGAATGATCACGGCCTTCCCATTATTATTTCTGAAACTTGTAATTACGCCATCAATTATAGCTTGTTTGAAAGCGCCCGAAGGTAATCCAAGATTGGTTATATCAACCACGTGTTTAGCGCCGGCAATCAAGTTAGCGACAGCATCTGAGAACCTTTTGCTATGATCACCGGGAAGCGGATCTTCTGGTCTGCCGCCCCAGTAGCCATGCGGTGTATCATATAAATAAGATGGGTGGGGCCCAAAAGAATTCTGTGTTTTACCGAAATAAGCGGTGTTTTCCAAAGTTGGATAGTTTTTTTTCAGAGATTCATAAATCTGGTCAAATAGTGGTTGATTTTCCATAATTTTATTGTTTAAAAGGTTAGTTATTTAGGTAATAAATTAGCTGGCCGACCGCAAAGCAATAAATTTCGCCTCCCGGATTTTGCCTAAAAAAATATTTCTGTAAAATGAGGGAGTTTTAAACCCTTCGTGTGAATTATGATAAAGTATTATAGGTAATTAATAATAAGCACCTAATCTACTAACAATATTCAAACAAACAAAATTAAATTGCAGGGTCGGAATTTTGGCTTTCTTATTTCTGCGATATTTATTCAATAAAGATTAAAATTCGGGTTCCAACAAAAAATCCATCCTAAAATCTTAAAATCCTAAAAATCTTAGTCAAAATCCGCACATTTGCACATCCGCATCCCGCATGTGCGGGACACATCCGTAAATTTGCACATCATAACAATGGAACCGGTACAAGCACTACAAAAATATTTCGGATACAGCGACTTCAGGCACGAGCAGGAAGCCATCATCCGCCATATTTTAAATAAAAAAGATGTACTGGCGCTGATGCCCACCGGCGGCGGTAAATCATTGTGCTACCAGTTACCGGCCGTTTTACTGGAAGGATTAACCATTGTGATTTCGCCACTCATCGCCCTGATGAAAGATCAGGTCGACAGCCTCAATGTCAATGGTATACCCGCAGCTTTTTACAACTCAAGCCAAAGCACCGAAGAGCAGATACAATTAACCACAAAACTGCGTAATAACCAGATACGGCTTTTATACCTTGCGCCCGAACGTCTGTTCGGAAACGAAAGCAAATTGATCAGCTTTTTAAAATCCCTGCCTGTTTCGCTCATCGCGATTGACGAGGCGCATTGCATATCACATTGGGGCCACGATTTCAGGCCCGAATATTTGATGTTGGCAGGCCTAAAGCTTCACTTTCCAAATATCCCGGTCATTGCCCTTACGGCCACGGCCGATAAACTGACAAAAAAGGATATCCTCGAAAAGTTAAACTTAAAAGACCCTGCCGTATTCATTTCCTCCTTCAACCGCGCAAATATAACTTACCGCGTTATACCAAAACGCAACAGCTTTAACCAGTTGCTTGCTTTTTTGGATGAAAGGAAGGATGACTCAGGTATCATTTATTGCCTTTCCCGTAAATCTACCGAAGCTCTTGCTGCCGATTTAAAGGACGAAGGTTTTGCTGCCGAAGCCTATCATGCCGGTTTGGATAACGCCCTCAAAGCCCGCACCCAGGAAGCTTTTTTGCGCGATGAAGTAAAAATAATTGTCGCCACTATTGCTTTTGGTATGGGTATCAATAAATCAAATGTGCGCTACGTGGTGCATGTGGATATGCCAAAAAACATCGAAGGTTATTACCAGGAAACCGGCCGTGCGGGCAGGGACGGCCTGCCATCCGAAGCTTTGCTGCTATATTCCCCCGGCGATGCCAGCAAGCTGAAACAGTTTGCCATGGTTGAGGATAACCCCGAACAAAGCCGCATTATGCTGAAAAAGCTTGACGACATGGTGCACTATTGCCAGCTCCATGCCTGCCGGCGGCAGTTCCTGCTAAAATATTTCGAAGAAGACTTCCCGTCAAACTGCGCTTCCTGCGATTTTTGTTTAACCGAGTTTAAGAAATTTGATGGTACGCTCATCGCCCAAAAGGTGCTGTCAGCAGTAACCCGGTTAAAAGAACGTTTCGGCACCACCTATGTGGTGGATTTTTTGCGGGGATCAAAAAATGAAAAAATAAGGGAAGAACACAAACTGCTAAAAACCTATGGCATCGGCGCCGACATCAGCAAAAACGACTGGTTCCGCTACATCCGGGAGCTAACAGCTTTGGGCTATCTGGCAAGTACCGATGATGCATACCCGGTTTTAAAGCTGACGCCAAAAAGCGAAGCGGTATTAAAAGGATTGGAGAAGGTGCAACTCATCGAATCCCAAACCACCGAAGAACAGCAATCAGCTGTAGCATTGCCTTCAGAGGCGGCGCTGTTAATCGAACTAAAAAACATCCGCCGCGATATTGCCCTGCACGAAAATTTACCCGCATACATTATCCTGTCAGACGCCACTTTGCTCGAAATAGCTACCTATTTACCCCAAACGCTCGACGAATTGCGCCTGATTTCTGGTTTTGGCGATGTTAAACTGGCCCGCTATGGCCGCGAGTTTTTGCTGCCCGTTAAAAGCTATTGCACAAAAAACGGCCTCTCATCCAAAATAAAACAAAAAGTACCCAAACGCGAGCGCAGGGTAAAAACGGAAAGAACAGGCAATCCTTCCCGGTCTTCGGATACCGCTTTTGATAGTTTTACCTTGTTCAGGTCCGGTCTAACCATCGCCGATATTGCTGCAAACCGTGGCCTCAGTGTTTCGACAATCGAAAATCACTTAAGTTACTATGTTTACCAGGGCGCGATAGAAATAAAGGAACTGGTAAGCGAAGAAAAGCAATCACGTATTAAAGACGCCGTTGACAGCTATGGCGCCGAAAAATTGTTCCCTTTAAAAGAAGTATTAGGAGAAGATTGCACTTATGGCGAAATTAGGGCCGTAATTGCCTGGATGCGCAAAACCGGGGCGATTTAAAATTGTTACCAAACTTGTAGAGACGCAATACTTTGCGTCTCCGGTACACGATCACAATGACAACAACTGACGATATTTACAAACTTTTCCTTCAGCATCCGCTGATCAGCACCGATACCCGGAAAATATCCCCCGGCAGCCTGTTTTTTGCTTTAAAAGGAGAAAATTTCGACGCCAATACCTTCGCAGAACAAGCCATCGAAGCCGGAGCAGCCTATGCAATAATCGATAATCCCAAATACCATTTTAACGAAAAATATATACTGGTTGCCGATGTGTTAACTGCTTTGCAGGATTTGGCCCGCCACCACAGCCGCCAGTTAACCATCCCCGTTATCGGCCTTACAGGCACCAACGGCAAAACCACCACCAAAGAACTGATCAACTCGGTCTTATCCCGGCATTACAAAACTCAGGCCACGCAGGGCAATCTGAATAACCATATCGGTGTACCGCTAACGATTCTAACTATTGATAAGTCGCATGAGATCGCAGTCATCGAAATGGGCGCCAATCACCAAAAAGAAATAGAACTGCTTTGCAGTATAGCCCAACCCACTCACGGACTAATAACTAATGTCGGAAAAGCACATTTAGAAGGCTTCGGCGGAGTCGAAGGCGTGAAAAAAGGCAAGGGCGAATTGTATGATTTTCTGAAGAAGTCCGAAAAAGAAGCAGATAGGGGAGTAGCCTTTATAAATAATGATAGCCCCGTACTATTAGAAATGGCAAAAGCCCGCGATTTAACCAACGCAGTGTTTTATGGTACAGATGAAGGCGATAACCTGGTAAGCGGCAAAATAATCGAAAACTCCCCCTACCTAACTTTGTCCTGGATCAACACCAATAACAACAAAACTCACCAGGCCAAAACACAACTAACCGGCGCTTATAATCTCGATAACATCTTAGCTGCAATATGCATCGGTGTTTATTTCAAACTATCGGACGATGAAATAAACCAGGGCGTCGAAACCTATCAGCCAAAAAACAACCGCTCCCAAATTGCACAAACGGCAACCAATACCCTCATCTGCGACTATTACAATGCTAACCCAAGCAGCATGGTTGTTGCTATCGAAAACATCGGAAAAGTAACTGCAAACCGGAAAGTATTGATTTTAGGTGATATGTTTGAGCTCGGCGACGAAGCCCCAACCGAACACGCATCCATCATAAAAAAAGCTTTTGAAAGCCCGGTTGATGAACGTATTTTCATAGGCAAAGAATTCTCCCAAGCCGCTTCTGCCATGGACCATGGACCATCGACCATCGACAAAAAAAGCACTTTCTACAAAACCGTCGAAGACGCTATACAAGCCTTAAAAGCAAACCCGATCCAAAATGCAACCATCCTTATAAAAGGCTCGAGGGGTATGGCTCTGGAAAGATTGGTGGAACTGTTTTAGACCCCCATTGTTTGACGCTATGATATTTTTGCGGGTATCAGATTTTTGATCTGAACCTATATCAATTCCCCCTTAAAGAGCCATCGGCTCGATTAATCTTGTAGCAACGGGTTTTAACCCGTTGCACTGCATCGGCACAACCCGTATTATGTGTCTACCCTTCTATATAAATGTACTGTCGTAATATAAATGTGTTTTCGTACCCGTTTAGGGCCATTTTTTTTATATTATATTCGCCCAAAATTTCCTGGACAAATAATGAATAAATTCTTTCTGTTAACCTCTTTGCTGTTAGTATCCGGCACGGTCGCTTATTGCCAATTCCCCAAAGTGAAGATGGGCGCACAATCAACCGGCAGCCACGAAATACAACTGAAACTGGTAGCCCGCATACAAAGCTTTAACCAGCACACCCGGAATAAACTCGATTTCTTCGACAAAGCCATCAACTCTCCAAAATCAGCCCTGATCCTCGAAAAAACAGTTGATGGCAAATCCATAAAAAAACTTTACATCAACAACCTCGAAGGCGGCGTCACATCGGTCTATGATATGAATGATTCCCTGCGAAAGATAACCGAAATAAAACACAGCTTCGCCTTAAGTGATTCCGGCCTTTTTAAAGAAACCGATTTCCCCGGATATACATTTAAAGCCCGCAAAGCAACCCCGAACGTTTTCATAGGCAAGCGCGTCGAAATGTGTCTTTCAAACAATGGTAAATATTTATGGGTGCCCTATTACCGGCGCGACTATGATAAACTATCAACCGAACCATCAGCCATCGCCCTGATTGACGCCGACAGCGATAAAATCATACGGGTTTTCCCTGCCGCTCCGCTGCCAAAAATGATAGCCTGCTCGCAGGATGATAAGTACATTGCAGTAACAAACTGGGGCGATAATACCGTCCATTTGATCGACATCAGCTCCGGCGATCCTGCCAAATTTCAGTATATAGCGCATTTTGTAGTGGATCACCAACTGAAACTTAAGTTCAGTAAAAACACAAACCGCGATGATGTTTGCGGCTTATGCCTGCGCGGCACGGTATTTACCCCCGACAGCAATTATCTTTTCGTTGGCCGCATGGGCGGCGGCGGCATCGCCGTATTCGACCTCAACGCTAAGAAATATTTGGGAACCATTTTTGGCGCAAACAACAACATCCGTCACCTTGTAATCAACGGTGATTACTTGTTCCTAAGCTCAAACCAGGACGGCAACGTCCAAAAAACCCGGTGGAAAGACATGATCGATTTTTTCCTGGCCCAAACCCCTGGAACAAAAACAAACTATAAAAAATGGCAGCGCGCATTTACAGGCCTCGGCGCACGTACCATCACCGTTACCGAAGACGGCGCATACCTGTTTGCAAACGCAAATAAGGAATCAAAAATAAGTATCGTCCGTACTGCCGATATGAAAACCATGGGCTCCGTCAAAGCCGATCCCTTCCCGGTAGGCATGGCCCTCGACAAATCAAACAAATACCTGGTAGTAACCGCGCAGGGCCGCGATAATAAAGGCGGCAACTCGGTAATGGTCTATGAGATTACCAGGCAATAACCATTTAACCAGACGCAATTTATTCATTGCCGTCCCATTTATGGGACGGTTAAGATACTAACAAATTAACGGCTTTAGCCAAACAAAACCATAGGTTAGCGATAAATTGATAAACGCACTTTTCTGTCGGTGTAAACCGTATTTACGCATTTCCATTAGAGCAGAAATGCGAAACGCCAGTTTGACTACTGTGATATAAAGGCATCCCCCTATTTTCTCGTCCCATCGGGACGGTTGGTCGGTAGAATATGTACAAATCAATCTTCACGTTCCGTTAGGAACGTTTCGTGCCGGGGCGATCATTTGACTTGCATCTCTTTGATGTTGATAGCTCTTTTCCCTAAATTTATACCATGACCGCAAAAGACCACTACCACACCCACCTCGGCAACTTCTATTCCTGGATGGCCGGCGATTTCGAGGCAAAACAAAAAGAACACCAGCAATTTTTGGAAGAACAAAATATAGCCCCTCAATCAACAAAACTGGCGATCGACCTCGGCGCCGGCCACGGAATTCAAAGCGTTTCACTGGCCAAACTTGGTTTCAAAGTTAAAGCCATAGACTTTAACCCGCAACTGCTAACCGAACTCACACAAAACAGCAAGGGTTTGGATATTGAAGTGATCGAAAATGACATTCGCACCTTCAGCCAACACCTCAGCCAACACCCCGAACTAATTATTTGCTGGGGCGATACGCTCACCCACCTTGATACCGAAAATGAAATTGAACAGCTTTTAAGCGATTGCTGCACATCACTTACGCAAAACGGAAAACTCATTATTTCACTTAGAGATTACTCAAACGAACTCATCGGCGATAACCGCTTCATCCCTGTTAAAAGCGATGACAACAGGATACTAACCTGCTTCCTCGAATATTTCCCCGCTTATGTAACAGTAACCGATTTACTGTACGAACGGGAAGCCGCAGGCTGGGTACAAAAAGTAAGCTCGTATAATAAAGTACGCATTTCAATCAACTCCATTAAAAATCTCCTGCTTAAATCGGGCATGAAAATAACTTTTGAAGGAACAATAACCCGGCTAAATACCATTATCGCCGAAAAAATATAGTGAAAAATCGTATGCTTTAATACCTTTATAGGCCAATAACTTATCAGGCTTAAAATTAAACCTGTGTTACACTATATAAAACGATGAAAATCTTCAAAACTATAACCTCTTGGCTTGTATTGATCGTACTGATGTTCGGACGCTCCCTGGCGCAGGGCAATAAATCACCAATACCCGCCATTATTGAAAAAGATGGCCGCCACGCCCTGCTGGTCGACGGAAAACCTTTCTTTATGCTTGGCGGCCAGGCGCACAACTCAAGCGGCTGGCCCGGCATGTTGCCGCAGCTATGGTTTGCCGTCGAAAAAATGCACGCTAATACCCTCGAAGTGCCCCTGTACTGGGAGCAGATTGAAACACAACCCGGCAAATTTGATTTTTCAATTGTCAATACCCTGCTCATCCAGGCGCGCCAGCATAAGGTGCACTTGGTATACCTGTGGTTTGGCGCCTGGAAAAATGGCAGCAACCACTACATGCCCGCATGGATGAAACTCGACGCCGAAAAATATCCCAATATAACCGGCAAAAATGGCCAGCCCATTGACTCGCCTTCGCCGCATATCAAGGCAACCCTTGATGCAGATACAAAAGCATTTACTGCCGTAATGCGGTACCTAAAACAGGCCGACACGCAGCATACCGTAATTATGATGCAGGTGGAAAATGAATCAGGCGCCTGGGACAGCATGCGCGATTATTCCCCCCTCGCGCAAAAACTATTTGAAGGCCCTGTCCCGCCCGAGCTGTTAAACCCTGTAGTACTCAAAGCGCTCAACGCCCCCATCGTTTCAACAGGAACCTGGCAGCAGGTATTTGGCGACCGGGCCGACGAATATTTTCACGCCTGGTCCATTGCCCGCTTTGTAGGGCAGGTGGCCGCTGCCGGTAAAGCTGTTTACCCCTTGCCCATGTACACAAATGCCGCCCTTCGCGATCCCTTTACCAATCCCATGGCAAACACCTATGAAAGCGGCGGCCCAACCGATAATGTGATCCCCATCTGGAAGGTTGCTGCACCGGCCCTGGATCTGCTGGCCCCCGATATCTATCTGCCCGGCAGTAAAACAATTTTAAAG
>Ga0206855_10159_pt1 | contig 20418 bp, 15 predicted proteins | sample Alteio_BWOrgCont_51_FD_152637 | JGI IMG/M metagenome (GOLD analysis project Ga0206855, IMG submission 152637) | Enriched cells from forest soil in Barre Woods Harvard Forest LTER site, Petersham, Massachusetts, United States -... | ecosystem: Environmental > Terrestrial > Soil > Temperate forest >...
GTGCCTTCGCGATTTGGATCAATTGCTTCTGCGCCGCGCTTAGTCCGCGGACCAACCGATCCGGCGGCACGTCCAGGCCGACCCGCGCCAAGTGCTTTTCCGCTTCTCGCTGAGTGGCCGGCCAGTCCACCACGCCGCACCCCCGCGTGATCAATTTGTCGAGCATGATGTTTTCGGCGACGCTGGCGTCGGGGATGGCGTAAAGCTCCTGGTTGACGATCCCGATGCCTTTAACGAGAGCATCACGATAACTTTGCAGCGCGAGAGGCGCGCCATTGAACCAAATTTCTCCTTCGTCTGGCTGATGGATTCCGGTCAGAATTTTGATCGCGGTGCTCTTCCCCGCGCCGTTCTCTCCGATCAAGCCGTGGACTTCGCCGGCACGAAATTCCAGCGACACGCCGTCCAGTGCGCGCACGGCGGGAAAGCTCTTTGAGACATTTCGCAATTCAAGCATGGGTCTAGGGAGTTTTTGCCGGTGGAGGGTTGAGATATTTAGTTTTTATATCGGCGACGATTTTTGTCGTCATGGCCTGGATGTCCTTGGGAAAGGTGTCCACGTTCTCCTTCGTGACTACGATGCAGCCGGAGTCGATGAATTGGTAGTCTGCCATTGGCTGCCAGCCTTTGAGCAACAGGTCAAGTAGCGCACAAGATATATAACCGTGCCCGAAGGGATTTTGGGCCAGGGTCGCATCCATGGTGCCGTTGCGGATTGCCGCCAGCACGCGGTCGTCGGTGTCGAGGCCGACGCAATGGATGAACTTTGCCCCGGGCTTGCGGTTGTGCTCGGCCAGGAGCGTGGCGGCGGCCACCGTGGTGGTGTAGCCGGTGCAGATGACGCCATCAACTTCGTCGCCACGGGCCACCAAGGCACTTTCAATTTTTTCCTGGGCTTTTTGCTCGGTAGTCACATCGCCAATGGTCTGAACAATTTGCACATCGGGGTATTTGGCCACGACCGCCTCGATCGCCGCCTTGCGAATTGGCGTGTTTGCGTCGGTTAATGATTCGAGCACATTGAGAATGCGGCCTTTATGCCCCATGAGTTCGACGAGTTTTTCCGTCGCGATGGTCGCGGCACTGCGGGTGTCCGTGGCGACGGCAAACGGTGTCTCGGTACCCGTTTCGGGCTGTGCGCCGTAGGCAACGACGAAACAACCACTGTTGTGCAGACGCGCAAAAAGACCCTTGGACCCTGCGGGATCAACCGGGTAGATGGCAAAGGCCTTATAACCCAGCGTGAACATAGATTCGATGTTCGTGTTCACGTTGGCCTGGGTGCTTTCCTGCCCAACAACCGTTCTTAAGCGTGCACCCGAATCTTTCGCGAATGCAGTTCCACCTTCACTGACACCGGTAAAATAAGGATGAGGTAAAACTTCGTAGAGCACGATGGACTCGAGCGCGGGATTGGTTTGCCGGTTCTGCGTGAGCTTGATGACCCCGAGGATGAGCGCAAGGAGGCCAAGGGTCGTCAGCAGCAGGGTATTGTTGCGGGTCATGGGGTTCCTCAGACGAGGATCACTTCGCTTTAAGCAGACCGGCCAAACCGTGTCGTGCGAGCAGCGAACGGATTTTTACCGGTTTGCCCGTGTTCGCGGACTCTTCCATGGCCTGTAGCAGCGCCACGGTGACGATGCCTTCGGCCACATCGGGCTTGGGTGCCTTGCCGGATGCAATGCAGCGCGCAAAGTATTCGATATAGTTCTGGTATTCGCCGGCGTGGTGGGAATGGCCGCCGAAGCGGAAATAATAATCGTCCTGGTCTTCGAAGGTTTCGACAGCGGAGGTGCCGCCGGCTTTCCAGGAATAACGCAGATCGTAATAGTCTGCCTGGCTGGCGCCGTTCGCGCCGCGCAGAATGCAGCTCATGTTGCTGTCGCGTTCACAGGGGACAACCGGACTCGAATAGCATCCGCTCACGCGGGCAATCAGACCGCTTTCAGCCTTGAGGACGAAATGAAAAGTGTCGGGGTGGGCGAGGCCATGGTCGCGTCCGTTTTTGCTGAGGTGCACATAACCCATCACCTCGGCAATGTCCGGCAGATACCACCGCACCAAATCGCCGGGATGGCTGACACCGCCAAAGAGCCATTTGAAGGAATCGAGTTTCGCCCAGCCTTTTTTCAGGAACCAGCGATGGTCGGCGTGATAATACGCCTCGACGGTGCTCAGCTCGCCGAACACGCCGGTTTCAAAATGCCGCCGCTGGCGGATGAAAGGCGCGAAGAACCGCGTGCTCTGGCCCACAAACACGCGCTGGCCGCTCTTGCGGGCAGCGGCTAGGACCGCTTTAGCTTGCGACAAATTGTCGAGAAACGGCTTCGTGCAAATGACGTGTTTGCCTGCCTTGAGGCAGCGGATAACGTGCCCGGCATGCAGATGGTCGGGCGTATAAATGCCAACAACATCAACTTTCTTGTCAGCCAACAAGGTGTCGAGTGAGGCGGTGAAATTCTTCAGTCCAAATTCCGCGCAACGCTGCTGGCCGAGTTGCTAGTTGATGTCACACAGCATGACGACATTCCACAGCCGGCTTTGCCGGGCCGCGGAAATGATGCTGCGGCCTTCGCCGAGGCCCAGAACGCCGAGTCCAAGTTTTTTCATAGGTCGAGTGGTGGAAGATATTTAAGACTGTGCGGGTTTGCGTTTCCAATAGTTTGCGAGGATGGAGCCGGAAATGTTCATCCAGGGGCTGAAAATTGCGGCGGCGAGACCCACGGTGGCGAGTTTGCCCATGCTGTTCGCCAGCCCCGTGGCCATGCCGCCGTTTTGCAGGCCGACCTCAAAGGCTACCGAACGGGCGGAATTCTTGTCCAGACCGGAAGCGCGACTCAACCAATAACCAAAAAAATACCCCGCGGCGTTGTGGATCACCGCCGCCACGAAAAGCAGCGCGCCCACTTGCAGGAGATAATCACGGCCCGCCGCCGTGGTGACTGTCGTGAAGTAGACAATCCCCGCCATCGAAGCAACTGGCATGAGGCGGTCGAGCTGGGGGAGGCACAGGGTTAGCCAGTGATAAACTGTTCCGACGACGACTGCACCCAGCAAAAAGCCGGGTAACGAAAGGAGGGTCTGGGCGCTATCGGAAAAATTTCTCGCAATCCAACCCCATCCGCCACATGCGAGCAAGGCCAGCGCTCCCACGCTGGTTGCGGCCAGCAGCAGCACTCGGCGGCGGTTTTGCGCCGACGCGTGTTTCAAGTAATCATGCAAGAGGGCCGCGCCGATGGGCACGATGACGATCTTGATAATGTCGGTCATCATGCTGAGGAAATTCACTTCGACGAGCGTGCCCGCCAGCAGTTTCATGAGCAAGGGTGTAAGAAATGGCGCGACCAGCGTAGTCAGCGCCGTGACGGTGACGGATAGGGCTAGGTTTGCCCGGGCCAGATAAGCCATGACGTTCGATGCCAGCCCGCTAGAGCACGAGCCGATAAGTATGACGCCCGCTGCAATCTCATTTGGAAAATGGAAAAGCTTGGTCAAGCCAAACCCCACCAGCGGCATCACGGAGAAATGACAGGCGATGCCCACCAGCACGCCTCGTGGCGCTTTTACCACTCCGTCAAAATCGCGCAGACTCATTTGCGTGCCCATGCCAAACATCACCATTTGCACCACCAGCAGGATGACCCACTTGCCGCGCAGATCGAAACTTCCCCATTGCAAAAATGCCGCTGGGTAAACCAAGGCTGCCGTCACCGCTGCTGCGATCCACGCAGTAAATTGGTAGCCCTTGAGCGACGGCACCACTCCAATTCCCATAGCCAACCCCACGACTGTGCACACCGCGGCCGGTTGCCATAGCTTGGAATCGTGGAGCGCCAGCCCGGCAAGCAGAACGCAGAGTCCTGCCATTGCAATCGCAAGGCAGACCTTTCTTAAAGTATTCACGAGGGTGGGTGGGGATCTTTTCTCAGAGTATCTTCGAAAGGTACTCAATCGCCAGCGGGGGACTGGCGAGAATGGACACTCGGCGATCCGCCTCGGCCAGCCCATCCACGACCCGGGCCATCGAAGCTTGCGCGAGGACGATCACGTCCACTTTTTCAGCCAGTTCTTTCAACGCGGCAGCAACCAGCGTGTCGTGTTTCGCGCCATCGCCACTCATGAGTGCCGCAAACGCGCCTTCACACAACTGCGAGGTCAGTTCGATTGTTTTGCCCGCCAGCATGGCGCGGCGGAGCACCAAGTCGGAGGTCGGATTGAGCGTGGTCGGCAAAGTGGCGATGACGCCAATGCGGCGGCCAGTCTGTATGGCTTTGTCCGCCATCGGTTGATCCACGCGCAATACGGGCACACCAACACTCGAGGCGCTTGCCTCTACTGCTGGTCCAATGGATGAGCAGGTGACGAGAATAAAATCCGCCCCGCCCGCTTCCGCCGAGGTAATGTAACCCGCAACGCGTCGGGCAATGTCGGGGGTGAGGCTTCCCTTGACGCCAATTGCGCGAATCAGACTGTCGTCCACGATATTGAATGTCTCCACCTGCGGCAGTTTGGCTTTGCACAGTTGGGCAAACACCGGAACGAGCGTCGCCGAGGTATGAATAAGACCAAGAGTTTTGCGCTTCATGTGGGTTCGAATGTTAGAGTTTTCCACGGACGACCGCGCCAAAATAATTCTCTGCACCAACTTGTCCGCCTTTAAAATTCACTTCGAGTCCGTTGACAACTGAGTCGGGGGCGTGCGCTTTGCACAGCGGTGCTCCCGGCGCAAGCGGGGCGAGCATTTCCACCGAATTGATGCCAAGGGCGCGGGCGGCATGGCTCGAAGTATCCCCGCCGGCAATCAGCACCCGCCGGATGCCGGTTTGCTCCACCGCCTTGAGCGCAATTCGGCCCAGGGTTGTTCCCAGTTGGGCAGAAACCGCTGGCGAAACGCGCCGATCAAGGCCACCCTTGCTGGTGTGGACTACCACCGAACGGTTCTTTTTCAGGTGCGAGACAACTTCAGTGGCCAGAGTTTGGATCGCGTCTTCATCGGCAACTTTGGCTGGATCCAGGGCAACTTCTACAAATCCATTGGCCAGTGCCCAGGAAATTTGTCGAATTGTCACCGGTGAACAACTACCCGAAGCGACCAGTAGAGGCGTAGCTGGACCTGGATCAGGCCAAGCGGTAACCGGCTTGAGTTTGCCCTGCGCGGCCCAATGCGCACCGAGCGCCATTTCCACACCTGAGGAGCCGACGGAAAAGAGCGGTTTCCTGCGGGCGGCTTCTTCAACTATCAAACTGCCAATGCGCGCGAGCTGTTCGGGATAAAGCACATCAAACAGAATAATCTCCGCGCCATCGCCCACCAAGGCAGCCAGCGCAGTTTTCGCTTCAGTCTCGGGCAATGTGATTTTTAAGACGTCAAAAAGTCCGATGCGTTTTGCCGTCTGTTTTGCCAGGTATAGCCGCAAGTCGCTTTCGTCGGCGGGCGTGACCGGATGCCTGCTCATGGACGGGTGACGGTCGAGCCGGTGGATTTCGCCGTCGCCTCCCATGCGGGCAAAAAGATTCCCAAAAACACAATACCGCCCAAGCACCGGGGCACCCACAAGCAAGGGAACGAATTTTGCCCCAAAAACTTCCGCACCAACATCAATGGCCCGGCCAATGCTGCCGATGGTTGGCGACGAATCGAATGTAGAGCAAATTTTGTAGTGAACATGCTCCGGATTAAGCGCGCGCAGAACCGCAAACGATTTTCGCAGCTCGGTTTCCAGTACCGCGGTCGTGAGTGAGCGCGTCAGGCCGGCCACGCCCACTGCTTGGACTCCGGGATAATTGGCGAGCTGCTCGACGGACGGTGGTTCAATGAAGAGCACGGTGCGCGCACCTGCCCGCGCGAGAAACTCCAGCGCATCAGTTGAGCCGGTGAAATCATCACCATAGAAGGCCAGGATAAGTGGAGTGGTCATCTTTTACCTCCAAATTTTGCCACCGATCTGGCCAACTCAGGATATTTTTTCACCGCCTGCTCCACAGTCAGACCCTCAACTGCGGCGTCCCACCATTTGCGCAGCGATTGCACGCCGGCGGCCGGGCCGTCGGGATGGGCCATGATGCCGCCTCCAGCCATGTAGAGCAGGTCGGTGGTTTTCGTCCGTCGGAAAGTCTCTGGCGCCTGACCGCCCCATTGCCCGGACGAAACGACTGGCAGAATTGTACCGCCTAGGAATGGCGTGCGGCAGGCTTCAATGGAGCTCACCACCGAGTCGTCGGATTCCCAGAATTTATTGGCGAGACCGTTGACATGAAGTTGGTCCACTCCCGCGAGCCGCCAGAGCTTCTGGTAGGCGGCGAATTCGAGACCGAGCAACGGATGACGGTTCAGCATTCCCCAGCCGTTGCGGTGGCCATGAATTGCCAGTGCGCCGGCGTCGCAAGTTTTTTTCACCGCAGAAAGACCCACGCTGTTGAGGCTGATCATGGCGCAGGTGCCGCCGGCCGAGACAATTTTTTCGTAATGACGCAGCATTGGGTCGTACTCGTCACTCACGTTAAAAGCATACATAACCTTTTTACCCGAACGATCCGCATGTGCGTTAATGACCCTCATGACGGCATCTACGCGCGCGTCGAAGGGCGAATGCGGCGGATCGGCCATCAGTTCATCGTCCTTGATGAAGTCAATTCCTGCTTCGGCCAGTGTCCGCACCAGTTCCGCCGTTTGCGTGGGTGTGAGACCGATGCTCGGCTTGATGATGGTGCCGATGAGTGGGCGGCTTTCAACCCCTGTCAGTTTACGTGTGCCGGTGACACCGAATTTCGGCCCGCGAAAAGCCTTCGTGAAAGACGCGGGCACGTTAAAGTCCATCAGCTTGAGTCCGGAAAACTGCGGTAGTTCGTAAAGGTTGCCTTGAAGAGTCGAGACAAGCGCGGGCAGGTTGTGCCCGAAATTTTCCACTGGCCAGGAAACCACAATCTCGGCGCGTCGATAAGGGCCCTTGCCTACACGCCCGGTAGGTAGGCTGGGAATGGCGACGGTTTCCAACTCGGTAATTTTTTCAACCCGGGCGGCGAAACGTTGTTTGAGTTCGACGGTCTCCCCTGGCACCTCCACAAACGTCCCCGAAGATTGCTCACCCGCGAGCACCGCCGCCGCTTGGGCGCAATCGCCGGACGTTTCAATCAGGTAGGTGGCGGTGGCGCGGTCCATGGCGAATGGGTGGTTATTTGAAGAATGTGTCAGGCAACGCTCAATTTATCCGCGCCAGGTACTTTCGAAGGTGTAACAGCCCGCGTCGAGTGCGAAGACGAGAAAACGCCCTTCGCGGCTCGAGGACGCAGTAAAGCCGCGGTGTTCCTTGACGTTTGTACCGGGCTCGCTGGGGACGTGGACGCGCGCGCTTGTATTGGGGGGGATCCGAATCGCCCAAGTCAGTTTTTCTCCGGAACGTTTCCAGTCGCTGGAAATTTCCCCATGCAAGGTATGGTACGCCGCGCGGGCAAATGACAAATCGCCGCCCGGACGCGGTTGGAGCACGAAGCGCTGAAAACCGGGTGTTTCGGGATCGAACTCGATTCCGGCCACATGGCGGAAGAGCCACTCGCCCACGGAGCCGAGGGAGTAGTGGTTGAAGGAATTCATCTGCGGGTTGAAAAACCCCTCTTCCTTCGTCCAACCATTCCATCGTTCCCAAATGGTCGTCGCGCCGTGTTTCACCGGGTAAAGCCACGAGGGATAATCGTCCTGCAACAACAGCCGGTAAGCCACTTCTTCGTGGCCGGTGAGCGTCAACACTGGGTTGAGATGGGAGATGCCAATGAAGCCGGTGCTCAGGTGGTCATCGAGCGCCCGGATATTTTCGACGAGATGTTCAGCTGCACGGGCGCGGACATTCTCCGGCAGCAGGTCAAGCGCCAGTGCCAGCAGGTAGGCCGTCTGAGTCTCAACGGAAAGCCGACCGTCCGCACGGAGAAATTCTTTTTGAAATGCATCGCGCACTTTTTCAAACATTGCCTGAAAACGGCGCGCGTCAGTTTCACGGCCAAGTTCGTTCGCCATTTCGGCCATCATTGCCGCGTCCTTTGCCCAATAGGCCGTGGCGAGCAGGTTCTTCATCGACGAATGGGTGCGAAACGTTGTATCACTTGGGATGCAGAGCCAGTCGCCGTAGTTGTTGCCGAGTTCGTTCAAGCGCAGGCCAATGGGGTTTTTGCGCTCAATCCAGTCCAGCCAGGCCACCATGGCGCGCCAGTGGTGTTCGAGGATTCGCCGGTCACCGTACACGCGCCAGACGGTCCACGGCACAATGATACCGGCGTCAGCCCAGCCCGCGGATCCGCCAAGTTGGTCGAGCCCGACGAAATTTTTTCCTTCGCGCAACCGCGGTGCGACATCGGGAAAGACACCTTCAGCAGTCTGTGCGTCCTCAACATCGATCATCCACTTGGTAAAGAATGCGGCGACATCCATGTTATAACTTGCCGTGCGGAGAAAAACTTGCGCATCACCCATCCAGCCGAGCCGTTCGTCACGCTGGGGGCAGTCCGTGGGTACGGAGAGAAAATTGTCCCGCTGCGACCAAAGCCCGTTAAGCCAGAGACGATTCACGCCCTCGTGCGAACATTCAAAATTGCCGGCGAGCAACATCGCGGAATGAACCACGCATCCCATAACCTCAATGGAAGCGCCTTCGGGCAGACCGGTAATTTCGACATACTGAAAGCCATGGAAGGTAAAGTGAGGTTCCCAGATTTCATTTTCACCCCCGCGACAAATGTAGGTGTCAGTGGCTTTGGCCCGGCGCAGATTATCCGTGTAAAGAGTGCCATCAGGGTTGAGCCGTTCTGCATGGCGAAACACAACGCGTGTACCGGCGGGTGCGTTGCCCAAGCGCAATCGGATCCATCCGCTGATGTTTTGTCCGAGATTATAAATGAAAACACCGGGCTGGATTTCAGTGACTGATTTCGGCGTCAAAGTTTTCACTACCTGTACCGGTTCGGAACGCTGGGCAACGAGCGGTACGGGCGGTGCAGCGACTTCACGCGCCGGCAGCCAGCGGGCATCGGGATATTTTGGATGGTCCCACCCGGTGCGCTCCCGGCGTGCGTCATAAACCTCACCCATCATAAAGTCCGAAGAGAGGATTGGGCCGGTCTCGCAGCGCCACAAGCCATCGGTTGCGATGACGAGCCGTTCGCCGTTCGTAAGTTCGATTTCCAGTTGCACCAACAAGCTGTTTTCAAGGCTGCCGTAACGCGCGCGGGTTTCCTGCCAGCCGACGTAACCGCTCCACCAACCGTCGCCCAGGATTGCCCCAATCGCATTGCGACCCGGTTTGACCAGCGGGGTAACGTCGTAGGTGCGGAAATGCACGCGCTTGTCGTAATCGGTCCACTCCGGCGCAAAAATGTCTGCGCCGACGCGCTGTCCGCCTAGATGAAGCTCAAACAAACCGCGGGCAGATGCATAAATAGTTGCGCGGCGAATGGGCGACGGTACGTCAAACTCGCGACGAAACAAAGCCGGTGTGCCACACTCAGTCAACGTCGGTGCGATCGCCTCGGAGTCGCGGCGGATTATTTCGGGGTCGGCGGTTATCCATTTGGCTTGCCAGTCATTTTTTTCCAGCAAACCCATCGTCCATAGCGATGGGGTTGAATGCACGACATTGCCGGCGTCGTCCCAAATTTCAACGTACCAATGACAGGCCAGGCGCGAAGCCAGCAGCTTGCCGTCATAGACAATGTGCGTCGTGCGATTGGATTCTACCCGGCCACTGTTCCACAAATCGCCCTCCTTCTTGGCGAGTTTTTCCGGCGAGCTCGCAACAATGATTCGGTAGGCCACTTGTCGCGCGCCTTGGCGTTCCGACACGATTTGCCAGTTCAGGCGCGGGGTGCGCTCGTCGATACCCAAAGGCTCGTCGAGGTATTCGCAGCGCAGACGCAAGATGCGGGTGTCAGTCATACCAAGGCAATCGGAGGTCCCGCCTAGGCGCGCTCAATTTCGATCTGCTCCAGCGACTTGCCGGACGTGTCGGGCATGAAGAAATATCCGACTGCGCCGCTGATGAGGAGGAACAAGGTGAGGAGTGCAGCAACCTTCCCAATGCCGGCACTCGCGAGCATCGGCACATAGAAACTCCAGAAGCCGAGAATAATCCTTGCGGCGCCAAAGGTGAAGCCCTGCGCGGTCCCGCGCAGCATGGTCGGGAAAAGCTCCTGGCTAAAAACCTTGTAGAAAGCCTCACCTGCGAGCGAAGCCCCGGCGGTGAAGAGGACAATGTTCGCAATAATTACCGGGATGGTAAACGGCAGCACGAGAAAAAGTCCGTAGGCCACTATTTGCATGATAGCGCCAATGCCCCACAGGCGTTTCCGTGTCGCAAAATCGCGGTCAGAAAACTTCATGAACACTGTGACAGTGACGATCATCATGATGATGAAGCCGGCGCTGCCCAAAGCCACGCTGGCTGCCTGACTGCCGGCATGGAGCGTGCTGATGATGTAGGGGTTGAAGAACCCGGCAGTGCCAGCGGCCAGATTCCAGAATAAATAAATCGTGGCGGTCCACACGAGCGCCCGAAGATTCTTACCGGAGAAAAGCGCGCGTACTCGATGACGCGCGTCAATGGTTTCTTTTACTGCTTCTTTCCAACGCGCCGACTCAGCGAGGCCCCGACGCAGCGCCCAGGTGATGATGGCGACGGCGAACAGGTGCAAAAAAACGATTCGGATTCCCCACAGTTTGAGCGGAGTTAGCGCCAGCGCCAGCCACAACACGATCGTCGGCCCAAGACACCACGCCACTTGGGTGAACCCGAGCAGTTTGCCGCGCGCCTTCGCGGGAGCTAACTCGCCGACCAAGGCGAGAGAAGTAGGTATATCGACCCCGACCGCGAGGCCGACCACGAATGTTCCGAGGAACAGCATTTCCGGGTTCCTGGCCAGCGCAATGCACAGAATACCGAGGGCGTATACGATCAAGTCATATTGAAAGATTTTTTTACGACCAAGCTTGTCGCCGAGCCAACCGCCAATAAAGGCGCCGACAGCGCAACCGATGGCATTCGGGCCGATTGCCCCGAGTGCGCCGACCGCGCCATTACTCAAGCCAAATCTCTGTTGAAACTGAGACAGACCTGCGCCGAGCGCAACTATCGAGCCGGCGTCCAGGTAGGACGCCATGCCGGCGAGCGCGGACCATTTCCATTGCTGGCGGGTGACGGTGCCAGTGTCGCCGGCGGGTGCGCCTGAGCTGGGAAGGGTGGGTTGGCTCATGATTGGGGTAGGCCTTGTCTATTGGGGTAAATTCAACGCACGGGCAACCAAACACTCATCTCAGTATCGCCGCGGTTGCCCCACGCAAAGTAGGGTAAGAGCTTGAGGTTAATATTTTTTGGTTCCGCTGCGCTCGCTTCGCGGTAGAGTTCGCCTGGTTGCCAGGCGGCACGATTGATTTGGAGCGCCGGCATCGTAAGCGTTACCACTTCCGTGTTGGCGATTTTTTCGCGCTGAAGAGTGAAGTGAATCTTGCTCAATTCGGGTGAGACGGCCACATCACTCAAACGTACCCCCTCCGGCAAATCGTTGGATTCGAGGCAATAGACAATCGGGCCGTTTTTGACGGTGACCTGGTCGGCGGTTTCCTCCACGAGAGGATTGGCCTCAATCAAGACGGGAGAAAAATCGAAGTTGAGTTCAACGAAATCACCCGCGTGCCAGGGTCGGTTCAAATCAAAATAAGTGCCGGGGTTCAACTTCCCATCGACAACCTGACCGTTGACAGTCAATTTTGCCGCTCCGTTATGCAGCCAGCCGGGAATGCGGAGTTTGAGTGTGACGGGGTTACTGGGTGCCTCGGCGATGGTGAATCTAATCGTCCCGCTCCAAGGGTAATCAGTCTCCTGACGAAGTTTGATGCGGCTGCCATCGGGCCATGACGTGTCCAGCTCGCTTGCGCCATAAAGATTCACCCAAAGCACATTTGGCGAAAGGCTGTAAATATAATTGTGGGCTTCGGCAATGGTGCGCACAACGTTTGGCGGGCAGCAGAAACTTGCCTTGATGTTAGGCTGGCGTGTCCGTGACCAGCGCAATGGCCAGTTGAAATCATTCAATTTGCGCAACGGGTTGGTGTAGAAATAATGCGTACCTTCGAGGCTTATCGCCGGCAGCACCCCGTTGAAGAGCGTTTGCTCAAGGAGATCGGCATAACGGGCGTCACCCGTCACCTCGAACATCCGCCACATCCACAACGCATAACCGACGGTGGCACAGCTTTCGTTGTAGGCGGTGAGGTTAGGCAGTTGGTAGTCTCGGCCATAGGCTTGCGCGACAGGCTTGATGGCGGCATGGTCCGCCGAGCCATCGGGCGAAGCGCCGTCGTAGAGCGCGCCAGTCATGCCGGTTATATAAAGTTTTCGGCCGGACACGTCGTCTGAAATTGTTTGGACAGTCTTGAGCAGCGAGGCGTCGCCCGATTCGGCGTAAACATCAGCGGCGCCGGCGTAAAGGTAGTTGGCGCGCACCGCGTGGCCGAGGGCTCCCGTCTGTTCGCGAAAGGGCACGCTGTCCTGGTTCTGGTCGCTGCCGTCCTCCTTGGTTACGAGGCTGCGTATTTCAATGAGGTTTTTCGCGAGGGCGAGGTAACGCGGCTCGCGAGTCACGCGATAGAGTTCGACGACCCCCATGTAATGCGACGGGCATATGGCATTGCGCGCCAGGTCGGCGGGAACAGTCTGGCAGAGGTGTTCGATGTAGTCCGCGGCCTTGCGGGCGAGCGCGAGCATTGTGGTCTTGCCCGTGGCCCGGTAATGCACGCATGCGGCCGTCATCAGATGCCCCATGTTGTAGGTTTCGAAATGCTCGCGATTGGCGAATTCCTTTACCGCTTTGTCCCCCTGGCGCTGCGCGATGATGGTCTGCGTGTGCAGGTAGCCGTCATCGCGCTGGGCCTTGCCAACGACGTCAACGATGCGGTCGAGCTGGGCGTCAATGGCCGGATCTTTGGTTACGGCATAAATCTGTGCGAGCGCCTCGACCCACTTCAGGAAATCACCGTCATTGAAAGGCGGTCCGGAAAATTTCCCCTGCTGCAAGCCGGCGGCAATCAAGTAATTGGCCCAGGCATGACTTTCCTTTTCGTCGCTGAAAATCGTCCAAAGATGCGGCACCATCGTGCTGCGGCAGACATCAAAGCGGTCACCCCATAAGCCGCCCGCCCACTTCACGCTGCCCAGGTCGGGCATGTGCAGCTTCGCATACGGCGATTTCGCTGTGTCTGTGAGTGCGCCGATGCTGGTAAGTGAACCGGCCGCGGCATTCGGAAGCAAGTCCGCGGCGTGGGCCAGGCTGCGCGGCAGCAACGCACCGAGAGCGAGATAAAAGCCCCCCGCCAGAAACTCACGCCGTCCGCAACAGGAGCAAACTCCGATATGCGAAAAATGGGGCTTCATGCTCATGGGAGGGGAACCTGGACGGGCGTTTTTTCTGAGAAGGCTGATTTATACTATCGGAAACTTGATTTTTCAAAACTGAAAAATGGAAATGAGAAAAAGACAAAAATTAATGTGATTGGTACTTGTCCAGTGCCGCAATTGCATTGCGCGCAGCTTCTTGCACCTTTTTGTCGGGGTCGTTCTTAAGTTTAAACAAGCCAGTTCGTGATGCTCTGACGTCATGAGTTGTGCTATAGTAAGCAAGCCGCTCGATGAGGTTGCACGTGGCCAGGCGGACCTCCGGTGATCGATCTCCAAGCGCAGTGAAAATTCGCGGCAGATAAGGGTTGAGCTTTTCGTCCATCTCAGGAAGTACCCGCACGCACCACGCACGATTCTCCCGTTTGCTGTCAAGTTGCGTGAAGAGAATTGGTAAAAGTTCATTCCAGTCAGCTTTGGAGCTACCTCGGAGCGCCTCTGCAGCTGCCTCCGCAGTGGCATCGTCCGCTTCTTTGATGAGTCCGATCAGGTGTGCTTTCACCGCTGGGTCTTGCCAGTTCCATTGGTTTAGTGCCTGTGTCGCAATCACACGGTCAGGCGGTTCGGCACTTCGACTCATGTCCATAAGTTTGGCTCGCACAAGTGGATACCTTTCGGCAAGATACTGCAGTACTTCGTCGGATTCAAAAGGCCTTAGTCCATCTTTACTTTTGCGCATCTCAAAAAGTCGTGGAATCGCTGGAATTGCAGCGTCACCACAGGTGGCAAGCAGCGTTGTAGCCATCCTGCATACATCATTATCTTGATCGTTAGTCAGAAGCGTGAGGCCTGTCACCTCATTTTCAGTTCTAACGGGATGATAGTTGTGCCAAAGCTGATAACTGTAATTATTTTTTCCATCGAGTGGGTCGAAGTTGCGTAACTCTTGTGCGATAGTGTTTCGCTCTGTCTTTGTTGTAGCTGACAGAAAGCGCTTCAAGGCAGCTTCAAACTCTTGTTCCGTTTTGCCTGGAACGTAGACTAAGTCATTGGGATTTGGTATAAGGATCGGCTTATCTGCGCTTATGGCAGTTAGTTCGCTGTATACTGTGATGGCATTGCCTTGATAATTATTATAAATATATTCTCGAATAACAGGAATATATTTTAGGGATGACATCAGATTCGTCTGGGCAATTGCGCCCGAAGCGACGAACACTGAACAAATAAACGCAGCGAACAGTTTTATTTTCATAGAGACAAGAAAGCGCACGAACAGGTGTAATTTGAGTGTGCTTGGTCGCTTTTACGAGGGTAAAACGAGAACTTCCTTTGTATTCAAATTAATCCCCATTCTTTAAAACTCTTTGACCACTGGCTTTCCCTCACACCAAGCCGCCATGTTCAATACCAAATAATTCCAATTTTGGAATCCCTTGTTGAGCACGGGTTCGCCGCTTTCGGGAAGATAGTATTCGTGCAGGGCGCCGAAGCGTTCGTAATCGCGGCCAAAGAGTAGAATGGTCTTGTCGGCCAGTTCACGCGCATCCTTATCGAAGCCGTAGTCCACCAAGCCTCTAAAGACCAGGTAATTTGAAACCCCCCAAATGGGGCCGGTCCAGAGGGAGGGGTTGCCGCTGGCGCGGACGTTGTACATTTTTTCGAGTTTCGATAGCGTGCGGACACCATAAGGGGCATTGAATGTTTTTACATTGCGGTAGTGTTCTTCGACCATGCGGCGAGCCTGTTCGGGCGTGGCAATGCCGGCCCACATGGCCAGGAAGCCCGACCAGACGTCGATGCGCTGGATCAGGCAGTCGTAATCACGTGGATAGCCGCTGTGCAATGCGATGCTTGGGTCGGCGCTAAACGGCTTGGCCTCGTAGGGCAGCAGGTTCAAGTCGACGCTGTAGAAAAAACCGTCGCGTTCGTCCCAGCAGTTTTTCTGGATGCTCTGTTTCAAATCATCAGCATCGCGCTGGTATTCGACGCCGATTTCCTGCTGGTGCAGGCAATCACAGAGGTAAACCATGGCGAGGAGCTCCTTATACATGAGGCAATTGAGAAAGATGGAGCCGGAGCTTTTGGGTGGGCGCATGAAGGTGGAGGGGTCATTGTCCACCCCAATCGCCTCGTCCGTGTTCCAGTAGTAAAGCCCCGTGGCTTTGTCGCGCTGGTGGTTTTTGTATTTATTGACAAAGGCCTGGAGGTTGGCGAACTCGTCCCGCAGCCATTCGGCATCGCCGTTGTTGAGTTTGACCAGAAAGGCCGCGTGCTGGGCAAGGCACGGCTTGTGCATGTTGGTTTCGTAGATGTTGATTTTTTGCTCCATCACTGCGCGACTGGCGGCATTGCGGGTAATGAGAAATGGAATCCAGCCGTCCATGCCGCCGTAATCGAGGTAATTCAGCACGCAGCCCTGCTCGTATTTCAAGGCTTTGGCGCGCTCTTCGACCGAAGCGTGTTCAAGAAGAATCTGCCTTAGCGCGACGTCGCTCAGCCAGGAGTCCCAGTCCCAGAGCATGTCGAGGTATTGCTGGCTGCCGGGCGCGACGAACGGATGTGCCAAGGCGCCGCCCGACTCGCGAAACATGCCTGGATAATCCTTATAGATATTCTCCCGGATGATGGGGATGTATTTTTCAGATGACGCTGGGTCAGTTTGGGCAAACGCGCACGGCGCGATAAAGGCAATACAAAGGCATGCGATAAGCAATTTCGTTTTCATGGGGCGGGGAGTGAGTGAAATTTTAGTCGGCAATTCATAACACCCGCTTGACGGCCGCGAGCCAGCCGTCGTGGAGTTGCTTGACTTTCGCCGCAGCCATTTGTGGGTGGTAGTTGCGCGTTTCACGTGGTAAGGCAGCGAGGTCTTCAAGAGATTTGCAGACGCCCAGGCCGAGCAACCCATTCATTGCCGCGCCCCAGGCCGAGGATTCGGCAACGTTGGATACTTTCAGTTCCATGCCGGTGATGTCCGCCGTGAATTGCATCAGGAAGGCATCCCGCGTTGGGCCGCCGTCGGCGTAGAGGCTGGCGATGGGCAGTTTGGCATCGGCCTGCATCATTTCGAGTACGTCGCGTATCTGATAGGCGATAGCTTCTTCAGCTGCGCGCACAATATGTTCACGCCGGGTGAAAGCCGACAAACCGACGATCGCCGCGCGTGCCTCCGGCGCCCAATGGGGCGCGCTCAAGCCGGTAAAAGCAGGCACCAAATAAACGCCGCCATTATCTTCCACTGCGGTTGCCAATTTTTCCACCTCGGCGGCGCTTTGAATCAACCCCAGTTGGTTTTTGAGCCAGCTGATGCTCGCCGCGGAAAAACTAATGATGCCTTCCAGCGCATATACCGGCTGCCCGCCCCAGACGCCCGCGAGCGCCAGCACGGTGCCTTTTCCCGGCAGGCGGAATTTATTACCGATGTTCAATAACACGGAGGTGCCTGTGCCAAATGTGGCTTTGGCTGTCCCGGTGCAGCAGCAGCTTTGCGCAAAGAGGGAGGCCTGCGAATCACCCATCACGCCGCAAATGGGAACGCGCCGCGGCAAAATGCCCGCGCAATCCGTGTTGCCAAATTGCGCGGCGCTTTCGTGGACCTCCGGCAGCGCCCGTATTGGCACGCTAAACAGTCTGCATAGATCTTCGTCCCACCGCAGGCGCGCAATATCGTAGAGCAAAGTGCGGCTGGCGTTCGTGGAGTCGGTCGCGAATACCCGGCCGTCGGTGAGACGGTGGATGATGTAGGCATCCATCGTCCCGATGACCGCCTCTCCGCTGCGAAGTTTTGCCGCGAGGTCCGGTTTGGCGGCGATCAGCCATTTCAGTTTTGAGGCGGAAAAATACCCGTCGATTTTTAAACCGGTTTTGTTGCGGACCAGATCCTCTTTTCCTTGTTCTTGAAGCTCTCGGCAAATCGCATCACCACGGCGACATTGCCAGACAATGGCATGATGCAACGGTTTGCCCGTTGCGCGCTCGAACACGAGAATGGTTTCGCGCTGGTTGGCAATGCTCAGGCCTGCCAGATGGTCGGGCAGGGTGGGGTGGCGCGTCGCGATATCTTTGATAACTGTGAGCACATTTTGCCAGATCTCCTCGGCATCGTGCTCAACCCAGCCCGGCTGAGGGTAGATCTGGCGGTGGTCGCACGAGGCCTTGTCGAGCACCTGGCCGGTAGCATCGAATAGCACCGCCTTGGTCGAGGAGGTGCTTTGGTCAATCGACAAAATCCACTTCATGCTTTGGCTCCGGTGCGCTTCAAAACATTCATCGCCGTTTCTGCAAGACCCTCCATCGAAATTCCGTAATGCCGAAAAATATCGGCCTGTGCGCCGGTCACGGTGTCTTCATCCGGCAGACCAATGATTTTGAAGGGAACTTTTACGCCTGCTTGCATCAGGGCGGAAGCGCACGCCTCTCCCAGTCCACCGTGGACGGAATGTTCCTCGACGGTGATGACGGCGCGGCACTCGCGGCCGGCTTTTAATACCGTCTCAATGTCGAGCGGTTTGACCGTGTGCATTGAGATAACCCGGCAATTCAGCCCATGTTCAGCCAACTGTCCGGCCGCAAGCAACGCATGCACGACCGTTTCTCCGGTTGCGATAAAGGCAATGTCTTTTCCATCCCGTAAGGTCAGGGCTTTTCCCGCCTGAAATTTTGCCGACGGATTGGGCAAGTCGTACATCGCGGCCTTTCCAAAGCGCACATAAACCGGGCTCTCCGACTTGGCCGCAGCATTGATGGCCTCGCGGGTTTCAAAATTGTCCGCTGGAACGAGAAGGGTGATGTTATTAATCGCGCGCAACGCGGCGAGATCGTGCAGGGAGTGGTGGGTGCTGCCGAGCGCGCCATAACTCACCCCTGCGCTGATGCCAATGAGTGTTGCGGGCACATCCGAATAGCAAATGTCGTTTTTGATTTGCTCCAACGCCCGAGCGGTGAGGAAGCACGCTGGCGAAACCGCAAAGACGTTTTTGCCTGCTGCGGCTAAACCGGCGGCAATGCCGACTAAATTTTGTTCGGCGATGCCAACCTCGATAATCTGCTTCGGCAGCGCCTGCGCGAATGGACCAAGTTTGCCCGAGCCACGCGAATCGCTCGTCACGGCAAGCACGTTGCGGTCATTCTTCGCCAGCGCCATCAATGTGGCGGCAAATTCGTCGAGATTGGCCCGGCCCATTTTCAGGCCCAGCTTTTCCGCCATCGCCTTGGCCGCGGGGGAGAATAGGGAAGGTGAGGGAGCGCTCATTTTTTCACTCCCTTCAATTGCGCCTCGGCGGCGTCGAGTTCCTGGATGGCCAGCGCAAATTCCTTTTCACTCGGCACGCCGTGATGCCATTTGATCGTGTTTTCCATGAAGCTGACACCCCGCCCTTTGATGGTGTTGGCGATGATGCACGACGGTTTGCCCTTCTCCAGCGGTTTGCTCAACGCTGCAGTTAATTCGGCAAAATCATGCCCGTTTACGGTGCGTACTGCCCAGCCAAAGGCACGGAATTTTTCATCGAGCGGTTCGTTACTGCACACGTCGCGAGTGTGGCCGCTAATTTGCAGCGTGTTGTGGTCGATGATCGCCGTCAGGTTATCCAGATTGTAATGCGCAGCGGCCATCGCGGCCTCCCAGTTCGAGCCTTCGGCCAGTTCACCATCACCCAGCAGCGTGAACACGCGAAAGTCTGCGGCATCGAGCTTCCCGGCAATAGCCATACCGGTGGAAATCGGCAACCCGTGGCCCAACGCGCCGGTGTTCATCTCGATGCCGGGAACTTTGCGCGTGGGGTGACCGACAAACGGCGATTGATAACGGCACAGCGTTTCCAGTTCGGATTTTGGGAAAAAACCTCGATCGGCCAAGACGACATACAGCGCTTCGACCGAGTGTCCCTTGCTTTGGACGTAACGGTCAGGCACAACATCAGCAAAGGTTTTAGGCGAGACCCTTAAAATGCGATTATAGAGCAGGTTAAGAATGTCCACGCAGGACAAACTCCCGCCGGTGTGCCCGGCGCCGGCGTGGAAAATTGCCCGGAGGAGAGTGCGCCGGTACTCAATGGATTTCAGCTGGAGTTCGTGGTCGGTCATGCGGGGGAATATCCGGGCCGTAGCCGTTTGGATTCCGATATCTAGTTTTTCGCTTCGTGGTGATAAACTTCCCAGCCAAAATAATTCCCAAATGCTTCAGCGAGCACGTCCGCGCTGTGGGAAACCGTCATCACAACGTGGTGCTCAAAACCTTGCCGGCACACATGGTGCATGAGCTTTTGCAGTTTGGGCACGCGCGCGACGGCGCGGTTGCCGAAGGTTTTAAGCTGGTCGTTGGTCAGTTCGCCTTCGCCGACATAGGTGCGGATGCGGCCCTCGGCGTCGGCGGTGGTGATGCGTCCATAAGTCAGCGGGCCGGCGGGCGTGCGACCATCAAGCGCGCCGTAGGTGTTCTCGACGCCAATGATGCTGCCGAGAATCGGAGCGGTGGAGATTTTGATGTCGGGTAAAAACGACTTGGCCCAGTTGCCACAGTGGAATAGCACGCACTTTTCATCATCGTCGGCGTAATTGTTATTCCAGTCCACCAACGCGGCGGGTGTGTTCCCGGCGAGCTGCATGGCATACATGGTTAGCACACCTGTGACGTCCACCTCGCATGCGCTGGGCAGGAATTTTTCACTCATCATGCTCATGAGCGTGCAAACGTTGCAGCCATAATTCTCCTGCACCGAGGTCCAGCACTGAATGGCTGTGGCATCAAGGGCGTTCGCATTCATCCAGTCGGTGAGGACGACACCCATCTTTGCCATCTGGACGAGTTTTTCCGGTGGCACACCCGGCGCGGGTGCATAACCGGTGATTTCCGCGAGCTTGGCCTTTACTGCGGCCGCACCGGCGTCGAGTTTGGTGGCTTTGCCAATGACTTCAGAAAGATCCACGGTCGTGACGCTGATGCCGTGGCGTTCCAGGATTTTTTCGCTGTAGCGCACGGTGTTGAACGCGCCCGGCCGCGCGCCGACCGCGCCCAGCCTCACGTCGCGAACCCCATTCACCACGC
>Ga0206855_10160_pt1 | contig 20246 bp, 19 predicted proteins | sample Alteio_BWOrgCont_51_FD_152637 | JGI IMG/M metagenome (GOLD analysis project Ga0206855, IMG submission 152637) | Enriched cells from forest soil in Barre Woods Harvard Forest LTER site, Petersham, Massachusetts, United States -... | ecosystem: Environmental > Terrestrial > Soil > Temperate forest >...
TGACCGTCCAGAGAATCACCGTGGTGATCAGCCGGCGGAGGAAAATCATCGCCTTGGAAGGCGTTTGCGCTGCGACAGCCGCGTCGGACATCCATGGAAAAGTAACAGAGGCGGTCGCCGGTGGGCAATGGGAATGCAGGGAAAAACTGGCGGAGAGGGGGGGATTCGAACAATCCCGATCAAACCCGCCAGAGGCCAATTTACAAAGTGATTTAGTTGAGTGTGTTAATGCTTTTGTAACCACGGATAAAATTACGGCACCGGAGATATTCATCAGGGCCAATACATTGTCGTAAGAAAGAATTGGAGGCATAATTGACGTGCTTGGATTTTGTCAGGAAACGACAGAAGATGTTGTGCCGAACTGGGTGTAAATGGAATTATAATTGACTGCAATGCTCTTAACAACAGCGACAGTTGTTTCTTCCGTATATCCCAAAAATCGCATTATGTCCTTTAATAACGTCTCTTTTCGCTCATTGCTCAGATTTGTCATTATCCAAAAAGGAGTTCCATCAAGTTGTTGAGGATAAGTATGCCGTCCGCTTTGGTGTATTGCAGAGGCGTTTTTTGAGATTTGAACACGGCTAAAATCGTGGGCAAGTCCGAGACGCAGGGCAAAGAACGTTATGTGCGGCGTGCGTTGACGGAAACCGAACTGGCGACGCTGATTAAAACCAGTGGGAAACGCGCGTTGCCGTATATGCTGCCTTCGTAGCCAGTCCAGTAGAAACGCCGCCGGAGTTGATCGCTGGAATCTTACACAAGGCCAGTAAGCTCGCCGTGGGCGGCTCAAGCAAGGCGTTTAAAACTTGGGTGCAATTAGATTTGGGCATTTCCGTGGCGCACGGCATCCCGTGGCTTGGATTCGACACGACAAAAGGCAAAGTCCTGTTTGTAAATTTTGAGATTCAGCCTTACGCGATACAGCGGCGCATTGCCGCCGTATGCCATGCCAAAGCTGTCGAATGGAAGGCTGAGGCATTCTATATCTGGAATCTTCGCGGCCATTGCGCGGACTTCCGGCAACTCATCCCAAAAATTATCGAGCGTGCTCGCCGGGATTCGTTCGACCTAATCGTTTTAGACCCGCTTTACAAGTTGCTTGGCACGGCGGACGAAAATTCCGCAACGGATATTACAGAGTTGCTCAATTCAATCGAACGGCTGGCCGTTGAAACTGGCGCGGCAGTAGCCTATGCGAACCACTTCGCCAAAGGTAACGCCAGCGGGAAAGAAGCACAGGACAGAATCAGTGGCTCAGGGGTTTTTTCAAGAGACCCGGATTCGCTTCTAATTTTCACGCGGCATGAAGCCGAGAACGCTTTTACAGTTGAACCAATTTTGCGGAACTTCGCGCCCGTCCAGCCGTTCGTTGTCTCTTGGAAATTTCTGCTCATGGAACGCGACGAAGCGCTCGACCCGGCGGACTTAAAACAAAATGCCGGACGCAAGCGCGAGCATGACCCAGTGAAGCTATTGGCCGTAATCGCCAACAATGATGCAGAAAATCCTATATCTGTCTCGCGTTGGGCTGAACTAGCGAAAATACCCCGAAAGACTTTGACAGACTATCTGGCGGAAATGCGCCGTAAAAATTGGATTAGAACCATCGGCGAAGGGAACCGAGCAAAGCAAGCAATCACCAATGAAGGCATGGCAATTATCAATCAACAGCCCACTGGCGGAAATTCAATTCCGCCACTCGCCAGTTAATTCCCGCCACATGGCAAGGCTGGCTGGCGGTAATCCTTTAGGATACCGCCGCCGCCAGCCGCCAGAAAAAGTTAGGGAGTCTCCTAGATGCACCGGATAGGGCAAGGCAGGCCATGCGCTGCCGCTAGGAGCTATACCAAAAATTATTCTGAAAACGCCCAATTAAGGAAAAATTTACGGACCCAAAAAATGCGACAATCGAGCCGGAAACGCCCAAACAGCGAAAGACGCGAGTGGACAATTTCAGCTTTCCGTCCATGCGGGCCTGCCAGGGTGCAACGGGGATAATAGATTCCCGCTCCATCGCATCATCACTCGACGCTGCCGGGTAATCATCATATCGCAAACCGGCTCCAGCCATCTTGAGACGGGCGGAATCACACCATGCTCCAGTGGCAAGGGACAACTTCACGGTCGCGCTAGGCGGCTTTTCTGATTGGCGCATTGAAGTCCCCAGAATGGTGGGCCGCATTTCGCCTAAACGCACATTTCTCACGGCGGTAAGAATCTATACCGTGGACGTGGCCCTCAAGGAATGAAGCAAGACACAGCATGAGTTCATGCAGATGACGGATTTCCACACGATTCAATCTAGGTACTCCCTCGCAAATGTTAGTCTCCACTCCATTAGTACTCTTCAATACAAGAATGGCATGAATTGCCCGATGACGTAACCTGCAAAAATGGCCATTGCAACGTCGCTATCCCGCCTCGACACGCTGCGGGCGGCGATCCTGCCGACCGCCATGCTCACCAACAATAAGAGGGTGCTAATCGCGAAGATGGAAACGAAAAGCATACTCAAAGGAAAATGCTCTGCAATTGCCAGGAAGCCAAACGCCAGAATCCCGGTAGCCACGGGCAGGCTCCAGCGGGGCATTCGCAGTCTGCGAACGCCGATCAGCGCCACCCATACAATCCCCATGACAATCAGTTGTATGGGGATGCGATGCAGTTAGCGGAGGTCACTGTACGCCTTAAGAAATTCAAATAGCTTAGTCAACTGTTCGCGCTTTGCTTGCGTGTCAGGTTGCCTGTTCATACGTCCATTCTGACAAGGCTCAAACGAACTGACAAGCCGACACAAAGCCCACGTTGCCAACAGGCACTGGGTTTGCCCCTTTGTTCAAAGTCGGGAGTCACAGACGCAAACCAAAGCGAGCGGCAACATATTAACCACCTGCGCGGTTTTGTTTCACCGCTCCTTTCAAGACACGTCCCAAATCGTCGTAGGGCGTTTTAGAAAGAATTGCAACGCTGTGAACGATGCTGAATAGTTCAATCTCTCAGCACATATTTTGCACATAGCTGACTCTTTTCGCTCTGCCCGAATCTTTCGATTTTCCCTATATTAATTGCGTGTTTTCGAAAATGGCGGAGAGAGGGGGATTCGAACCCCCGATACGGCTTTTGACCGTATAACGGTTTAGCAAACCATCGCCTTCAGCCACTCGGCCATCTCTCCGCAGCAATCCAGCAGGAACATCTTTCGCTAAAAATCGTTGGCTGGCAAGCCGATTCCTTCGGTTAAGAAATGGCTTCTTCTGCTGATAAGAAGAAAATTGTAAGGGAGGTGACGGTTGGCAAAGCGTCTTAAATCCGAGGTTTTTGGACTTGTCCGCAAAAAGCTTTCAAGGGAATAAACACATTGAAATTGAGGGCCGTGTGACAGAGACTAGAACGAACGTTCGACTAGGCGGCAGGCCATTGTTGCAGCAAAATATAGCTAATGTTCCTTCGTCGAAACAGTTGCGTTACGCCATCTCCGAAAAGGTATATCCGGGCGGGGCTGTTTTTGGCATTCCTTGTTTTGGGCCTGAACGTTCTGGCCGAGGGACGGCTTATTCTCAACTTCAATCCCGACTGGAAATTTATCAAAGCTGACCCGTCCGGCGCGGAGCAACCGGATTTTAATGACGCCGGCTGGACCACCGTATCCACTCCGCACACGTTCAACGACACCGACTCGTTCGACCATCGTTTTCCCGGGCAGATGCTCGGCGATACCAACGAATGGTCCGGGCGCACCTGGTATCGCAAGACGTTCGTCCTGCCCGATTCAGCGCGCGGCAAAAAAGTTTACATCGAATTTGAAGCCGTCCGGCAGGTGGCCGAGGTCTATCTGAACGGCCATCTCCTTGGCGCTTGCAAAAATGGTTTTGTTCCCTTCGGTTTGGATTTGACACCGTTCATCCGGTTTAACCAGCCGAACGTCCTTGCCGTGATGTGCGACAACCGGTTTATGATTAGCCATGAGGCGGGCGCCGTGGGCGGCTCCGCCAGCAACCTCGCCGGCTACGAAAAAGAAGTGAACTCCGCCCTGCCCGAGGATCCGGACCACGTCCAGGCCGACGAAATCCCCTGGAACAATGCCCAATGGCACCCGCCCCTCGGCGGCATCTATCGCAATGTGCGGCTTTACGTGACCGACCCGCTGCACATCACTCTGCCGCTCTATGATTTCCTCCAGACCGCCGGGCCTTATGCTTATGCCACGGAGATTTCCGACTCTTCGGCAACTCTCGGCATCGAAGTGCCCGTGGAAAATGGTCGCACGAGTGATGAACAAATCGAAGTAACGGTTAATGTTTTGAACCGCGACGGGAACACGGTCCTGTCTTTAAAACAAAATGGCGAGATTCCCGCAAGTGGCCAGAAACAATTCAACTTTTCCGGCGCGATTACGAACCCCCAATTGTGGGAGCCGGATTATCCCTATCTCTATCACGTCGTTTGCTCGGTGCGTGCCGGGAGGCAAATCGTGGACACCAGCGAAATTCCGCTCGGCATTCGCGCGGTGCATTGGGACATCAACACCGGATTTACCATTAACGGCCATCACCTGAAATTGCACGGCTGGGGCCAGCGCCCCACGGATGAATGGCCCGGCCTGGGCACCGCGCAACCGGATTGGCTCCACTTTTTCACACTGCAACTCATGAAGAACGCCGGCGGCAATTTCATCCGCTGGGGACATTGCGCCGCTGGCCCGGACATGATTCACGCGGGCGATGAACTTGGCTTTGTCACCGACCAGCCGGGCGTGGATGGCGAGGCCGATACCGTTGGCGGTCCCTGGAAAATTCGTGCCGCCGCCTTTCGCGACGTGCTGGTTTATTTCCGCAATGACCCCTCGATCCTGATTTGGGAAGGCGGCAACCAAAAAGTCACCGCCGCGCACGCCGAAGAACTGCGCCACTATTTTGAAGAATATGACCCCCACGGCGGACGCGCTTATGCGCATCGCCGCGCAGATGACACCACCGGCCAATTCATGGACATCACCATCGGCACCGAGGGCAGTCATGAAGTCTCCCGCTTGCCGGTCGTCGAGGGTGAATATGACCGCGAAGAATCGCCGCGCCGCGTCTGGGACGATTATTCCCCGCCGGACTTTGGCTATCCGCAGGCGAAAGGCCAGACCTATGATTTGACCTCCGAACAATTCGCCGTCAACGAAGTCAGCCAATACATTGACAAAGTCGGCGACTCATCCCATTCCGGTGGCGCCAACTGGGTTTTTTCTGACACCACCAGCGGCGGGCGCGATACGGTGGAAGTTTCCCGCGCCAGCGGCGAAGTGGACGGCGTGCGCCTGCCCAAGGAAGCCTATTACGTCTGCCAAACCATGTTCCGCGACGACCCGCAGGTGCACATCATCGGCCATTGGAATTATCCCGCCGGAACCAAAAAAACCATCTACGTCACCTCCAATTGTTCGAACGTGGAACTCTTCGTGAACGGAAAATTATTGGGCACCGGCCAAAAATCCGACCATTACCTCTTCACCTTTCCGAACGTCGCGTTCTTGCCCGGCGAAATCAAGGCGATTGCCTACGACGACAATGACAACAATCCTCTCGCGACCGATGCCATTCACACCGCCGGCGCGCCCGTGGCCTTGTCGCTGGAGCCCATCACCGGCCCGGATGGTTTGCAGGCGGATGGCTCGGACGTGGCCTTGATAGACGTCATCGCCGTGGACGCAAACGGCCAGCCATGCCCAACCTTCAACCAGCGTGTGGATTTTTCCTGTGACGGTCCGGCCATCTGGCGCGGCGGTTACAACAGCGGAATCCCCGGCTCCATCAACCAAAAATTCCTGAACCTCGAATGCGGCATCAATCGCGTGGCCGTCCGCTCCACACTCACGTCCGGCGATATCTCTGTGACGGCGACCTGTTCTGGCTTGAAATCCGCGACGATCGTCATTCCCTCGCATTCATTTGCCGTTGCCGATGGCTATTCACAGACCATGCCTGCCATGCCCGCTATCGCGTTGGCCCGGACGCATCGGGATTGGAGCGCCCTGGCCGTAGCCGCTCCGCCTATGACCGTCACGACCGCTGCGGAAAATATGGCGGTCGCCCGGCACTTCATCCAAACCTTCAGTTATAGCGGCCCCACGCCCCTGGTCCATATCGAAGCCAATGCCGCCGACGGCAAGAACGCCTATTGCGACCGCGATTCTCCATTTCAAAATTTGCCCGAGCGGTTGTCAGGCGCCGATTGGATCCAGACTGCCGACGAGGACAATCTCTACGCCGCCGCGGACCTGATGCAATTCGCTGCCAAAGCCGGCACCATGGTCTATATCGCCTACGATGCGGCTTTGCCGGTTCCGGAATGGTTGCAAAACCAGTTTCACCCGACGGCTTTTTCCTTCACCGTCAATGGCCGGCCTATGAAAGTCTTTTCGCTGCGGTTGCGGGATGACGGAAGCCTGACGCTCGGTTCTAATGCTTCCAACAACCAATTCAAGTCAGCCAATATGTATATCGTGTTCGCCAAGCCCGGCGGCTCGCGGAACACAGCAAATCGCTGATTTCTTTCCCAGTCTGTCTCTCTCGAATCTCACTATGAAAAAATTTGCGGTCGCATTTCAAATCCTCGCCAGTTTGTTTCTTTTGTCCGCGACTGCTATGGCCGCGCCAACCATGGATGTGGCAGCCATGGACCATGACCGGATTATAAACGCCGCGAACAATGCGCTCACGCTTGCGCCCGTGACGATTACTGAATTCCATCCCGCACTCAGCACCGGCGGCCCGCACGACTATTATTCCAATGGCGACTACTGGTGGCCCAACCCGAATACCACCAACGGCCTGCCCTACGTCCAGCGCGACGGCCAAACCGACCCGAAAAATTTCAACGACGCCCGCGATTGCCTCCGTCAGATGAACAGCGCCGTTGCCGCCCTCGGCGCCGCCTACAAAATCACGGGCGACGACCGTTACGCCGCCAAAGCCGCCAAACTCCTGCAGGTCTTTTTTCTCGATCCCGCCACGATGATGAATCCCAATCTCCAATACGCGCAGGCCATCCCCGGCGTTTCCACCGGCCGCGGCACCGGCATCATTGACACGCTGCATCTGATTGAAGTGCCGCGTGCCATCGAGGCCATGGAAAAGTCGCCCGCCTTTCCGCCGGACGAAGTGGCCGGGTTAAAAAAATGGTTTTCGGATTATGTGATGTGGATGACGACGAGCAAAAACGGGAATGATGAAGCCAACTCATTGAACAACCATGCCGTCGCCTTTTGGCTGCAGGTCGCTGTGTTTTCTCAGTTCACCGGCGACCAAAAAGATATGGACGCCAGTCGCGACCAGTTCAAAAACGTTTTCGTCCCCAAACAAATGGCCGCCGACGGCAGCTTTCCGCGTGAACTCGCCCGTACCAAACCTTACGGCTATTCCACCTTCCAGTTGGGCAACATGGTGACCCTTTGCCAGACGCTTTCCACACCGCAGGACAATCTCTGGCAATTCCAACTGCCCGATGGCCGGGGCATCCACAAGGCCGTCGAGTTCATGTATCCGTATCTTGCGGACAAAAGTAAATGGCTGGCCGATGGCCGTCGCCAGGACATCCAGGCCTGGGACGGCTGGCCCTCGCAGCAGCCGCTCTTGCTCTTTGCCGGCCTGGCCTTCAACGACCAAAAATACCTGGACCTCTGGAGTAAACTTTCCGCCGCCACTAACCAGGAAGTCCGGCGCAATACCGCCATCACCCGGCCCGTTTTGTGGGTGCAAAACTAATAAGAATTTTCGCCGCAAAGTAAACCGCCAAGCTTCGACGAACGCGCTTCCTTAATGGAAAGCGCCATTAACTTTTAAGCGTTTCCCTTTGACTTTTCCTGCATTTAGTGGCGTAATGATAAATACAATGCGCAATGGCCGCACTAACCCGGGCGCGGGCAAAATGGAGTATGAAAATGGAATTCAAAAGTAGCGGAATTATATCCCCTAAAGTCATCGCGCCGGCCTTGGCCGCGCTTTTGATCTTCACTGTTCACGTTTCCTCCGTCTTTGGCCAGGGCACGACGGCCTTCACTTATCAGGGGCAGCTTCAAAACAACGGCACGAACGTCAATGGCACAAATGTGTTGATCTTCACGCTCTACAGTTCCGCCACTGGCAATACAGCCATCGCTACTCCCATCACCAACGGTGTGTTCGTGTCCAATGGCCTGTTTACGGTGAATCTCAATTTCGGCGCCGCCTTCAACGGCAACGCCTGCTGGCTGAATATCGCCGTGTTGAATGGCGTTACCAATGTAGATCTTTCGCCGCGCACACAGATATTGCCCACGCCGTATGCCACCTACGCGGCTTCTGCCGCCTCTGCTGCTTTTGCCGGCAGCGCGAGTAATTTAATGAGTGGAGGCGCTGTCACTGGAAACTTCATTGGCAATGGCGGTGGTTTGACCAATGTCGGAGCATCGCTTCAAATGGAGGCCTTTCCAAATCCCGGAACGTTTACCTTCACCGTTCCCACCAATGTCAGCAGCGTCATCGTCGAGGCCTGGGGCGGCGGCGGTTGCGGCGGATCTGGGAATAGCACGGATGATACCGCCGGCGGCGGTGGTGGTGGTGGCGGCTACGCCAAGGGCGTGGTGAACGTAACTCCCGGAGCAGGCTACACGGTTGCCGTTGGGACAGGCGGAACCGGGGGCGGCGCAGGTGGAACCTCTAGTTTTGGGAGCACACTCATCATCGCTACGGGCGGAACAGCCGGCGGGGCCGGTGGTTCCGCTGAGTTTACCCCTGGAGGAACGGGGGGCAGCGGGTCTGGTTCCAGCATTTTGTTGAACATCAAAGGCGGCGCGGGACAATACGGCAACATAGACTTGGGCGGCGGAAATGGCGGCAACGCCGGCGCTGGCGGCCCGGGTGGCCTGGGCAATGTGGGAGACGGCTCAACGGCCGGAAATGCTCCTGGCGGCGGCGGGGGAGGTGGCCACTTTACCGGTGGCGCAGGCTCCGCCGGCGGCAATGGCGAAGTGATTGTGTATTATTGAAATGCAGCCGCCTTATTGGACTTGAACATTCTTTGCCCAATTACAGATAAGATAGGTTTTCCCGCCCACGGAGAGTTGTATCCACAGGTCATAGGAGGTGAGATTGTTGGTTCCGGGACAGGTGTAGCACCACGGATTAGCCGGATAACCATTTAGCGATGTGAAACCCGGCATGGGAAGATAGCCGGGATCGGAAGCAGCGGCAGTGACAATTACGTCCACCACACCGTTGCTGGCAATCTCGCCGGACTTTAGGCCGGCGAGAAATGTTTGCGCCGGGATCGAATCGTCCCCGTTGCCCTTGGTGCAATTCATAAAGGCGCTGACGCCGAAGACACTCTGCATCGTGCTTGCATTAACCGTGCTGGCATCGTCCAACGTCGTGAAGTTGACGCCTGCGCCCGAAGCGTTCGCGGTGGTGCCGATCAATTCATAGTAAAGCGGGTTGACTTGGGAATTCCCGCTTCCACTGGACGGCGAGGAACGGGTCATTGATGAATTGATCCGCAAAAGCGGCCTGCCCAGTTCCGCCGTGAGCGTCGCTTTATTGAGTTTGGAGATGAAACGACTTATTAAGCAACTTCCGGGCAAATTATTTGTTAGGAATAGGTAAGCGAAACAGCTTGCGCGGTTTTGCCGGATAAATTAAACAAGAGAAACGCCAAAAAATATGGCCGACACAACGCCTCCACCCCTGCCAAACACTGCGCCTGCGCGGACCAGTGCCATGGCCGTCTCTTCCCTCGTCCTGGGAATCCTCGGCCTGTTCACCTGCGGCATCACGGCGTTGTTTGGGCTGGTTTTCGGAATTATCGCCCTGGTGAAGGTCAAGGGCAGTCAGGGTAAACTAAAAGGGGATGGCCTGGCGTTGTCGGGAATCATTGTGTCGGGCGTTTTTCTCCTGATGATCCCGATTTTTGCCGCAATGCTGCTTCCGGTGCTGGCAACGGCCAAAAGCCGCGCCCAGACCATCAATTGCATGAGCAACGAACATGAACTAGCGTTGGCTCTCATCCTGTATTCCGATAAAAACTCCAATCATTTTCCGGCGTCTACCAATTGGTGCGACGCCATCAAATCAGGCGTTACGCCAAACGTCTTTAAATGCCCGGCCGCAAACTCCACCAGCCAGTGTGATTATGCCTTCAATGCCGCGCTTGGCGGCATGGACGAAAGCCAGGTGGACCCGCACACAGTGATGATTTTTGAATCCGATGCCGGCTGGGACGCCAGCGGCGGCCCGGAATTGATGGCAGCCAGTCGTCATCAGAACCAGCACATCTCCGTCGTCGCTTTTGCCGATGGCAGCGTCCAGCAGGTGCGACCATCCGGCCTCAACAACCTGCGTTGGAACCCATAAATTCAAGGCAACCAAACGAGAAAAACAAATATGTATACCATCATCGGCGGGGACGGGAAAGAATACGGTCCAATCACGGAGGCAGACCTGCGCAAGTGGATCAGCGAAGGCCGGCTCAACGCGCAATCTTTAGCCAAGGCCGAGAGCGACGCGGAGTTTCGCACACTGGCCACCTTTCCCGAGTTTGCCGCGGTATTGGGGACTGCCGCGCCAACAATACCCGGCATAGCGCCGGTGCTTGGGACCGGCCGGGAAGATCGCCAGGCGGCGGCGCAAAGAGTCAAAGTGCCCGCCATCGGCCTCATCATTTCATCTTCAATCTGCATCGCTGAGGCCATCTTGAACCTGATTCAGCTTCCCTCTGCTGCTGAGAAGATGCAACAGTACCAATCGATGTTCCAGGATAACCCACAAGCCCAGCAACTCATGCAAAAAATAGGCGGGCTTGCTACCGGGCCATTTGGTTACGCGCAGGTGGTTTTGCAGATCATTATTGCCATTTTAATTTTGGTCGGGGCGATCAAAATGAAATCGTTGCGCAGCTACGAATTTGCTTTTGCGGCGGCTATTTTGTCCGTCCTGCCCTGTATTAACCCGTGTTGCGGCTGGGTACTCAGTTTAATTTTTGGGATCTGGGCGATGGTGGTTTTGGCCAAGCCGGGCGTGAAATCTCAGTTTAGTTGATGTCCGCGCCGCCAAAACTTCCGTTGACTCAGGATCGCGCATGGGCGTATGTCCTGCTGAATATTTCAGTGCCGGGGTGGGGCTCATGGAAAGCCGGGCGAAAAATCGCGGGCTTCGGCGAAATGTTCATCTTGGTCGTGAGCCTTTTTCTATTAGGTATTTGGTTTTTAAAATGGGTGAACAGAATCGTCCAGTCAGAGATCGGAGACTCGCTGCCGCCGATACCGGCAAACTGGTTGTGGCAATGGGGCCTCGGTCTTTATGCCGTCAGTTTGGTCTGGACGGTCGTGACTGGTGTCAGCTTAATTCGGGAAGCGAGGGCGTATGAAGCGGAGGTGCGCCGGAATACACCGCCGGTGCTTGCCGATTTGCCCAAACCGCCCAAACTTTCATAGAATTTTATCGCTCAAATAAAAACCCATTAAAACTATGTATAAAATCATCGGAATAGACGGCCAGCCCTACGGCCCGGTCGGCGCGGACCAAATCCGCCGGTGGCTCGCCGAAAACCGCGTCAACGCCCAGACCCTCGTCCAAAGCGAAGGCTCATCGGACTGGAAACCTCTTGTTTCGTTTGTCGAATTCACGCTGGATTTAAAAGCGCCGCCTCCCGCCGTCGTGCACGCATCCAATCCGCGCGCCTCCAATAAAATCGGCGCGGGCATTTGCGGCATTTTGCTGGGCTCGCTCGGCATCCACAAATTTATCCTGGGCTATACCAGCGCGGGATTGATCATGCTGCTGGTTTCCCTGCTTTCGTGCGGCCTCCTGGCGCCCATTATTCATCTTATTGGCCTGATTGAAGGAATCATTTACCTCTGCAAGTCCGACGACGAGTTCGTGCGCATCTACGTGGACAACCGGCGGGAATGGTTTTAGCGCGCCAAACCCGGACGAAGATTATTTAGTGGGCGCCGCGACGGAATTGGTCCGCGGCAGCCGCCCAATCCAGATGCCGCTGACGCCGTATTTCCATTCCAAACCCGGAACGTCCGGCGTCCCGTTGCCCGCGCCGCGCACGGCCAGACGGTCGGCCGGTGCCATCTGTTGTATCCAATCCTGGTAAGCCTTGCCGTCGTTAAAATTCCAAAGGATTTTGTGATAGATTTCAAAGTCCTCCTTCGGCATCCATGTCGGTTCAAAACCCAGCATATACCGCCAGTCGCCATGCGGGTTTTTATAAAAGGTCTGGTAAAAGAGCGACATGTCCACCGTATAAAAGATGCCGCCCTTGTCAGGCATCCAACCTTGCAAGTCCGGATTGTCCTCAGTCAAAAACGTGTCAGTCAAACTCCGCGTCCAGCGGCTGTTAAAATCGCACGTGACCCCCAGGTAGGTGGCACCGGCGAGCACGCAAACCAATCCCAGGCGCTTGAGGGAATCCACCTCCAGTTGCTTCTCCATAAGCAATTGTAAATCCCACGCGACTAAAACCATCAACGCCGGCCAGCCCCAATCCACCCAAAAACGGGCCACCTTGAAACCCAGCATCCAGCAAATACACGTCAGCCAAAACGCCGGGTCACGCCACAGTGGGATGGAATTCACTTTCATGACCGCGCGCAAAATCAGCAGCCCGGCCAGCGCCACCAGAGTCAGCGCATCGCCGCTGAACGGTTGTAATTCCGACGCCATCGTCCGTTGCGTATCGTGCGCGCCCACCGCCAAAAACGCCAGTTGCAGCGCCTGCAATGGATATTCGATGGGATGACCCGTTAACAGACTTCCAATCACAACGCCAATCACCCAGCAAAAACCCAGCGCAATGCTCCAGATAAATTCCCCCGCCAAAAAGAACGCCCCTATTGGCAGCGCCCACAAATACCATGCGCCATGAAAAAATGTGCAAATCGCCGACAGGACGATGAGCAGCAATAGCACGGTCATTTTGGGCGCCGCGCCGCGATGCAACCGCCACACGAAAAGAATCGTTACCAGCGACGACAGCGTTATCAGATAAGGACGCCCCAGCGTAAATCGCATCGGGATCGACGCCAGGACCATCGCCGCCAGCAACGCCCCCAGCCACGCTTCCGGCCGTTTCAGCCACGCCACCCCCGCCAGGTTGACCAGAATAAACATGGATACGACGGAAAAAATCACGAGCGATTCGGCTTCACAATTTCCCCATTGATGGATATGCGTCAGCAGCCAGTTCCAGCCGAATTCATGGTCCATTTTATAGACCGGATTGAGCACCAGAATCTCCGACCAGGTCTTCCCGCTCACGGCCTTGGCTGCGTGGCGCAGCGCGTCGTCACCGGGCAAATAACCCAGGCCGATAATCTTAAGGGGAATCAGGATGATCACCGCCAGCACAATGGTCCAGACGGCCAGCGGCACGTAACGGCGAAGAGGATCAAGGAACGAAGGATGATCGGTATCGGATGTCATTGACCGCTACAAAGAAAGAAGAATTGAGCGGCGTGTCAATCTGAAATGCCCACGATTGCTTTATCCGCGGCAATTTTTACTACGAACTGTGGACTTTTGAAATGAGGACAAAGATTAAGATAACGATGATTACCATCACCACCGCTGCGCCTATCCAAAAATACAAATTCGTGCTTGGCTTTTTCTTCGTGAAAACGCTGGTATCTATGGCCACGGTGCGTCCGCCGCCTTCCAAGTCACTCATTCTCACCCCGCCGGTTGCGGGCTTAGCGGCTTCCTTTTTCGGAGGAGGAGGAGCCGCCGGGGCCGGCGCTGGCGCCGAACCCGAAGCAGGCGCGGGTGCGCCGGGGGCTCCCGTGTCCAACTTCAATTCCACATTGCCCAGCCGCAAGGTTTGGCCGGGTTTTAGCACCCCTTCTTCCGTGATTCTTTCTCCATTGATGAACGTGCCGTTGGTCGAACCCAGGTCTTTTACGACGATATCGTTGCCGCGCAGCAGGATCTCACAATGGCGGCTGGAAACCGACGGTTCGGAAATTTGAAAGTTATTTTCCTCAACCCGGCCAATCGTGGTGCGCTCCGACGCCAAATCACACGAGCGCCCAGCCATGCTTTGGGTCAGAACAACAAGTTTGGCCATAGCTTCTTAATGAGACGATTATGTGGACTGCCCGTTCCAAGTCAAACTGAAATGTAACGAAAAATGTAGCGAAAAAATTTCATTTCCATGAATTATCCATGCCCCGTGGTCCGAAATCAGCCGTTACTTCTTCTCAATCATCGAACGAAACTCCGCAAACAGCGGCGTGGAATCATGCGGGCCCGGCGACGCCTCGGGATGGTATTGCACGCAAAAAATCGGCTTGGTTTTATGGCGCATGCCTTCCACCGTCTGGTCGTTCAAATTGATGCGGTGTATTGAAACGTCCGTGGGCAGGCTTTTCGGGTCCACGGCAAAACCATGGTTTTGCGAGGTGATTTCCACTTTGCCCGATTCCAAATCTTTCACCGGCTGGTTGCCGCCGCGATGGCCGAATTTCAACTTAAACGTCTTTCCCCCAAATGCCTGGCCCAGGATTTGGTGTCCCAAACAAATGCCAAAAATGGGAACGCCCGAGTCCACCAGCGTTTTGACTTCGCGGACGATATAATCGAGCGCCGCCGGGTCGCCGGGGCCGTTCGATAAAAAAATCCCGGCGGGCTTATGCTTGAGCGCTTCCTGCGCGGACGCCGTGGCCGGCAACACCTGCGTGGCAAACCCGTGCTGCCGCAACCGGCGCAAAATGTTGTATTTCATGCCGTAATCGAAGGCCACAATCGGTATGTCCGCTGGCGGCAGGGGCTTGTGGTGCTTTCGCGCCTCCGCTTTTTCATTCCCGCGGACCAAATCAAACGCCCCGCTCTGCTCGTCCCTTTCGTCCCATTTAAACGCCTTTTTGTGCGTCACCTCTTTCACGTAATCCACTCCCACGAAGACAAATTCCTTCGCGCGCTTTACCGCTTCCGCTTCCGGAATGTCCTCCGTCGAAATAAACCCGTTCAACGCGCCGCGCACGCGCAGTTTTTTGGTCAACGCCCGCGTATCAACGCCCTGGATGCCCGGAATCCCGTTTTTTTCCAGGTATGCGGCCAGCGAGGAATCCGCTCGCCAGTTGCTGACCACCGGCGACAGCTCGCGAATAACAAATCCCGCCGCGTGCGGACGCCAGGACTCCACGTCGAATTCGTTGACGCCATAATTGCCGATGAGCGGGTACGTCATCGTGACGATCTGGCCTTTATAGGAAGGGTCGGTCAGGATTTCCTGGTAGCCGGTCATGGACGTATTGAAACAAACTTCGCCGCACGCCCAGGCGCGTGCGCCAAAGCCCTGGCCGTGAAAAACCGAGCCGTCTTCCAGTGCGAGAATCGCCTTCATTATTCCTTTTGTTTAAGTTGCTCCATTAAATGGATAAAATTGGTCGGGTTAAAAAGCGAATCAAATTCAGGATCTTCATCCAAACTTTTTGGCATTCTCCAAAATTCTTTCCCGTTTCCATCCAGCGCGATAAACGTGGGAAAGACATCCTGGTCGAATTGCCGGGAGAGCAATTCATTGGTCGCCACCGTCTCAGTCCGCAAGCTGGCTTTCAAAGGAAAATCCAAATGGATAAAGTCCAGGTTCGACGCGGCAAAAGCCTCGAATTGCGAAGTGGAAAAGACCTGTTGCTGGAAACGAACGCAAGGCGGGCACGAATCCGAACTGCCAAACTCCAGCAGCAACAACTTATGTTCGCTTTTGGCGCGCGCGATTTCCGCGGCCAGGCTCACCGGCGCGGCATTCGTGTCCGTCACCGATTTGCTCATGTCCACGCCGTCATCGCCGCAGCCAATCATCGGCGCCAGGGAAACCAAAGTTAAAAAAAATAAAAGCCGCTTCACGAGCCGGATCATACCATCACTGCGTCGCCTTGTTCCACCCAAACTTTTTTCCCCGCCACAATCGTTGCCACGGGCTTGCCCTTGAGCTTCCAGCCGTTGAACGGGCTGTTGATGGATTTGCTGGCGGATTGCTTCACGTTAAAAATCCAGTCTGCCTCCGGATCCATAATCGTCACGTCCCCGTCCGCCCCCGCGCTCAAAGTCCCTTTAGACAGGTTCAAAAGCCGCGCGGGCGCAATAGTGTATTTGGCAATCATATCGGGCAGCGAAATCCGTTTCGCATGGACCAGTTGCATGAGCGATAGCGCCAGTTCCGTTTCCAGGCCGGTGATGCCAAATGGCGCGTAATCAAACTCCACTTCCTTTTCGTAATCGCAGTGCGGCGCGTGGTCGCTGCAAAGAATCTCAATCGTGCCATCGGCGATGCCCGCCAGGATAGCGTCGCGGTCCTTCGCCGGGCGGAGCGGCGGGTTCATTTTGAAATTCGTGTCGTAGGCGGGCCAGGACGGCAATTCATCCGTTTGCGTTTCCGCCAGTTCCTTGCCGTCGTCCTTCCAAAATTTTTCGCTTCCCGCGATCGCCGCGTCCGTCAGCACATAATGATGCGGGCAGGCTTCCCCGGAAATCGGGACGCCGCGTTTTTTGGCTGCCCGCAGCAGCGCCACGCTGCCCGCCGTGCTCAAATGCTGGCAATGGATTTTTGCGCCCGTCAGTTCCGCCAGCAAAACATTCCGCGCCACAATCATCTCCTCGCCTGCCGCCGGCCAGCCGCGCAGCCCCAATACCGTGCTCCAGTAACCCTCGTGCATCACGCCGTCCGTCACCAGCGAGTAATCCTGGCAATGGTCCATCACCGGCAAATCGAACATCTTCGCATATTCGCACGCCCGCCGCATCAGCTCGTTGTTCTGCACGCAATGACCGTCGTCCGTGATCGCCACGATGCCCGCCTTTTTGAGCGACCCGATTTGCGCCAGCTCTTCGCCCGCGATGTTTTTTGAAATCGCGCCGGACACAAAAACGTTCACCACCCCTTCCCGCGTCGCCCGTTCGCGGATCAACGCCACCGTTCCCGAATTATCAATCGCCGGCGACGTATTGGGCATGCAAACCACCGAAGTAAATCCCCCTCGCGCCGCCGCCGCCGTGCCCGTCGCGAGATTTTCCTTGGCCGTCTGGCCCGGCTCGCGCAGGTGCACATGCAAATCAATCAGGCCGGGGGTAACGACTTTTCCAGTGGCATCAAAAGTCTCCGTTCCCGCGGGAGCGGAAAGCCCTTTGCCAACTGCGGAAATTTTACCGTCCTTGATCAGAACATCGGCGACAGAATCGAAACGGCTCGCGGGATCAATCACGCGTCCGCCAACGACAAGCAGCGAGTTCATCGCTGCTGAGCATAGCGCGTGCGGAGAGCGAAGGCAAGTGAACACGAGCAACGGTAGTGGCTCAGTTTGAAAATCTTAGAATTAGCGCGGCGCCGATTCTGAAGCTTGCCACGACACGACCCGCCATTTCCCATGACGCCGAATGTAAACCTTGGTGAAACGCCAATCTTCATGGATATCCTTGTCGCCGAGCGTTCGTTCTCTCAGCAGACGCCCCGTCACGACCGCAGCATCGCCAAAAATGCGGAAATCGGTTTCGGAAGTTTCATAGCGTTGAAACTTCATCCGTCCGGTTCGCCAGATCGCGAGTGATTGCGCCTTGTCCATGACCGGCATTCTAGGAACGGTGACGACTAATTCATCTGCCCAAAGCGCATCCAGAGCAGAGGTATCACCATGCAAATGGGCATTATTCCAGACTTTCTCCAGTCTTTGGAGTTCAATTTGGTCAGTACTATTGGTTGCAGTGTTGGCACGTTCTTGAGCGACGGAAGTCACGAGTGAAACGAACAGGAAAAGAAAGCTTGCGACCGCTCGAATCTTTCGTTGCATAATTTTGTTTTATCCGATTACAGCAACAATCTCCCCCCAAAGTCCAGACATAATCGGCAATTGCGACTGGCTCAAAAGGCGGTAGTCACCTAATTTGAATTTACTTTCAAATGGCTCATTACATTAAGAACCGTGCCGTTCGGGTCAGCGGCGCAGAAATGACGCACGCCCCAAGGCTCATCGGTTAATGGATAAATGATTTTAAGCCCACGCTCGATAACCCGTTTATGAATCTCGTCAACATTTGCGACTTCAATTGACAGGTGCGCGTATGGGGTGGTACTCACCTCCTCGTCCCGTAAGAGGCTGATTTGGGCTGTAGGATTGCTTGGGGACACCAAGGTCACGATAAAACCCATGTCCATTCCCACCTTAAAGCCCAATAAATCAACGTAAAATGCCCGGCTGTCATCGAGCCGCTTGGATTTAATGTTTGGCACAACTCGTCTGATGCTCATCGGGAATATTTTCCACTAAAAATTAGCGCGTGAAAGTCTAAAATAAAGGCGAAGCAATTTCCTCCAAACTCTAAACATGGTCAGCAATTCCCGCTGCCATTCCCCCCTGCATGTATTTAAACGCCTTATTGCCCCGTTGATTTCCTTTACTTCCGGCCTTGTCGCCTGTCACCATGCCCAAAGCGCGGTTAAAGTTGGCGTGCCGTATCAAATCAGGAATGCGAAGAAGAAATTATTAATATTCGTGAATACATCATACTTAAGGCCGACAACCCAGCAGAAATGCAAACGGCGGTTAACGAGCATATCCAAAAAGGATATACCACCCATGGCTTCCTCATTGTTATTAATGCCGGCGCCGATCTATGCTTTTTCCAGGCCATGGTCAAATGAACACACTGCCAATAGGAATTGCTAAACCTCTTATAACCAATGAAAACTGCTTTCAGAGTATAAACTTCTAAAACCGTAACTAAAATAAACCCATTTCTTGATAAGCACCCGTTTCACATGGGAACGCTCCTTATTATGCTGGTTGTTGCGTTGTTGGCAGTCTATGGGATTTTGTATCTTATTTTGAGGAACAAAAAATAAATTTTATTTGTGAGCCGCGCCAATCCCAGCCGTTTCGCGCAACTATTCCGCCGGCAAACCGGCTGCCGGCTACAGTTTTTTTGAAAATGCTCTAAAGAACCATCTTTATGTGAGCGTTGCCGCCCTCGTCCGAGCCGAGGACTTTTTTCACCGTCTCCAGCAAAACATCATTGGAAAATGGCCTTTGCAGCGTCGCCTCGGGTTTTAGCCATGGTTTGCGGGTAAATTCGTGAGTGGGCAAATGTTCTGTGGCCATGATCACTGGAACCCTTATGCACGCCGAGCGCAGCCTTTCGATCATTTCTATGCCGGTCATATTGGGCATGATGTTATCGGTGACCACCAGGTCGTAATTCTTGCCCGTTAGAAACGCCTCCCAGCCCGCGGCTCCGTCTTCGACGCCCTCCACGTCGTAACCGGACCCGGCCAGCACATCCACGCTGAGTTGGCGGATGTCACTGTCGTCCTCCGCCACGAGAATTCGATAGGGCAGATTTATTCGGCCCGGAATTGGCCGCCTGGCGCTCGTTGCACCTTGCGGGATTTTAACGTCCAGCTTTGCGTAATCCTTGAACAGTCGTGTGCTTCCGGCGGCTTTCTTCGTTGCCCGCAAAACCTTTTCCACCGTGTCCAGCAACTCGGCCTCGGTAAAAGGTTTGGTCAACGTCGCGTCCAGGCGCAGCCACGGGTGCCGCTTTAATTCTTCCGCTGGCACTGTTCCCGACGCTAGGATGACGGGCAGGTTCATCTCCTCGGAGCGCAACTTCTTGATCAATTCCAAACCCGTCACCCTTGGCATGGTATTGTCGGTAATAAGCAGATCGTAACTGACTTTGTCGTTATGCAGGGCATTCCAGGCGGCAGCGCCGTCTTCCGCCATGTCCACATTGTAACCGAACCGGACCAATGCCACGGCATTGTGCTCGAGCAGGTAAGTGTCATCATCCACCAAAAGAACCCGGTATGGTGGATTGGCTTTTTCGGAAGGAATCTCCAGGGCCATTGTTTGCATTGCGGGTGGCAGCTTCTCGTAATGACGGCGCACCATCAATTTTGCCGCTCCCGAACATGCGCGGAGCGATGCCCGGACAGGCCTTTGATTTTGATTTTGGTAACATCTTATACTTTTCATATTATTCTGAAGAATATAAGCACCACGACAGCGATTCCTCTATGGGGTGTTCTCCTATGGGGTATTTACCTTATGCTTGCCTGTCACTTGTCATTTCGAAAATAGGGGTAGTGACGAACTAAGGATTTTTTCAGAACTGTGAGAAACTGCCCGCATGATTTATTTTAAATCATTGCCAGCGGACTTGGCCGGACTGCCATCCATCAGACCGAGAATAGCCGCCGGGATACCCTCTCCTCGGGGAGAG
>Ga0206855_10047_pt2 | contig 19870 bp, 23 predicted proteins | sample Alteio_BWOrgCont_51_FD_152637 | JGI IMG/M metagenome (GOLD analysis project Ga0206855, IMG submission 152637) | Enriched cells from forest soil in Barre Woods Harvard Forest LTER site, Petersham, Massachusetts, United States -... | ecosystem: Environmental > Terrestrial > Soil > Temperate forest >...
CGAGAGTGGAATACAACTTAACTGATGATGCCAGAAGTTTGATCCCGGCTCTTGAGATAATATATAAATGGGGACAAGACCAGAAAAACAAAGAAAAGCCGTAGCCTTAATTGCGGTGCTATTGCTTAAAGAAACAGGTATGATCTATGTAGCAATAGGAAGCGTGGACTACTATCGAACTCCTTTATAAATGGCCTCAACGCAATTCAACAGATCATTACATCGTTTGACACAGTCCTTCAAGACCCTACATAAAACGACATAACCCGACACATTTCGTAATTGAGTTAGCTGGACAACTATCGAATCATCTAAACGAATTATGACAGTTTAATCTACTCTAATCTTTTCAAACGGAACAGCAGTTGCTGTATAGCCTCTTGCGCTTCGTCAATGATAGACTGTGAAAAAGATTCAGAAAATAATTGTTTTCTTTTGCCTTCCACGTCTCTATAAAAACTCTCTATATACTTGATGTGATCTTTAGGTCGCTTAGTTTCGGGTATTACAATCTCTAACGTGCCGCATAGGGCAAAAGTGGTTTCGACCAGCCTGTCAGTAATATCGGCAAGTGTGTCAATCGCCTGATCTAAGGATATGTGTGCTTCGTAACTTCCTTTACCAGTAATAGACCAATGAATTAGTTTTAAGCAGTTACGAAAGGAGATTATTTCTCCTAAAAAAGCAGCCGTTTCATTTTTGTTTTGTTTAGTGTCAGCCATAATTATGCAGTTTATTTCCTGTAAAATTAATTGAAATATACTTCAGGTACAATACCGATTACTTTTGGTGGTGGAGATTAGTTGCGAGATGCCCGGACAAGTGGGTGGAGCTGGCTGGTTATTTTCCGAACTACCTGAATTTAGTTTGAACTGAAAGAAGTGCTACCTTGAAACAAATTATATGCTATAAATTTGCCTCTTGCTACATTTAGTAAAAAACAATGAAACGTATCAGATACGGCATTTTCGGGGACAAAATCATTATTAATGACGCGGAAACAATCCGTGCATTGGCCGGTGACGAACATATAGACCGACAGTTTATTTTACGTCCGGTGCTCAATGGACTGATTCTCGGTCGTCTGCTACGCAACCTGTCTTATAAGGGTGCTCATTTTCCACATATGACACCACGAAGCGACGTTGCGCGTATTATGCGGCATGACAGTTTATGGGAAGCTTTTAACGCCAAAGCTATTTCAATGGATAAGGCACCAGATGAATTGGAACCACTTGCTAAATGGATAAGGCAGGAGATCAACGGAGAGCCGGGCATACTGGTACAGCAACTCATCGGGCAATTTTTTAAACCGGATTTCAGGGCAACACCTGAAAGCTGGCAGGCAGCACTTACACTTCGTGAAGACGCGATATCTAAAAACCTGCCTAAAATGCTATGGTGGCAACTAATGGGTAAGGCGCGCCGCGCCAAAGAATTGCTCGGGTCTATGTTGAATGATGATCTGGTGGCTATACACGGGATTGCCGTTGCTTCACACAATTTGGTGGCCACTGTTGGTAAGTTAAGGTCATTTTATGCAGACAAGTCTCTATGGAATAGCATGACACCTGATATGGCTGTTGAGGAGAGCCTGAGTGCGCCGCAAGTTGTCTATCGGCAAGCTCTTGCAAAAGGCGCTGCCGGAGGTTGTCCTTATTCTAAATTCACCTTATTTATGCTAAACTTAAAAGAGGCCAGCCAGAATACACAGGCAAAAGATATGGTTTTCATGTCAGGTACCTGGAGCCGCTGTCCTGCAGAGCAGTGGATACCTGCGGTGATTTCAGGGACGTGGAAGCGGGTTATGGATGTCCATACAACGAAAAGTGATTGAAATCGCTTTATTAAAAGCATAATATACTTCGGCCATCCTTCAATGAGAAACGCTTTAAGAAAAGTGTAGCATTCAAAACATTGTTACATAGGTTCGTAAATTTTAACGCGAAGACATGATCTGCTTTTTTGAAACAAATCGCCCACTTTTTGATCTGAAATTTCTGGAAGAAATTACTCAGTTGCTCCATTCATAGAATAAGGTATTGTTGTGTAAATTGCACTGCGTAACGTCATCATTTTTATAACAGCGCTTTTAAAGGGTAATGAGTAAACACACACAAACTATATGAACATAGAATTGGAGGGTGATAACAATACAGATCAGGATAGAGATACGCTTGTTTCTATTGTCAAAGAAATGGCTGAATCTACCACGGGTGCGCAAAGCACAAGACATTGGGCGGAAGATGCATTATGGTTTGATATTCCTCCTTTTGCCTCCCGAGGTGTTAAGCCTGCAACAAAAATGTTTGATAATGTGTTCAGCAATTTTAAATCCTGCAAAGTTTCTATTCTTGAAATGGAGACAATAATGAGTGACTTTATGGGTATTGTTTGCACTATTCAAAAAATAGATTTAGTTTTTAAAAATGATATTACCAAGTCATTATTAGTGCGCCAAACCGATTGTTTTAAAAAAGGCGACAATGATAAATGGCTGTTGGTTCATCAACATGCGTCCGTTCCTTCCGGTGGCGTATGGGACGGAAAAATTATTACAGACTGATCTTTGAAGACAAACAAATACTCGTTCTTCCAATCACTTGACTGTTTGGGTCTGTATTTTATGATACGCAAAATAAGAAAACGCAAGCGGAATTATGAATATAAGCGGCAACAACATGTTTTGCGCAGGATCACCAGAAGCTGCATGGCTGATAAACGCAGAAACAAATGTGATTGTAAACCCGGCATATACCCACTCTTTTATCCTCCTATTCACTTGGTATTAATAGTAAGGCAACTCCTATAAATTTAGCAGTTCCCAACTCTATTCTAAAGTAATCAGGAAATCCTAAATGGCGGAAACTTTCCTTTACCGCCGGATTTGCAAAATGAGCGAAAGCCGAAAAGCACATAAATAAGGCTATAATTGCGGTTGATGTCCAATAGATGATCTTTGTTTTTTTCATTTTTTCATTTTTATTTCAGCAAACCTACCTACATTTGCTTACCAAATGTTAGCACTATACATAAGGTTAGTAGTAACCTTCACGTAAGCAATAAGAATTTTATGATAGAAGAAATGAAAATTAAACATGAGTATTCGTCAAAGGAATGTACAGGAGCATTGATGAACCTGGGTGATGCCCTTTATGTTATTGGCGGGAAATGGAAGCTCAGAGTTATTATAGCTTTGCGTGGAAATACAAGCCGTTTTAATGAATTACAGCGTACTATACCGGGTATTTCTGCCAAAGTATTATCGAATGAATTAAAAGACCTGGAATTAAATGGGTTTGTAAGGAGAAATGTATTTACCGGTACTCCTGTAGTTGTTGAATATGAATTGACAGAATATAGCAATACGCTCGGCACTGTGTTACAGTCGTTAAGCGATTGGGGTGCCATGCATCGCGCTAAGATTATGAATAAATAAAGAAACTTCGCTGGTATGGCCCCTTCAAACAATAATACTGTTCGTCTATTCAGCGATAAATATCCTGTTCATGGATTTCTGAATAGGATTATAGACATCGTACACCCTTCTATTAATACCGATTTTTACAAAAGAAATATACTTCCTGATAACTCAATTAATATCGTTTTCCCCTATGCGGGTGAACAGACTTACCCGAATACAGACAACTATTTCTCTACAATAAGAATCTGTGGACAATTAACTCAAAAGAAAGAATACCATACCAGTATTAGTACAAGGGCTATTATCGTTAAACTTCAGCCTTGGGCTGCCGGTTTCTTTTTCAAAGAGCCATTGCATGAATTGATTAACGCAAATATCCCGCTTAGCGCAATATTCCCTGAAAGCAAAGTAAAAAGCCTGGAGGATGAATTGAAAAATACTAACGATCTTTTGAATGTAATACTAAAATTTCTCCAGGCTCACCTTATTGAGAAAAGCATTGACAAAGGTATTTTTCATTCACTTCAGTTGATTGAGCGGAATAATGGAGAAATTCGCGTAGATAAGCTCGCCAGGAGTGTGTATCAAAGCAAAAGAAATTTCGAAAGAAAATTCAGGGCAACAATGGGGCTTACCCCTAAACAGTTTATACAAAACTCAAGATTTCAGTATGCTCTTCGTATGTTAAAAATGGGTCTCCCTCTGCTTGATGTTACTTACAGAAGCGGGTATTATGACCAGTCACATTTTGGAGCTGACTTTAAGCGCATTACCGGGCTAACACCAGAGCAATATGAATGCTCAAATTTGTCGCATTTTTACTATTAAAAAACTGGTAGTCTGTTCACCTTTGCTGTAAAAATAAGTAACCTTCTAAAACAGCAATTATGAATAACTTATCAGAAAAATATAGACTTACCCCTGCTGATCTTTTTAATGACAGGACTGGCCAATGGTTAGCTTCCGGCATTCCCGCACAGGTTTTAAGCACAGCCAGGAACAGTATCACTGACATGTGGTTTGAAGGGCCCGGTGGCTGGGTTTATGAATTTTCCGCACTTGCTTCCGAGGCTCAAGCGCAGGGAGACTATTTACTTACCGCTTTACTATATGGAATTGCCAAATACCCAACTCCTCTGAACGCAAGTAAAAAAGAAGCTTACAGAAATCAACTTTCAGCGTATTTGACTGCCTCAAAAAAATTCCCGTTTAGGTTTGAAAGAAAAGTTGCCCTGATACCGTATAGAAATATTACAACTCCGGTTGTTTATCATGTGCTGTATGCCAAGAATCCAAAATCCGCTCCTGTTCTCTTAATGAGTGGTGGTATAGACACGTATAAAATGGATATTCACAATTTTTGCCTTGAGGTATTTAACAGGCTGGATGTAACGATGTTGCTTATGGACATACCCGGTACCGGTGAATCACAGGTGGCATTAAACCCGGATAATGATGAGATATACCGTGGCGTTATAGATATCGCCAGAGAAACCGGCAATGGCAAAGTAGGGTACTATGGAAATAGCTTCGGCGCGTATTGGGCAGTAAGGTTAGCTTTTGAGCGATCAATAGATTTTGCACTTGCAGTGGGTGCGCCGCTCAACAAAGCGTATCAAAAACACGATAATTCCCTTTTGAGAAGTGATTTGGGGATGAATGGTGTATTTTCCGTTGCTCTTGGCATGGATGATATTGCTTCTGTTGATGATTTATGGGACAGAATTGGTATTTTTGCTCTTGAGAACCTGGAAGCATGGGATAATGTAGTAAGTGCGCCGCTTTTCCTGGTTAATGGCTCTGACGATCCCTATGTGCCAAATGAAGACATAACGCATTTTGACAGCGTAAATAATATACAGACGTGGCTGCTGGATAATGCAGGCCATTGTGCGGCAAGAAGGGCAAAGGAAGTAGTGCCGGTTGTAGTGGAATGGCTGGGCAAACATATCGCAGCATCATAGTTCAGGGCCTGGTAATAACATGTAAAGAAATATCCGATGAACGAATGGAAAGATTTTTGGGTGGCCGTCGCAGGTTCATCTGCCGCATTAACAGGTTTAATATTTGTTGGGGTCTCCATAAGCTTGGAGCGGATTCTTGCCAGTCATCAGCTCCCTTCACGTGCAATGCAATCGTTATTGCTTTTGTTGACTGTTCTTGTTGTCGCTACCTTAAATCTCATTCCCCGACAACTTCCATTTTTGATCGGCATGGAGATTCTCGTCATAGGAATACTTGTTTGGATAATTACACTGCGAAGCGACCTGAAAGCACTTCCGAAAACAGAATCAAAAGAAAAGAAATACATACGCCATAATATTATTTTGACACAATTTGCTGTCATGCCTTATATTATATCGGGCATTGTAATCTTATTAAAAGGCACTGATTATGGCATATACTGTCTTGCTCCAGGCATAATACTCTGTTTTATTAAAGCCGTCCTTGACGCCTGGGTTCTATTGGTAGAGATATACCGTTGAGACAAAATTATGCGCCAATTAGAATTGTAGCTGTTTTTCTTATTCACGTTTTATCAACCTCTCTCGCTGGTATTTTTACCAACTAATAATACACTCGTGGCACGCTTTTTACACGTTTATAATTTACTTTGTCCTATTATTGTTAATAGCACATTTCGTCAAGCAAAAACAGCTTCAAAAAATCTTTATGCCTCATGATGTTATGATAATTGACGATAGCGATTTACAACGGTATCTTACTGAAACAATTGTTAAAAGAAACCTGCCTGTAGAACAAATAGTAAGTTTTAATTCTCCGATTGGTGCGCTTGCATACCTTCATTCAATAGAAAACTACTCAGATACATTTCCTAAGGTGATATTTCTTGATATTCACATGCCATTGATGAATGGCTTTGGTTTTTTGGACAAGTATTTAGAATTTCCCGAGAAGGTGCGGGAGGATTGCAAAATAGTGATGCTGTCTTCTACCGATTCAGATGAAGATCACGCTCGAATGAACGATTATCCTATTATCTACAAATTTATTAGCAAACCTATGTCTGACGAAATGACTAATGATATATGTGCCTTATGGGAAACGAGCAAAACGAAGTGAGTTAAAATTATTGATACTCGAAATGATCACTTAGCAAAGTCTAAAGTGCTATTCATTTCCCTCATTTCTATGTATGACTGTCTAAATGCGTTTCGCAGTTCTATATTCACTTGCAGTAATGACTGCTGCAATCTGTTGCGGTCATCATTGCGCAAGTCCAATGATAGTTTAGAAAATTCGTCAGTGATTTTTTCCTTTGCAAATTTGTCAATCCGATCTGTTTCTGTTTCAAAATCTGTAAAGAAGTTCTTGCTTTTATACGTAGTTAATTCTTCTTTTGATTTTTGAATTTCAGCACTCAATTCAAGGCATTGTTTCTACATGCAAATTATTAAGAGTTGAGAGAAGGCTCATTCTCAATATTAGAGTTTATCCAAGTTAGGAACTTTATGAGGTAAATGTGTTATATTTGCAAATGCTGACATATCAACAGGTTAATGACAACGGTAAGCAGTTGCAAAGTCTGGTTGGGATGAGTAAGAGGGATTTTGAACTACTGCACAATTATTACAAAGTCTCATGGTGTAAGTATATTGAGCAGTATAACATGGATGGGACAGTACGTGTTCGTTCCCACCGTATTCGTAAGGATGGGAAATTAGAGCAGACGGAGGATCAATTGCTTTTTATATTGCATTATGTGAAAAGCAATTCAATACAGCAACATCATGCAGCAGTTTACGGGATGCGACAGCCTCAAGCTAATGCGTGGATACATTTATTACTGAAGATATTGCGCCAGACATTAAAGAATTTGGGGCAATTGCCGGAACGCAAAGCGTATAAGCTAAAAAAGCTGCTGGCAAATATCAATGAGGTATATATTGACGGCACAGAACGGGATATACAAAGGCCTTCGGATAATGAGACACAAAAGGCTCATTACAGTGGTAAAAAAAACTCATAAAGTGAAAAACAATGTGGTTGTAGGAGGTAATGGGCGCATATTATACCTTAGCAAAACGTATGAAGGCAGCGTACATGATAAAGCAATTATAGATGAAGAAAACTGGCGATTTCCAAAAGGGATAAAAGTACATGAAGATAGTGGTTTTGAAGGGCATAATCCGGTAGGGGTTCAAATAGAACGGCCTGTGAAAAAGCCTAAGGGCAGAGAATTAACAACAAAACAGAAGAGGGCTAATTCTAAAAAAGCATCGAAGAGGGTAAAAGTGGAGCATAGTATTGGGCGAGTAAAAATTTATAGAATACTCAAAGACAGAATCCGAATATGGAAAAATAATGCCAAAGATCTTGTGATGGAAATAGGTTGTGCTATAGCAAATTTTAAAATCGCTTACAAAACCTAACTTGGATAAACTCTATTATGTGCTTGTCTTCATTAGCTTACAATAGAATGATATTAAAACGGTCTTAGTTTTTGGTATAGGATAATAAACAATGGGGAACGCTTTAACAGCGATCCCCACTATAAATAGTAAATGCTCCAATCTCCTGGAGCATTTACTTCTTTGAACCATTCTTTTCAGCCAATTTCTTAGCGGCTTCCTTTGAATGGTCGTCAGCCTGTGCGTCATGCCCCTTAGCAATCTGCGCATGTTGTGACGCTTTTTCGTCATTTCCTTCCTGATGGCTCTTATGCGCTTCAGTTTGATGCTTTGCTGCTTGCTCATAATGCTTGGCAGCCTCTTCGTGATGGTTGTGTTTCATACTTTAATTGTTTGCCTAAGCAGTTGTAACAACCATGCCATCAAAAGGTGCAGAAAAAAGCTTTAGCTCAATTTAAACGACTTTTCGACTACTATCGAAGTACCTTAGATGTCAACATTAGATAGCTCATCCATAAACGCCTGATGAGATTCTATCCAATCCTTTTCTAAACCTTAATTTTTGCACATTAATACTTCTAATCAATGTTCTTTATTGATTTGTGTGTCTTGATTTTTTGTTTTATGAAAATAGTAGGTAAGACCAAGTGCAGAAATTAAAGCCGCCAATCCAACTAACGTATAAAAATCGGTATGTTTAATATCCATTGTAATAATTTTATTGCAGACCGCTATGATGGCAATTTGTACAACTGGGAAGGAGGGAATGGTTTGTGACGAAATGATGATCAAAAGCGACTTAATTAATTCATAACCGATGGCTATAATTAATATCATGCTAAACACATCAAACAGAAGCGTAACGTCAAATAAAAGGATAGGAGGTTCTTTTATTTTGAAGTAAATTATCGTAAGCAAATGTAAACTCGACAGTATGAGGCATACTGTTAAAACACAAACCAGGAATTTAATAATTAGTTTGTTTACGAATAAAATTGATTTTACAAATTTATCATTAGGTGCTTGCATAATAGTTTATTTGTCCACACATACCTTCAAGGTCATATATTTACTTTAGCGCGAAAATACTATTTAGAGGTAAAATCGGATAAATTATCTTGTCTAATAGGTTTCAACTGGAAATCGGGGAACACTATTTTTAAATATGTCTTCAACTTTTTGTCCTGAAAGTTCAGGAATTAATGCTTTAGTTGCACCAAAACCAACCTCTGTTATTCCATTTTTCGTAAGCATTGGAAAAACTTCATCACAAAATTCATCAAGCGGCGCACCATGAGTTGATCCTTGTCCGGCGAGTGAAGTCTGAACTGCTGGAGGTATTAATTCAACTACCCGGCAATTTGTATTGGCAAGAGCATGGCGCAAGGTCATAGTATAACTATGCAAAGCTGCTTTACATGCACTATAAACCGGGGCAAAAACCTGCGGTATATATGCGCCTCCTGATGTAACATTAATAATTATGCCTTGTTTGTTGTTAGATAGGATAAGTGGAATTAAAAGATCATTCAAATGAACAGGCCCCGATAAAAGAGTATCAATTTCAACTTGTCGTTCCTGCCAGGAGGCTTTGTCAGAGGCAAGAGATACCCTACGTTGTATGCCTGCATTATTTATCAGAATATTCAATTCAGGCATGTTTCCACGAATATACTTTGCTAAGACTTCTCTCTGTTCAGCATTACTTATATCATTGGTATAAGTTCGTAATCCTGACAGTTTTTGCGCTGCCTTTTCCAGTTTTTCAGCATTGCGACCAGTAATAATTACGTTGCTGCCTGCTGCTAAAAAACGGGAAGCCAACCCTAATCCAATGCCTTCACTGCCTCCGGTTATAAGTACATTTGCCTGCTTTAAATCCATATCAATGATTTTTACGCACAAAGCTATTTACAAAACCTGACATAAAATGGTTTCAGTATTTGCCAAGTTTTGCCAGTGGAATTTCCATCTTAACACTAAATGTTAAAGGTTTTTATAAACAAGACACAGTAGTTTTGGGAATGAACAATCTCCTACCTTTGTTTTATATTATGAAACGCATTTTAGTAACCATACTATCCATTTTGTATATGCTAAGTGCCACTGGTGCTAGCGTGCATGTACATTATTGCATGGGTAAACTTATGAGTGCAAGTTTCATTCATAAAGATGAGGACAGGTGTGATAAATGTTGCCCGAAAAAAAGTTCTAAAAAAGGTTGTTGCAAAGATGAAAACAAGACTTTCAAAACAAGCGACCACCAACTGGCAAAAGCATCCTATGATTTCTCACATGAACAACTTGCCATTCCATCATTGCCTTGCTATTTCCCTCCTACTGACAGGACTTACACTAATTGTATAAATATAACTGCTAAGGCACATGCACCGCCCTTCTTATGGCGAACATGCCCTATATATATACAGGTTCAGAATTTCCGTATTTAATACCGTTTATTTCAAGTCATAATGAAATGATTTTGCCTTTACTCGGCAATCCTTTTGTTATGGCTTTTCTGTTTCTATCTATTTGTAGACTTTCAAAAACAATAACAATGAAAAAGATAATTATAGTGATATTCCTGTTTTGGAGTATTACCGCCTCATCACAAATAAAATCCGCTACACTAATAGCAAGCGGGCTTACTTGTAGCATGTGTAGTAAGGCTATTTATAAGGCATTACTAAAAGTACCCTTCATTAAAAGTGTAGAACCTAATGTTGAAAAATCAACATTTACCATACAGTTTAAGGACGGAGATAAGGTAGTATTAGATGATGTAAAAAAAGCAGTAGAAAATGCAGGATTTTCGGTTGCCTCAATGCAGGTTACAGCTTCATTTAGTAATGCAGAGGTGTATAATGACGCACACATAAATATCGGCGGAAGCACATTTCACTTTTTAAATGTAACAAAGCAGACGTTGCAAGGGGATAAAACATTTACGATTGTAGATAAAAATTATCTCCCAATAGCTGAACATAAGAAATACGGCAAGTACACTAAAATGAAATGCTTTGAAGCAGGAGTTATGGAATCTTGTTGCCCAAAGGATCAAATTACCTCAAAAAGAATTTACCATGTTACGTTATAAAGCAATTGTATTGGCACTAACTTGCTTTTTGTGCAATGTTATCTCTGCTCAGGAATTGTTCGTTTATACAGAACCCTCCAGTAATATGCCTGCAAAATCTATTGGCATCCGCTTGAGTAATTGGCTTATGGGAGATAATACTAACCACATAGAATATCATTTTTTGCCTGAAATAATGTGGGGTATAAATAAACGGCTAATGCTGCATGTGGAAGGTTATTTCAGTAACAGTATGGGGGGCTTTACAGGTGAAGGTGCCGGGCTATATGCTAAATATCGTTTCTACAGTAAGGACAAAGTATATAAGCATTTCAGAATGGCAGCATTTACCCGTTTGTCAACAAATAACGAACCCATCCGGCAGGAGGAGATAGCAACTAATGGTTATAACACAGGGTATCAAGTTGGCTTGATTGGTACACAACTGTTACATAAAACCGCCTTATCTATAACCACTTATTACGAACAGGCATTGAATAATCTGAATGGCTATGAATATCCACAATCATTATCCCGGAATGCTGTAAACTATGATTTCTCAATTGGCAGATTGATATTACCCAAAACATATACCGGATATAAACAAACCAACATGAATATTATGGTGGAATTTTTGGGACAGTCGCTTTTAGGCAATGGGAAACAATTCACAGATATAGCCCTGTCAACACAATTTATTTTTAACAGTCAAACCCGTATGGATGTAGGTTATAAGCGTGAATTATACAGTAATATGCAACGTACACTGCCCAATGGTTTTCTAATAAGAGTAGAGCATTTGTTGTACAATGTTCTGTAAGTGGAGCGTGACGCTAAGACAAGATATAAAAACCTTGCGTGAAACAAGTGCTAAATATAAGAAGTATTACCGCATGAATATCCTATTGACACAACTTTCTACTCTTCCTTACATCATAGGAGGTAGTATCATGCTTTATTTCCACTTTAATGGTCTATACTGGTTGATTTCTGGTCTTATGATGTATTTTATAAGGGCTGTTTTGGATGCGTCGGTGTTGCTGGTTGAGATAAATAGGTAAAAATAAAATTGAAGGGGTGGCTCACTAAATGGCCACCCTTTCAATTTTCGCATAGTGCGCTGCTTCACTTATTTATCTTGAATTTGACTGCCTCTTCTGATCCTTTTGTTGCATTGCCTTCACTATAAGAATGGGCTCCCACTCCAGCAAGTTTACCACCGTCAACAATAAGGTATTCATTACGCAAAGGCTTATTTTGAAACCAGCATTCCAGAATTTCACGAGTACCTGCTGCATACCGGGTCTGTGCTGAAAGGCTGGAGCCAGAAATATGTGGTGTCATACCATGATGTGGCATTGTTCTCCACGGGTGATCTTGTGGTGCAGGTTGCGGAAACCATACATCACCTGCATAACCTGCAAGCTGTCCGTTTCCCAATGCTTTTACAACAGCATCCCGATTACATATCTTGCCACGAGCAGTATTAACCAAATATGCTCCCCTTTTCATTTTACTGATAAATTGTTCATTGAAAAGGTTTTCCGTTTCAGGGTGTAACGGACAATTGATAGTAACTACATCGCAAACTTTAACCAATGATTCTACATCAGAATGCCAAGTAAGGTTAAGTTCTTCTTCAACCTCTTTTGATAAACGATGGCGATCTGTATAATGAAGTTTCATATCAAAAGGTTTAAGTCTGCGCAAAACGGCTAACCCGATACGTCCAGCGGCAACTGTGCCAACGGTCATTCCTTCAACATCATACGACCTCTGAACGCAGTCTGCAATATTCCAGCCTCCTTTAACCACCCATTGATAAGAAGGTATATAATTCCGCACCAATCCTAAAATCATCATTACAACATGCTCTGCAACACTGATGCTATTGCAATAAGTAACTTCAGCAACTGTAACCCCTTTTTGCATTGCTGCCTGCAAATCAACGTGGTCCGAACCTATGCCAGCAGTAATAGCTAATTTCAGGTTTTTCGCTTTGGCGATTCGTTCAGCAGTTAAATATGCAGGCCAAAACGGTTGGGATATTACAACTTCTGCATCTTCCAGTTCTTTCTCAAAAACAGAACCTTCACCATCTTTATCAGAAGTAACTACCAATTCATGCCCCAGGTCTTCAAGGAATTTGCGAAGACCAAGTTCACCTGAAACACTTCCAAGAAGCTGTCCGGGTGTAAAGTCAATTTTAGATGGCGTAGGCAGTGTTTGACCGCCGGGATAACCTGATAATTCAGGAATACCATCACGAATTAATGATTTAGGATACCCTGTAACAGGGTCATCGTACAATACGCAGAGAATTTTAGCCATAATATTTGGTTTTAGTTTCGATATGCTTTATAAAACACAGCGAAAAGTACAAAAGAAATATTATCAGGCAAATATTCTTAGGGGTTGCCTAAAACTATTGGAATTAACGTAGAAAACGGCTACTCATGAAAATAACCCTTACTACTCCCGTACCGATACAAATCAATTGGTGCTTCAATTACGCTATCCACTGAGATACATGATTTATTACGCTAAGGGTAAACCTTATTTTTTACATTTCTATTGACCCTAATAGTAATAAATATAGCAAGCACCAAAGTTGCACCCCTGAAAATATTATCCTCTAAACTCATAGCGATATTGCCATTCCAGTTACTGATAACCGTTGATGTATCCATAAATGAATGAAGGAATAGAGGAAACCATAGATTCCAATTGGTGTACTTGTAAAACAAGTAGAAACCAGTTCCGGCACCAAAAGCCATAAGGAACACTGTAACAGACTCAGAGAAATTGTGCGCCTGGTATAAATGTCCCATTGCAAACAACGCACTTGACAATATTAAAGGAATGATTGCGGGCCATTTTGCATACCTGACTAATATACCTATCAAAAATCCACGGAACACGATCTCCTCATGGTAACCGGGATGAATACCGTTGAACCAAATATCCATAAAGGACACTCCGTGCCGGAAGCCGTGCAGAAAAAGCAATCCCACTATCTGTGGCAATGCAGCCAAAAGAGCAAGTAAGAATGCCGAGCGCAGGCCCTTATTCAACCCTAACATTTCAAGCATCTTTTTAAATGAAAAGCCGGCAATGCACAAGGTTACCAGGAAACACAATACAACATTCGTATCATGACAAAGCAGCGAAGTATAGTTGAGGGCGTTAAACCTGTCTTTTCCAAAAATCAGATAGGCATAAAATTCAGGTACAAATTGCATGGCTGCATAAGTGAACAAAACTACAAGCGAAATAACCAATTTGCTTTTTATGGGTTTGTTTTCCATTTGCAGTAGTTTAATTCAATTATAAGTCAGATAAAAATATTAGATTATTATTTCGCATTGCAACGTAATCATCTATACATGTAGCAATATAAAGGATTTCTTTTCTGTTTGCGCTCATACAATGATTTTATGCTTTTTAAGAGGCATCAATTTTTTCGGGTATGGCGGCTAATGGACGTACAGATATTTCTACGGGAATAATTTCAGGTATCTGTTTTTTGGTATATGCTTGACCTAAAGTATTTATTTTTCGAGCTTGGGGTAAAAAATGGCTTTCCAATGAACCAACAGTGTTGTTATAATGTGTAACGGTATTCTTTAACCCCGTACCAATTTTTGCTAAATGATCCATCAAAACAGCAGAACGGTCGTGTAATTCAACTGCCGCATCCCTGATTGCTTCAATATTCTCCATTGTTTTAAGTTGATTCCAACTATAACCCACACCCAATAAGATAGACAATAATACCGTTGGAGTAGCAATTATTATTCTGTTCTTCATTGCTTCTTCAATCATTTCTGGATACGCTTGTAATGCTATGCCGTATGAAGATTCAATGTGGATGTACATAATAACAAAATCAGGAGCATCATTAAATTGGCTCCAATAAGCTTTTGCACTAAGTTTTTTCAGATGATCTTTTACAGCAGCCACATGCTGGCCTAACAATATTTTTTGTTGGTCTTCATCCTCTGTTTCAAACATTTTCATGTAAGCAGATAGGGGAGCTTTACTATCAACTACCAATGTTTTATTACCAGGAAGTTTAATGATCATATCCGGCCTTAATTTACCGCTTTCATCTTCTACACTTACCTGCTCTTCAAAATCGCAATGCTCAAACATTCCGGCATGTTCAACTAATCTGCGCAATGCTAATTCACCATAACGTCCTCTCGTATGACTTGTTTTTAATGCTCCTACCAGATTAGTAGTTTCTTTTCTCAGACCTTCCGTTGTTATCTTTACTTGATCTAAGTAATTCCAAATATCACTGTATGCTTTAATTCGCTTTCCTTCTAATTCCTGAATCTTTGAATCCATATTTTTTAATGATTCCCCCAATGGCTTTACCAATTCTCCTATGGCTTGCTCCTTTTTCTCAAATTCCCCTTTTGCTTCTGTAACCTTCTCTTCCAATTTAGCTTTCGCCAACTCCACAAAAGATGTGTTGTTATTTTGCAAAGCATCAGCAGACAAAGCGCCAAAGGCATCTTTCAGATTTTTTTGAGCATCTTCTACAAACTTTTGCTGTTCTTCCAGACGTTTTATAGTTGCTTCGTGAGTGGCTGTTAAATTGGCATTTTCTTCTTTAATTCCTACAAATTGCCTACGCAATTCTTCTAATCCAGAATTCAAATCGCTTTCTCTTTTTTGTAACTCTCCAATAGCTTTTTGGGAATCAATGAGGGTTGTTTCGGCCTTTGCTTTTGACTGTAAAGCATCAGTTAAGGCCACCTGCCTTTCACCTAATTCTTTTTCTTTATCTTGTATAGTTTGTTTGTTTTCAGCTAATGAACCCGACAATAATTCTACTGCTTTAACTAAGCCTGCTTTATCCTGTTGAATTTCACTTAATTCTTTTTGTGAGGATTGTAGCTCTTTATTTCTATCCTCAAGTTCATTCTGCATTTTTGATATTACCGGTTCAGTAGCATCTAATTTTGTTTGAAGTTCCATTATTTTGGAACCCGAATTACTTTTCGCAATAAACCAAGCAATTATTGCACCGATAAGAAATGCAATTACCTCAACCATTATTAATAATCCTGTGTTCATAATAATACTTTAAATCACCTTTATCTATTTTCTGGTATTCTTATCAGTTGCAGTTTCATAAACTGTAACTGATAAGAGGTAATATTAGACGATACATAAACGCTATCTGCCATAACATTTGTTGGTATGATAAGACCCATTTTTCATGTCTTATCTTTCTATTAACTGTTATTCAAAAATAGCGTAAATATAGACAAACCAATAATTTCATAGACAAAGATTTATCCAAAATACTTTTGTAGCAGCCCCTTAAACAATTGCTCCAATTCCATCTCATGCGCTCGTTGCCGCTGACGGAGCTGTTCTGCTTCCGCTACTATATCGGCAAATTCTTGTTGAAGTTTTATCGGAGGAATGGGTACGAGCAAATTGTTGATAATAGTTTTATTAAGGTTTGCCATAGTAACGCCTTTCGCCTCATGTTCAAGAGTTTCCTTAAATGATTTACTTGTAAGGACATTCAGTAAGTATAGCGAATCTAATTTTTTCGATGGCCTGATAAATAAACTGCCTGTACCACATAACCAGCCCTGTTCCCGTTGTGTTACCAACGCACATCTTCCCATTTCACCTCTACGCCCCATGATTATATCACCCTCTGTAAGGTGATAGTTTGATAATTCATCAAATTTTTTGGGCGTAATCGTAAATTTATTATCCTCCTTAATTTTAGAGTTTTGAATGTGAGTAGGGTTTATTAATGGTATTCCTCCTTCAACATAATCCTCAACATGCAATTGTGTGCCAAACGGACCAATCTGAACCTTACTGCCACTACACAGTATTGTTTCGGTTTTCCATCCCTTAACATTCCTCACCGGGTCACCGAACATACTCAAGAAGATGCTTTGTAAAAACTGGTCAGTAAGCGCATTGGAAGTGCGGCGTAATCTGCGGGCGTTGTCAATCTTTATTAACAGGCTTGAAACTTCATTTTGAGTTTGTATGTCTGCTACCGAAACTGTAAAATCTTCAAGTTTGGTTTTTGATAGTTCTTTAAATGTAGAGCCAGTTCCTAAATTATTTAGTTGCTTGTTTTTTGTTTTTAGTAAATAATAAAAATAATAAGGATCTATTTTTCGAGTTGGTACTAACGCTTTACATCCTTGATTACAGCACATTTCATCTCCTAAGATTGCTACATAGCCAATCGGCGCACGACTGGAAATGATAATGCTATCTTTAGGAATAATATGAGTAGAGCAACTGTCTAAACCATCTTTTGTTATTTGTCTTTCCGTTTTAGAAATTACAGCACTACTTAATTTGCTTAAATCTTTCGGTGTAATCCATTTAATATTTCCATCCCAATAGTTTTCTTGGGATGTTGAAGGCGTAGAGCCTGAAACGACTTCAAAAATTTCGTTGATTTTATATTGTGTCATTTGGCTAATACAGGTTCTGAAATCTTCTTTTGAATTTGTTTCATCAATACACTTATCTCATTTTCTAACTGCATCATGTGACCGAAAACGACTTCAGGTTCTTCATATTCTGTAACAGAATAATCCACAACTTTATACCGACTAATACTTAAATCGTAATTATTGTTGCGAATATCTGCCACATCAACCATTACCACATTGTTGCTTTCCGGCTTGTATTTCTTTAGGTTGGTAGTCCAGAGCGCCCACTCTTTCTGAATATCCGCTATATCGTTAGCTACTATTGCCTGGCGTTTATCATCAAGGCTCAGTCCATCGGCTTGCATATTGTAAAACCAAACCTTATTGGTAATACCACCTTTTATAAACAGCAATACGGCTGTGCTTACCCCGGCATAGGGCTTAAATACTCCGCTCGGCATACTTATAATGCCTTGTAGCTGGCATTTATCCACCAATATTTTGCGCACATCTATATGGGCATTACTTGTGCCAAAGAGTACACCATCCGGTACTATCACACCTGCACGGCCACCTGTTACCAGTAGATCGTATATCAACTCTATAAACAGTAATTCCGTTTTCTTGGTCTTTGTACGGAAGCGGGCGTTCATATCGCTTTCATCAATGCTGCCTTTAAATGGAGGGTTTGCCAGTACCACATCGTACAGTGTTTCTTCATTGAACGATTTACTAAGCGCATCACTGTACTTAAAATTAGGGTTGTCTATACCGTGCAGCATCAGGTTCATGGCCCCTATGCGCACCATAGTTACATCATTGTCATAGCCGTTTATGGCATCGCTTTTCAGGAATTTGTGTAGGCGAGGGTCGGTTATCTTATCGCCTATGAGGTTATGCGCTTTGCCTTCCTCGTCATACTCCAGTATCTCCTTACTGGTATTCTGCTCCAGTATATGCTCGTATGCGCTCACTAAGAAACCCGATGTTCCCGCAGCAGGGTCGCATATCCTGTCGCCAATCTTAGGGTTAACCATCCGGGTTATCATGCGAATGATATGGCGAGGCGTTCTGAACTGTCCGTTTTTGCCGGATGAAGCAAGCTGGTTGAGCAGGTATTCATACAGATCGCCCTGCACATCTGCATTCTGGTCGCTGATGTGCATATCCTCAATTATCTTCACCGCCTCCTGCAATAACGAAGGTTTTTGAATTATAAAGGTTGCATCCAGCATATTCTTTGCATAAGCGTTATCATTGCTAAAGCCTAACCCACGCAAGAACTGAAAGACTGTGTCGCGGACAAAAGGAAGCATTTCCTCACCGGGCAATTTTGTCCAGTAACCCCATCGCAGCCTGTCGCCATGCTCATCACCCATTAATCCCGGCAGCATCACCGCTTTGATTTCATGTATCCAATTGATATATTGCTGGTATATGCTGATATGCTCCTGCTTCCTTCTTTTTGCACTGGCTGTTGCTGCATTATCAATATCATCCAGCCGCTTTAAAAAGATAAGAAAACTCATCTGCTCAATAGCACTTACTGGATTACTGATACCGCCACTCCAAAAACGATTCCAGAGGGCTTCTACTTGTGATTTTAATTGGGGATTAGTGAGCATTTATCAGATTAAATAATTCATTAGGATTGAACTCATTTATTCAATTACAATTTTTCAATAAAAATTTTATTTCGTCTTTCTGCACGATCAACTAAGGTCGAATATTTTATCACTTCATTATAAATTGACCCTTCCGGTCTTACAGAATCACCCAAATCTCCAACTACCTTTTGAGAAGGTCTAAATAAATAATCAAAATGATAAGAATATTCATAATTGCTCACTCTGCCTCTAACGTCTTTAGCCTCTATACTTTCACCAATTAAATATCCATAGAAGGTTGTAATTTGTATATCATCTATTGTGAAATTCCTAATCAGGGAAGCATAAAAATCAATTTGCGTTAAATGTGTTGATACGTTAACCTCTGGATCCTTAAACTCAATAATGATACATTTTCCTTCTTCTGGAAAAAGAAGAACATCAGGTTTTTTTATTTTCCTGTTTTCTCCAAGAGAGGTCAAATATTTTTCTTCTTCTTCCGAAAACTTCTCTTTGAATATTTTCCGGCCACCAATTTGCACATCGCAAAGGCGAGACTCAGATGTTCCTTTGAAATAAATGAAATCTTCATTAATTATCCACAGGTCACTTTTTTCCGCATCCTCAGAACCCTGTTGAAATAATAAGTTGTGTAACAACTTTTCATCAAATTTCCTGTCACTTTTCTTTTGAATATCAAGTTCTCTATCTAATATTTTGCGAAAAAGTGTAAGCACGAGTTTTCTACGTGCAATATAATGGGTTAAAGAAGCTCTGTTTTGCAGTGGTATTGCCTTCGATAATTCTGTAATTTCATTTTGAAATTGTTCTTCAAAATTTGGTTTGGTTGGGTCTAAGTAGTTAAGTGCATCCAGTCTATTCTTTATCTCAGCATCTTTCTTAGCTATTAAACGGGCATCGGCTTCATAAACCTTTTCAAGAATTCTCTCTTCAGA
>Ga0206855_10162_pt1 | contig 19862 bp, 14 predicted proteins | sample Alteio_BWOrgCont_51_FD_152637 | JGI IMG/M metagenome (GOLD analysis project Ga0206855, IMG submission 152637) | Enriched cells from forest soil in Barre Woods Harvard Forest LTER site, Petersham, Massachusetts, United States -... | ecosystem: Environmental > Terrestrial > Soil > Temperate forest >...
ATTCGGTGGGGATTTCATCGCACATGGCTTCCATGCCGTCAATCAGGTCCGTATCGACCACGTAACGGCAGTCGGCCCGGTAACCCATCCGATTGGCCAGGGTCACATATTGATCCAGATTGTGCTGGGTGTTTTGCTTGAGATTTTCCAATTCCTCAATGCCTTTGAACTTGCTTGAATCAATCCGGGCGACGGACACAAAAAGAAAATCGCTGAAACGGTTGCCGAAAAGTTTTTGGATGGAGAAAATCGCGTGAATGCCCAGGCCGGAATATTTATCCACCATCACCACCGCCACGGGACGTTTTTTGTCGCAGGGGCCCATCGGCTTCACCTCGTCACCGGAGGGAAGCGGAAGATTCGTCAAAGTATCATCCAGGCGTTTAAGTTCCTGCTGGACCCCGCGGTAATGTTTTTTGATCAAAAAGCAAAGAATCACCAGGGCAGCCGTCATCGCGACCGTTACGAATCCCCCCTGGACAAATTTAGCCATGACAGTCGCCACCAGAATAATGGACGTCAGGCAAAGGCCCACGCCGTTGATAAAGAACCTTTTCCACCAGTCGCTCTGGTCATGACGGGCCTGCCACCAATGCATGCACATGCTGAGCTGGGACAGGGTAAAGGTGATGAACACGTTGATGGCATAGAGCACGATCATGACGTCCACATTCCCATGGGCCATGGTCAGGATGATGATGGAGAGGACGCCCATGACCAAAATACCGTTCATGCGCACCAGACGGTGGGACAGATTGGCAAAACGGTGGGGCAGCCAGGAATCGACCGCCATGTTGGCCAGCACATTGGGGCCGTCGATGACGCCGGTTTGGGCCGCGATAAAGAGCAAGAGACCTTCCGAAAGGATGGTAATGGTGATCATGGCCTGGTCGATGGGGATGCCCAAAAAGTGCCAGTTCGCGAAAATGACTTCGCATAAAGACTCGTTCATGGTCTTATCCGGAACCGCCTGCACATCCCAGAGCATGTAGAGCCATAAAATGCCGCCGGCGGTTAAGGCCAAGGAGGTGGCCATGTAATACATCGTATGGCGTCCGGTTCTGACCTTGGGTTCGCGCAGCGAGTTCAAACCGTTGGAGACGGCTTCGATTCCCGTATAGGTTCCGCCGCCAAGACTGTAGGCCGTAAAAAAGATCACCAAGAAGCCCCACGCGCCAAGAGGGCCGGAAATAATGCCGTGGGTTTCCGTAATGGTCTGGTGAATGACCGGAACGATTTGCGAGCCGTGGCCGAAGATGCCGGCGATGATCAAGATGGCGTGGAAAATGACGAATACGATAAAAATGGGAAGCAGTGTGGTGATGGATTCTTTGATGCCCCGCATGTTGAGCCAGATCAAAAGAAGTAAGAGGGCTATCTCGATATAAAATTTAAAAGGAATAATGAAAGAACAATATTGGCAGCTGCCGATGGCGTCCACGCCGGCGGCGATGGAAAGAATAATGGTGAGGACGTAGTCAATCAGGAGGGCCGAACCGGAGATCAGGCCGGCGGTAGGGCTTAAGAGTTTACTGGCCACCACGTAGCCGCCGCCGCCCGAGGGAAAATACTCAATGATCTGGTTATAACTGGCGGAAATAATGAAAACGGTGGCCGCTCTGGCCAGAGCCAGAAAAAGCGCGATGTGATGGTATTGGGGACCCAAAGCCCGATAAGCCTCCTCCGGACCGTAAGCGGAAGAGGAAAGTCCGTCCGCGCCCAATCCGACCCAGGCTAAAAAAGCCACCAGTGAAATTTTATGAAAGACATTTTGATCGAGGGGATCTTTGGCTTTGCCTAGAAATATTTCTTCGAATTTTTTGGCCACGACGGCTTCTCCTGAAAAGAAAAATGGGCCGTCCATGAGGGACTGCCTTCGCGGTCTACGAGGTTAGCTGGCGGGCTCGACGCGAAAGTTCATCGTCCAGTTTTTGAAAAGCTAAACTGAATAAGCCCCTAAAAGTTGGGTTCCCCGTTTATTTCTCTCGAAATAATTCGACCCTTTAAATTGAAGGCGGCATTTTAAGGGCCAAATCCGTTGAAAACAAGGGCGATAGGGAGCGAATCACTTTTTTGAAGGAGGTTTTTCGTTTAAAAAGCGTTTTTAAGAAGCAGCTCTTTGATTGAGATGGAATATTGAGAATGCCTTGATTCTGAACCGGAGGTATCCACGTTGATTAGTGACAAACCCATTTGTCTCGAGGGGGGTAGTATCCACAAGTGCCAGATACTCTAAGAATTGGTTGCCACTCAACTCAAATCCAGCTTCTCAAACAAAGCATTGTTGGGTTTGGTTTGATTGCAAAAATGCACATATTTATGCGCTAATTTGTCAAAAAAAGAGGAAAAGTAGTAAAATTTATTAGAATTTTACATAAGCTTGAAATAGTAATTTTTTTGACAAAATTAGTTTAGCTAATCATTAGTGTATTGATGAAAGTTTTATATGTTTAAAGCGGCTAAAACACCTTTAACGACACTGAACACCGCATCAAATCGCTTTCAAAACGAACACAGCTGTTCGCGAAAAAGCCCTTTTTGTAGTGGTTTAATAAACTCGCCCTTTTTTCTCCTGAATGTACTTTTGATTCCGGTATTTTTATTTTTGTCCGCAAACCCGGCGTCCGCGCAAATCGCTTTTAAAGTTGGGTTCAAAGTCGGACAAGCTACCGCGGCCAAGCCCATCACTCAAACAGCGGTCACTATTCCGGCCGGAGATACCATCGTTGTGGCGATCGCTTTAGCTTTAAACACCGATACGATCGCGGCGGGTGTGACCGATACGGTGGGCAACACTTATACTTTAGCCGCGGGCTGTCCGGTCACTACTTCTGCGACCACCCTCACTAAGTTGTACGTTTACTATTGCACCAATTGTATTGGTCTCACGGCTGGCTCCATCATGAGTACGGCCATCAATGCCGGTAAAAGTTCTATGTCGATTGTAAGTTATTCCGGTGTGCAGTCCGTAGCGGTTCTCAATACCAACACGAACCAGGCGGCGAGCGAACCTTGCACGATCACAGGCACGACGCAAAATAGTAATGATTTCATGGTGGGGTGTTTTTCGGCCAAGGCCAGAGCGTTTAAAGCTGGCACCTCCGGAACATTAAGGGAAGCCGGTGTCGCTGAAACGGACGCGGTGGCTGGCCTATATGATAAAACAGGCGTGACGGCGGAAACAATTACGGGAACCCGTGCGGCTGTTGAACAGTGGATTGGTTTTTCGCTGGATTTAATAGCGCCCAATACGCCGACGCCCACCAATTCACCTACGAACACGCCGACTGCGACGATTACCAACACACCGACGAAGACGCCTACGGCTACAGCAACCAATACGGGCACTTTGCCGCCCACCAATACGCCGACGAATACTCCCACTTTCACTGTTACGAATACCGCGACCAACACACCCACGAAGACACCCACGAATACCATTACCAATACGCCAACCAATACAGCCGTGCCCATATGCACTTATGTTTATTCCGCCCAAATAACCGGTACTCCAACATTTGGCGAACCCAATGGTGTGGCCACGGATAAAAACGGTAATGTGTATGTGGCCGATACGGACAACAGCCTGATTCAAAAATTTGATTCCAATGGAAATGCCTTAGCTCAATGGACTGGCAGTACCGCCATATTGTTTTCTAACCCTCAGGGTGTAGCGACCGATCCCAGCGGAAATGTTTATGTGGCGGATACGGGAAACAGCATTGTCCAAATTTTTAATTCGTCGGGCGTATCCATCGGCCAAATTGATGGAAGTACAACGCCCCAGGGATCTTTCAATAATCCTGTGGCGCTGGCGGTATTTTTGTCCGGCGGAGTAACAAATGTTTATGTGGTGGATGACGGCAATAATTTTGTCGACCAAATGAAATCCACGGGGCAATTCAAAAATCAGTGGGATGGGAATAACACCACTTCTTTATTCGGCGATCCGGAAGGTGTGGCGGTGGATAGCAGCGGCAATGTTTTTGTGGCGGACGCAGGCCTCAACTTGATGTGGGAATTTAGCACCACCGGAACAACCGTTGAGAACACATGGGGCGGGGGTTCGACAACTCAGTTTAATAACCCCAATGGCGTTGCGGTCGATTCATCGAAGAATGTTTATGTGGCGGATACGGACAATAACATTGTTCAAATATTCAATAATTCCGGGGGCTACGTCGGCCAGTTTGGCGGCACGCCGGCTGTGGAAGGGGCGGGGACTTTCAACCAACTTTCTGGAGTAGCCATTGATGCCAATGGAAATCTATATGTCGCGGATACAGAAAATAACGTGGTTCAGAAATGGAATAATTGTTTTACGACGCCGACTGTAACGTCCACTAGAACGCCCACGAATACGCCAACAAACACGCCTACGAATACTCCGACGAATACTGTTACTAATACACCCACGAATACGCCTACGAACACCGTAACGAACACGCCAACGAATACGCCTACTAACACTCCTACAAATACGCCAACGAATACTCCAACCAACACTCCTACAAATACACCGACGAACACTCCGACTAACACGCCGACGAATACGCCTACTAACACTTCTACAAATACGCCGACGAACACGCCAACGAATACTCCAACGAACACTCCTACAAATACACCGACGAATACGCCGACGAACACGCCGACGAACACGCCGACGAATACGCCAACGAATACTCCAACCAACACTCCTACAAATACACCGACGAACACTCCGACTAACACGCCGACGAATACGCCTACTAACACTCCGACTAACACGCCAACGAATACACCTACTAACACACCAACAAATACTCCTACAAATACACCGACGAATACTCCGACGAACACGCCGACGAACACGCCAACGAACACGCCAACGAATACTCCAACCAACACTCCTACAAATACACCGACGAACACTCCAACTAATACGCCGACGAATACGCCTACTAACACTCCGACTAACACGCCAACGAATACACCTACTAACACACCAACGAATACTCCAACCAACACTCCTACAAATACACCGACGAATACTCCAACTAATACGCCGACGAATACACCTACTAACACACCAACAAATACTCCGACCAATACTCTAACTAACACTCCCACAAATACACCGACGAACACTCCGACTAACACGCCTACTAATACTCCTACAAATACGCCGACGAATACACCTACTAACACACCAACAAATACTCCGACCAATACTCTAACTAACACTCCCACAAATACACCGACGAACACTCCGACTAACACGCCTACTAATACTCCTACAAATACGCCGACGAATACACCTACTAACACACCAACAAATACTCCGACCAATACTCTAACTAACACTCCCACAAATACACCGACGAACACTCCGACTAACACGCCTACTAATACTCCTACAAATACGCCGACGAACACGCCAACGAACACTCCGACTAATACACCTACTAACACACCAACAAACACGGCAACCAGTACTGTTACCAATACCGCTACAAACACACCGACTAACACTTCAACTGATACGGTTACGAACACTGCCACAAACACGGTTACCGACACACAGACTGCCACACCGACTAATACCCCAACTAACACGCTAACTAATACCCCAACGGATACTCCGACAAATACGTCTACAAACACACCTACGAATTCGCCAACGGATACTCCAACGAACACTATTACAAACACCCCTACCAATACGCCAACTGATACGTCTACTGACACGCCGACAAACACTTTTACGATAACCAATACGCCTACTGGTACGGTTAATACGTCGACACCAACGAATACACCGACGAATAGTCCAACGGATACGGTAACGAATACATCGACAAATACGTCAACCAATACGTCTACTAATACAATGACAAATACACCAACAAACACGGCAACCAGTACTGTTACCAATACCGCTACAAACACACCGACTAACACTTCAACTGATACGGTTACGAACACTGCCACAAATACGGTTACCAACACACAGACGGCTACACCGACAAACACCGCGACTAGTACACCTACTAACACAGTCACTAACTCGGCTACCCCAACTTCAACTAACACCGCTACCAATACAGCCACTATTACGCCGACTTCTACAGCTACCTTACCGTCAACCGCGACTGAAACCTTTACTCCGACACCGAATCAATCTTTGTCCGGCATGGGACATCCTGTCTTGGGCCCTGTACCGGTTTCGCGTGGCGGAAACTGTTACCTCTTCCCGGATAAGCCGATCAACTCTTGCGCTTTGGATGTATTTGATCTGGTAGGAGAAATTGAGGCTCAAGTTACTTTCAACGGCTCTGGTCAACCCGTGTGGAATGTTGGATTCATCGCTCCGGGAATTTATATCGCAGTTATCAAAGTTAATTACACCGATGGAACCAGCGGAACAACTACGCAGAAGATTGTCATAGCCAGGTAAAACAACACCGATTTAAATCTTGATCCCCGATTTGAAGAAGGTATACTTAAGTATACCTTTATCGAAAACTTCCGGATCAAATCATGTCAACCAACCGAATCATCGCTCATGTGGATATGGATTCCTTTTTCGTTTCCTGCGAACGATTAGTGGATCCTTCTTTAGCCGGTAAGCCTGTGGTTGTAGGAGGACGGCGGGGCGAGAGAGGTGTGGTAGCTTCGGCTTCCTACGAATCTCGCAAATTCGGCGTGAAGTCCGGTATGCCGATCATGACTGCCGAGAAATTATGTCCGAAGGCTATTTTTATCCCGGGCAATCACCGGCTTTATTCCAAATATTCCCGTAAGGTTTACGCGTTGCTCCGACGGGTAGCACCGGTGGTGGAATATGCCTCGATTGATGAATTCTATCTAGACTTCACGGGGTGCGAGGATTTATACGGCCATGATTTGGAAGCCATGGCGAAAAAAGTCCAGGAGAGTATTTTTAAACGGGCCAAACTGACCTGTTCGGTGGCGATTGCGACCAATAAGTATGTGGCGAAGATCGCGGGAAAGACGGTGAAGCCCTCTTCGGGCTCCAAGACGGGTATTGTGGTTGTGCCGGCTGGGGAAGAACAAGCTTTTCTCGCCAACCTTCCTATAGAGAGGCTGCATGGTGCCGGGGAAAAGACCCTGCCCCGGCTGAAAGAAATGCGGATTATCCGGATAGGCGATATTGTGCCCATGCCTTTGGTGAAACTGCAAAAAGCTTTCGGCCCCTCCGCGGGCAGTTGGTTGTACGAAGCAGCGCGGGGGTTGGGTTCGGACGAGGTTCATCCTTTTCATTACGCTAAAAGCATAGGCCATGAAACCACTTTTGAAAAAGACACGGACAATTCGGAGCAGATTCACCAGACCCTGGCCTGGCTTTCCGAAAAAGGCTGCTACCGTCTGAGGCGCATCGGCAAAAGAGCCAGAACGGTTACGCTCAAACTGCGTTATGACGACTTTCAAACGATCACTAGGGCCAAAACCATTCCGGAAACTAATGATGATGTGGCGGTAATGAAAACCGCTTATGAGCTTTTTCAGGAGTCGCATGTCCGCAAACGAAAGATCCGGCTGTTGGGAGTTTCCCTTTCCAAATTTGAGGCGGGAGAGGAAGTGGAATGGCTTTTTCCGGAAATGAGCAACAAAAAGAAAGACGCCCTTTATCAAAGTGTGGACGCGATCAAGCGCAGGTACGGTTTTCATAAATTGGAAAAAGCCGCTTCGCTGGACCCGAAGGAAGTGGATCGGGAAGGAAAGGGCGGAGCCTCTTCGTTTCAAAAGCCGAAGATAAAATAAGGCCCCTTCATTTTAACCGGCCTTCCTATATGCTATTCCCGCACCTCATTTCAGGAAACAAGGGACATCATGAAAATTCAGCAGACGGGGTTTGTGTTAAATGTGGAAAACTACGAACAGTGCGTGGCTTTTTATTCCGACATCATCGGACTGCCCATTGTGAAGCAAAAAGAACATCTGACTAATTTTCGCTTTGGTGAAAGTTATCTTTTGATCGAAAAAGGAACTACTGTTCCCGAAGAGATTCGCCGCGCGGAAAATGTTCCTTATGTCATTCGCTTAAATGTGGCGGATGTGGATATGGCCGCGGAAAGAGCCCGAACCAAAGGGGTTGAAGTGAATCGTTATTCAGCCGACTGGGGCGAAATTGCCCGCTTGAGAGACCCGGATGGCAACGCGGTGGAATACTGTAAATGGAAATAGCTTCTTTTTTAAAACGAGTTCCCTGGGGAAAGTTTTTTCTTCTCTGGTTTCTTGCCATTCTCATGGGTTCAAGTCTTTTATGGCTCAGTTTTGGATTTACCCAACAGACTTTGCCGCCCCTCGGTATTTTGATCCTAGTTTCAGCTTTGGGATTGCTGTGGGGCACTACCCGGCCCAAATGGCAGAAGGCTCATTGTTCTTTTTGTCTCAACCGGGTTTCAGCCAAAGTCATGAGGTTTGACAAGGAACATCAGGTTTGGGTTTTAATTTACGAATGCGAAAAATGCGGGCACATCACCGAAAAAGCCCGGGGCAAGATTACAACCTGACTGGAATAGCTTGTTTTATCTCTGAGCCTTTTAAATCCACCTCCGCCCGAAAAGCCTCTACGTGAACTTTTGTTTTAACCGTCTGCCGCAAGGTTTTTCCAAAAAGAGGGTCCGTATCATCTTTGGGTGTGACACCTTTCCCGAGCGGGTTCTGTAATATAAAGAAAACAAAGCATTTAGTTTTAGATTTGCGGGAAAGAACCATCAATTCTCTTAAATGTTTGGAAGCCCTTTCGGAGGGGGCATCGGGGAAATGACCCACTCCTTTTTCATCCACCAAGGTCACACATTTAACCTCGATCCAGGCTTTTTCGCCCGTCTTGGTATTGCGGGCCTGAAAATCAAAACGGGTATGGGTGTTTAACGGTACTTCCGCTTGTAGCTGATCGTAACCTTTTAGACTTTTCACGTTACCCTTGTCCCAGGCTTCTTTTAAAAGTTTGGGAGCGATGTTGGCCTCGATACAAACCCATTTCTTTTTATAGTAAGCGAGCCGGACCGCATAACGGGTTTTGCGGGGAGTTTTGGTGTTGGAAAGAAACTGGCCCTGATGATCCACCAGGGCGACTTTCGCGCCCGGGCAAAGCAGTTCCCGAAGACGGCCTGAATTGGTGACGTGGCAGTACTCATTCTTTCCATTTACTAGAACCGTGGCGCCAAAACGGTGGAGCCGTTCCACAAAAGTGCCGATAACCAGGGGTCCGTCAGACCAGTTCATAAACGGTTTTCCATTTGTCAGAGTGTTGGGGGATAGAGCTTTTCATTTCAGGGAACCTGACTTAAAGTAAAGACGCATCCATTTAACAACTTTTATGAGGGTAGAGACCATGAATTTTCGAAAGACTTTGCTGGCTGTTTCGCTCGCGCTGATTTGTGGATTCTATGGAACTGCTCAAGCGGGACAAGACACTATAGATTTTGAAAACATAGTCAGCTCTGATTTTCTATCCATCGCCAGTTTTGTGAATGGGCCTTTCGTGAACTCTCTGGGTTTTTATACCAGTCTGGGGTGGGATGTACCGCCCACGGTTTATGACTTGGTCTCGGGTCCTCATTTTGAATTAAGTGTGGGAGCGGGAGCGGATTTTATTCCGCTGCCCAATTTGAATAATCTGTCGGGTTTAAGCGTAGTTTCGGCGACAAGCAATTTAAGTTTGCCCTCGGGTATTCCCCTGCCCTATCCGGTAGCGACCCTGCGGGTGGGACTCTTTAATGGTTTTGACGCTGGGTTTAGATACACCTACCTGCCGGAAATCAGCGCGGCGGGAGTTGGCGGCAACTTTACGGGTTGGGGAATCGATCTTCGTTATAAATTGTTTGAAGGTATGGAATTACCGACAGTTACTTTGTCCACGAGCTATGACAGCAATTCGGGAAGTTTTTCAGTCAGCACAGGAGGTGTGACTCAAACTGGAATTAACTATACGGATCCCAATTCGGGGAATAACTATCCGAACGCTTCTCTGTCCGGTTCCGGCAGCACTTACGCTTTAAACTGGACGACCCGAAGCATGGGAATGAAAATTATGGTGGGCAAGTCTCTTGGCATTTTTTATCCATTCGGGGCCATTGGTGTTCAAAGAAACAGCGGAACAATTACTTCTTCGCTGACCGGAAGCTATATCGCGAACTTAAACGGCGGAACCGAAACCGCGACGCCGTTTAACCCTTCAGGCGTGAGTTCGGGCGCGCCGGTGGTTTTGGAACCCAAGTATGTGCTAGGGTTCACCCTCGGCGGAGGATTGGGTATTGATTGGTCGGTGGTTGGTGAATCAAACGGGACGGATATAGCCGGCAGCACCAGCTTCGCCCTTCTGTTTTGATAGAAAAGTAAAATTATGGCAGACTCCAAAAAAAACAATCGAATCGCTTACGTGGATCAAAACGAGTGCACGGGCTGTGAAGCCTGTGTGGTGGAAACGCCCAAGGTGTTTCGCATGACCTCGGACGGCCTTTCAGAAGTTTATAATCCCCATGGCGATACGGAACAAAAGATTCTAGACGCGATGCAATGCTGTCCCGTTTCCTGCATCCATTGGCAAGATGAGCGCAAGTAAGCTTAAGATTCTTTCAACTGAAAAAGCCGGTCTTTATAAAGTTCTGGGTCATCCGGAACATCCCATGAGAGTTTTGGCCTCTCTCCGCCATTTACAAACCCTTTTACCCGCCTCGATTTTTGAAGAACCTACGGCGATAGCCTTAGAAAAAGTTCGGGCGGTTCATTCCGAGCTGGTCATTCAAACGGTTCAAAACGAAAGCTATATCGACCCTGACACACCGGGAGCTAAGGGTATTTATCAGACCAGCCTTTTATCCGCCGGATCGGCCTTGCAGGCGGCGCAAGAAGCTCTGCAGGGAATCTCGGCTTTTTCGCTCATGAGGCCGCCGGGACATCACGCCACACCGGGTCAGTCTATGGGGTTTTGTTATTTAAATTCCATGGCGGTCGCGGTCAACGATTTGATTCAAAGTCAAAAAACGAAGCGGATCGTGATTTTTGATCTGGATTGCCACCATGGCAACGGCACGGAAGCTTTTTGTTTGGGGAAATCTGAGTACCTTTATCTTTCACTTCATCAGGCTCCGGCCTATCCGGGTACGGGTCTTTCTTCCAGGGATAATTGTCTGAACTTTCCATTGCCGCCCGACACGAAAGAAGGGGCTTATTTTCCTGCGATGGAAAAGGCCATGGAAAAAATCCGTACTTTTAAACCGGATCTGGTGGGAGTTTCCATGGGATTTGATACTTATGAACGGGACCCTTTGACTCAGTTTGGATTGAAGCGGGTGGATTATTTCCGGATTGGACAAATGTTGAAGTCGATGAATCTGCCGATGTTTACTTTATTGGAGGGCGGGTATGACCGTGACCTGCCGGTATTGATTGAAAGTTATTTAACCGGATGGACTTCATAAACAGCGATTACCATTTTTTGTTTTTGCCGTACCGTTTGAGCCAATTTTTCTCATCCTTGCCCTTGGTCAAAATTTTCAAAAGGATGGAATGCATTTTGGGGTTGGCTGCTAGGGCGTTTTGCGCGAAAAGATCAAAAGGGTCACCTGTAATGTCAGTTAATTTGCCGCCCGCTTCTAAAATTAGCAATGCGCCCGCCGCGATATCCCAGGCTTGAATGCCCCTTTCCCAGAAACCATCCAAACGCCCCGCCGCCACATAGGCGAAATTCATGGCAGCCGAACCGTCCCGACGGACGCCCTGTGAGGTCAAAACAAATTGGGCAAAGTTATCCAGATTGTAATGGGTTTCCCGCACCATGTAAGCAAAGCCGGTACAAAGCAGACTTTTTTCCAAGGTTGAAATTTTTGAAACTCTAATGGGTTTGCCGTTGAGAAAAGCGCCTTTTCCTTTTTCGGCTGTGAAACACTCATTCCTTAAAGCGTCATAAATAACCGCCACAATGGGAACGCTGTTTTGTACTAAAGCAATGGACACGCAGAAGAAAGGATAGGCGTGGGCGAAATTGGTCGTTCCATCTAGAGGGTCAATGATCCAGGTATAAGCGGAATTGTTTTTTTGCAGGCCGCTCTCCTCCCCCAAAAAGTCGTGGGTGGGAAATTGTTTTTGAAGGATTGCGAGAATCTTTTTTTCCGAAAGCTGGTCCACCTGGGTGACCAGGTTTAAGGAGTTTTTGCCTTTAAATTGAATGTGGAGGGTTTTTCCGTAAAATTTCTTGTGAATGGCGCCGGCGGCTTTGGCGGCCCTGACGGCGGTTTTAAGAAATAAGCTCAAATGAAACTCCTTTTATAAAAGAAAGACGGGATTTTAGCCGAATTCATCAGGAGAATCCACCAAGGGTGGATTTTGACAAAGGAGCGCTTGACTGCTCGACTGTTCTGTTGCGGGAGTCTCCCGAAGACTGTTACAATGCCCTCCGCTTGCAACCTGTCCCAGTAAAGGACTTTCATGAGAATTTTTTTAATTATCCTTGTCGCCGCAGGACTGATTTACGCCATCGCGGCGGGTTTGGGATTGACCCATATGAGGAAGCACGGGTTGGTTAAGAAGACCACCATGCTGGATGATTTTGAAGACGCGGACAATGATTTTGACTGGTTCACCGGCGGTTATGCCAAGCTGGAGCAGGCTAATCAAAATCAAACCCACGGTAAACATAGCGCCAAGGTTACCTTTTATACCCGGAATCAATTTCAAGCCATGCCTACGCTGCCGCCTGAGATCACACCCACGCCGGAGCCGACCTGGCAGCCCCAAATCGTTCTAAATACTCATTCGGTGACCAAATTAACTGTTTATGACTGGCAGGATTTTACGAGTCTGAAACTGGATGCTTTTAACCCGATGGACCAGCCTGTGACCTACCATTTAGAAGTATCGGATTCGAAGACTTTTACCCATGATACGAGCGGCGTAATGCTGGGCAAAAAGGTCACGAATATCTCAGTTCTCCTGGATGACCTTTCCCAGGACCGGATGGACCTTTCCAACATGAATTCGATCCAGTTTTGGGTGGATATGAACGGAGCCAGCCAGCCCATGTCGGTCTATATCGACAACCTTCGTTTGGAGTTTGACCCCGGCGAAGTCAAAAAGAAGTGATTCAGCAGGTAGTTGGTTGCTCTAACCTTAAAAAACGATAAAATGAGAAATCGATGAACGGCGGTTTTTCCCAAAATGATTGGGGAAACCGCCTTTCCTTTGTTCGCTGAATTTTATTTTTTCATGAATCTTCGGCCATTTTTTTCTCAGGATCACGATGAAATCCAAAGTCGTCAAACCCATTCGATTTGGGGAACAAATCGAGATTGAAATCGATTCGATGGCCTTCGGCGGAGACGCGGTAGGCCGTTATAAAGATTTTGCCGTTTTCGTGAAGGGTGCCCTTCCGGGCGAAAGAATTCAGGCCCAGGTCACGCTAGTCAAAGATCATTATGCGGTGGCGGAAACGGTTTCGGTCTTACGTCCCTCGCCGGACCGGGTGAATCCTCCCTGTCCCATTTTTGAGGAATGCGGCGGATGCCAATGGCAGCATTTTGATTACAGCCGGCAACTTCTGACCAAAACCCAATTCGTCAAAGACGCTATCGAGCGCATCGGCAAGCTCAAGGATATTACGGTTTATTCCTGTCTGGCTTCGCCCAGTCCTTATGCCTATCGTAATAAAGCCCTGCCGGTTCTTTCCATGAGAGACGGCCATTTTGTTTCGGGTATTTATGAGCCTCGTTCCCATCAATTGGTGCCCTATGAAACCTGTCCCATTCAGGGCGATGCCATCAATGAACTGATCCAGAGGGTTTTGCAAAAAATCGACCAGGCGGGATTGACGCCTTATCAGGAAAAAAGCCACACCGGTTTTATGCGGCATTTGGGAGTGCGTCAGGGTTTTAAAACAGGCGAATTGCTTCTGGCTTTTGTAACCCGCACGGAAATTCCCGAGGAAAAAGTCCAAAAACCAGATTTGCCCATCGAGGAATTAAGCGAGATTTTACCCCGCATCGCCGCCGAACTGATGGTCGAGATACCCGGGCTGGTGGGGGTGCTTCAAAATATCAATTCCTCGCGGACCAATATTGTTTTCGGTTCCCGGACCAAAGTTCTGGCCGGCCAGGATCATTACTTTGAAATCATCGACGGATTTACGCTTAAAGTTTCACTGCAGTCTTTTATTCAGGTCAACATCGGCCAGGCGGATCAACTGCACGAAGTGGTTCGTCAGGCTTTGGGAAAACCGGTTCATAAGAATAAATGGGGAACGGTACTGGATCTCTACAGCGGGATCGGCACTTTAGCTTTGGCGGTTTCGGATAAGGCTGATTATGTGATCGGCATTGAGGAAATTGTTTCGGCGGTCGAAGACGCGAAACTCAACGCGAAAAACAATCACCGCTCCAATCTGGATTTTACGGCGGGCGACGTGGCCCAGACCCTTTTAAATTTAAAAAACCAGGGATTGGTCCAAATCGACGCCGCCATTTTGGATCCGCCGCGTAAAGGCGTCAGCCCGGAAGTTTTGGCCCGGGTAACAGCGCTTCATCCCGAACGACTGGTTTATGTTTCCTGTGATCCCTCGACTTTAGCGAGGGACCTGGCTTTGCTTTGCCAGCACGGCTATATGGTGGAATGGGCACAGCCCCTGGACATGTTTCCTCAGACTTATCATGTCGAGACGGTGGTCAAGCTGACGAGGGACACACCCTTGTCCATGGACGTTTCTTCCCAACGAAGTGAAACCCAAACCTTCCGTCTTCCTAAAGCTCTTGATTCAACAGAAACGGCTGCTTCTAGTGACGGAAATCAATGGAAAGTTTTGGCCGCCTTGCGTAGCTTTTTAGTATTGGCGGGAGCAGGACTAGTTATAGCGGTTCAACAAACTAAAGTAATAACCCGCGGCGGGAAGGCGGTTTGGGACTGGTGCGGGTCCATCCAAAAAGACATAGCGGCCAAACTTAAAGAGCGGGAAGAAAAAGAAGCTTACAAAAGGGCTTTGAAAACCGAAACTCTATCTGAAGCTCAGCTTTTGGCCAACGCCATTCGGCTGGAAGACCTGGAAAAACAGCTCGCGGAAACGGTTAAAAAACCGACACCGGATCAGGAAAAACCAATAGAGCGGCCCCAAAGCACCGAGCCTGTCGTTAAGTGGATTGTTCCTAAAATAAACCTTGCCCGGATTAAGCCGCCCCAATTGCGGGTCATGCCTTTTATCGAGTTTTGGATGGGTCAAAAAGCGGTGCGCTGGATTTTGGCCGCGGTTTTCCTAGCGCTGAGCGGTTATATCGCGATGGCCACACTGGCGCCTTTATTAAAACGGACACCGGTCAATAACTCGACCACCCAGCTTTTGCCCGACATGGTAGTGTTGATGCCAAATGGCAGTTTTCTGCGTTACGAACTGGTTCCGTTTGAGATCAAACTGACTTCGAAGGAGGCTATTAATTCTTCCGACGTTCACGCCGAACTGGTGATTTATAACAACGGAGAGCCGGTTACGACCGTGGGCGGAAAGGACAAATGGGTTCTTAAAAAAGACGAGGAAAACCATAGGCTCTACGGTAATTGGCCGATTCCCTACAATCCCAAACCCGGCACTTATCTGGCGGAGTTGAGTGTCGTTTCACCCGAATGGAAGGGCACAAAAATTCTTCACTCCGCTTTTACGATCCCACCCTTAAAACCTCAGGGCCTCTATCCGGGTTACGCGACTTTGACAATGGAAGGGGGAAAGCAGTTGATCAATGGTGCGGTGCCAGCTATCGACGGAAGCGATTCCATCAATCCGCAAAACGCTATTCAATGGGCACGTTATATGGGAGCGAACTGTTATTGTTTTTTAGCGGGACAAACTTCAGTTTGGGATCATTTCAAATCGAGTGACTTTCCTTTTAGCCAAGGGGATATGGATTTGGCCCATAAATACGGCAGGGCGGCTCACGCGGCCGGAATGAAATTCGCCGCTTATATTACCACTTTCAAAGTAGTGGGAGATGCTTGGAGTCAGGCGCCTTATCAATTCTCCACGGGTTACGACAAGGATACCGACCAGGTGGTTCAGACGCGTTTTATTTCATTGAATGATTCTAAACGACGCCAGGACGTGATCGATATCCTTAAAAAATTTAATGATGATTCTTCCATCGACATCATCGGCATGGATTATGTAAGAACCGGATTCGCAGGTTACGAATTTGTGGACGAATTTATGAAAGATATGAATGTCCCGGCTCCTTCCGATTACGGAAGCATGACCAAAGATGACCGTATCCGCTGGCTGGCCAAAACGGTGGAGCTGGACAAAAATAAAGAAGTAACTTCACAGTTTGAATGGTGGCGGGCTCACAAAGTATCTTTGGCGCTCAAGAGCATATTGGACGAGGCGAAACTTACCAAGCCGGTTTTTACCTTTACCCTCGGATGGCAGCAAGGCCACCAGCATGGACAGGACCCGGCGATGTTTGTGGACGCTGGAGTCAATTATAACCACATCATGCTTTACGAAGGCGACAGGGAGACGCTGAAATCGATGAACGAGCATTGGCCCAATTACCTGACGAGGGGTAACGGCATGTACGCCATGGGCGAAATGGTCGATTTTAACTGGGTTCAAAAATCATTGGATCCGCCGGCTCCGGAAGAACTTTATAACCGTGAGGTGGATACTTTTCAAAATTGGTTTTTGGTGAACGCCCGCTTGGGTATGTTCTGGCATGATCTTTACCGGATTATTTACGGAATCCGAGGGCCCTATAGCGCCATGGAATGGATGATCGCGGGCGGGAAGGCTTTTACTACTCTAAAAAACGCTGAGGGCGTTTTGCCTGTCAGAATCAATTTGTCGGTTTTAAAGGAAATTCCGGGCGGAACGGCGGAACCGATGAATGTGGAAGTAAGAAACCAATCCAGCCAAAATTTGAAGGGATTGATTCTACACCAGCTGGATACGACCAAAAACTATGCCTCGGACTTAACTACGGTGGGACCTTTTGATTTACCAGCTGGCCATAACATGAAGTTTAAAAATCTGGTAATAACCATCCCCAAGGATGACGAACCTGAAAGGGACAACCGTTATATGGCCGCGGTCATGGTAGAGCAGCCCGATACGGACCTGAGGGCATTTGACTTTTCATACACACATCGTTTGGGAGCTAAAATTCTTCACCCATCAGAGAATAAATCGGCTGATTCTGGCGCCGGCTCTGGATCCAATAATGTAGGCGATTCCTTAGCGCCTCCCGGCACTCCGGATGAGGATAATTCGGGTGCGGCTAAATAATGAATTAGTCATCAAAGCGGCAGTCTGTCATTGGGTTCAACTCTAAATAGTTCAAAATCCATGTAGATCAATCGTTTCAATAGACGCTTTGGGTTTTTTTGATTTTTTAAAAACAGCCTTCTTGGACTTTTAAGCTCTCTTGCTATACTACGACCCCTCAATCCAAGGAGTTTTACTTGTCGCTCGAACATATCCGCAATTTTTGCATTATTGCCCACATTGACCATGGCAAAAGCACGCTGGCAGACCGGTTATTGGAATTTACCGGCGCCATTCCACCCCGGGAAATGCGCGCCCAATTGATGGACCAAATGGATTTGGAACGGGAACGCGGCATCACCATCAAGGCCAAAGCGGTCCGATTTTTTTATAAAGCCAAAGATGGCAAAAAATACGAGATGAACCTCATCGATACTCCGGGCCATGTGGATTTTAACTACGAAGTTTCTCGAAGCCTCAAAGCCTGTGAAGGCGCCCTGCTTTTAATCGACGCCTCGCAAGGTGTAGAAGCCCAAACTCTGGCCAACGCTTATTTGGCCTCGGATCAGAAACTCGCGATTATTCCTGTCATCAATAAAATTGACCTTCCGTCAGCGGATGTGGAGCGGTGCAAAAAACAAATGGAAGATTCTCTGGCGATTGATGGGTCCGAGGCGGTTTTGGCTTCGGCAAAAGAAGGTATAGGTATTGAGGAGATTCTGGAGGCGGTGGTTCAAAGAGTCCCGCATCCGACAGGTGAAGTGGCAGAACCGCTCAAAGCGCTCATCTTTGATTCCATGTTCGATATTTACCGCGGCGTCATGATTTTTGTTCGTGTCATTAACGGTTCGATTAAAAAGGGAACCAAGATGAAGTTTATGGTGACCAACAAAGTGTTTGAGGTTGAGGAAATCGGTGTTTTCAAACCAAAAATGGAAAAGTCCGACCAACTCTCCGCGGGGGAGGTCGGTTATATCGCCGCTAATATTAAAGAAGTCCGTGACGCAAAGGTCGGCGACACAATTACGGATGAAAGTAATCCAACGGCGGAAGCTCTTCCGGGGTTTAAAGATGTGCTCCCTATGGTTTTTTGCGGTCTCTACCCCGTCAGTACGGATGATTACGCGAAGTTGAAGGAAGCCTTATCCAAACTCAAATTATCCGACGCGGCCCTTTCTTACGAGCCGGAAACTTCACTCGCTCTTTCGTTCGGGTTTCGTTGCGGCTTTTTAGGATTGCTTCATATGGAAATTGTCCAGGAACGTTTGGAAAGAGAATATGACCTCAATTTAATCGCCACTGCTCCCAGTGTTATTTATAAGATCAAGCAAACGAACGGCGAAGAGCTGGTGATTGACAACCCTTCCAAGCTGCCGGACCCAACGCTCATTGACGCGATTTATGAACCATACATCGACGCCAAAATTATCGTGCCGGCGGACTTTATCGGCGTGGTCATGACCCTTTGTCAGGAAAAACGCGGTATTCACAAGAACACCAGTTTCATTGATACCACCCGCGCGGTGATCAGTTATGAACTGCCATTGGCGGAAGTGGTGATGGATTTTTTTGACAAACTCAAAAGCGCCACCAAAGGTTACGCCTCCCTGGATTATGAACCGATGGGTTATCAAGCGGGCCATATTGTGAAAGTGGATATTCTTCTGAATAACGAAGTGGTGGACGCGCTTTCTTTTATGGTTCACCGTGACAAAGCCGAAAACCGGGGCAGGGGAATCGCCGAAAAGTTAAAAGAAATTATTCCGACCCAGATGTTTGAGGTCCCGATTCAGGCGGCTATAGGCGGTAAAGTGATCGCCCGTGAAACGGTCCGGGCGCGCCGAAAAGACGTGTTGGCCAAGTGTTACGGCGGTGATATCAGCCGTAAGCGCAAGTTGTTAGATAAGCAAAAAGAAGGTAAAAAACGCATGAAAAACATTGGTTCGGTAGAAATTCCGCAGGAAGCTTTCATGGCGGTGCTTAAAGTAGAAGATTGACGTCTAAATTCGCAGAAAGTCCAAGGAGCTTTAAATGGAAAATTTGAATCAATACTTATACATCGCTGCCGCACTCTTAACAGTTGTTCAAATGATTCTTTTGTGGGTTTTCCCCAGTGTTCGAAAAAATCCATCCAACGCCGGAATTGTTGAAACTCTGGATTCGCTTTGGGTGGCGATGGTTGTGGCTCTTTCACTGAAGGCGGTTTTGGTCCAACCCTTCACTATTCCCTCTGGTTCCATGGAAGATACATTGGAAATCGGCGATTACATTTTGGTGAAAAAATTCGAATATGGGTATTCTCTGCTGAACGCGACGGATAGGTTTCTGGAATTTAAGAAACCGCAGCGGCATGACATTGTGGTCTTTGTGTTTCCTTTGGATCACACAAAGGATTACATCAAACGCCTGATTGGGTTGCCGGGCGATGTGATTGAGGAAAAGAACAAGGTTCTTTACGTTAACGGCGTGAAACAGGATGAGCCTTATGTCATTCACACTGCGCCTGAAATTTTGCCTCGTGGTGATTATTTAGGCGGCAACCGGGATAATTTTGGACCGGTTACGGTCGAAGCGGGTCACTACTTTATGATGGGCGACAACCGCGATAACAGCTACG
>Ga0206855_10148_pt1 | contig 19798 bp, 18 predicted proteins | sample Alteio_BWOrgCont_51_FD_152637 | JGI IMG/M metagenome (GOLD analysis project Ga0206855, IMG submission 152637) | Enriched cells from forest soil in Barre Woods Harvard Forest LTER site, Petersham, Massachusetts, United States -... | ecosystem: Environmental > Terrestrial > Soil > Temperate forest >...
TCCATGTGGTCGGGAAGTTCGCCGGGAAGTTGCTGTTCAATGTCGCAAATGGATATGTCCCATTGGCGAGTGAAGTTCCGTTGATGATTGCAACGGCAAAATGATCGTTTTGGTGCAGGAACATCATGCCGTTGGCGCCGAGGATGAGGCTGCCAGTGGGATTGTTGATGTCATAGAGCGTCTCGACCGCCGCCGTCAGGCCGTTGGTGCCCACGATAATGTTGTTTGTCCCCAATGATCCAGCCCCCATGCCCACCAGCGCACCCTGATCCACAATCCACTGGCCGTTAAAGGTGTTCGTCGTGCCCGTCACCAGCAAATCCGCCCCACTCAGCCCCCCGCTAAATTGATGCCAGAAAATAGTTCCTGAACCAGTGAGCCATGATTCAATCTGGACGCTCCGGTCATTCGCGGCGGTGTTTTCAATATACATCGGCGTTGGAGCAAGTATGTCTATCTCCCCTTGCATGACAGCCGTGTCTGTCGAATTATCTACATTGGGTGCGTCAACTCCCGAGTTGTTAATTTGCCCTCCATTCATGACTAATTTCATGAAGTAATTGGTCCCCACCAAAGGACTGTGCTTCAACCTAAGTTCGCCAACATTGTTAAGCGTTGCATTTTCGAAAACCCCGCTGCCGTCAATCGTCAGTTGGTCGCCGGGGAAGGCGGCATAATTAGTCGTATCAGGCGTGCGCATGCGCGAGCCAATTACCACTTCATAAGTGCTGCCAGGGTTGGAGTATTTTGAGACCGACGCAGGGTTGCCGTCACTCCAGTTTGTGGAAGTATCCCAATACGCGCCGATTGGCTGCACGATCGGCGTGCCGCCGTAATTGAGGGTAATATTCAGGGGCGGCCCTTGCGGAAGCACGGTAAGCGTTGCCACACTGCTGGTCACTGCACCGTAGATATTAGTCACCACGACGGTGTAGTTCCCGCCATCAGCAAGAGTTGGATTGGGGATCGTCAACAGATTGGAAGTCGAGCCGATACGGTTAGCGTTGTCGGTCAAGACCATAGTGCCATTGGTAAACCATTGATAGCTGAGCGGTGGATTACCCGCAGCCGTGACGCTCAGAGAGATCGCCCCCTGCCCAGGATATTGCGTCACCGATTGCGGCTGGGTAGTTATGATGGGGGCCGGCGTTGATAAGACAGTGATTTGACCAGAACTGTTAGTCGCCGTAGTATCATAGAGCGCGGTGAAGTTGGTCGGGAAGTAGGCCGGATAGATCGAGTTGAGAGCAGCGGCTGTGTAGGTGCCCGGTGCAAGAGGAACGCCTCCCACATAAACGCTTGTAAAGGCGTCGGTCTGAGTCAGGAACATTTCTCCGTTTAGGACAAGGGATGCATTGGTATTATTTACCGGATAGGAAGTTTCCAACACTCCGTTCGCACCGATGACGATGGCATTGGTGCCCAGCGAGTTTGTGCCGTTCCCAATCAGCGGACCTTGAACGATGTTCCATGTGCCGCTGTAGGTGTTGGTATTGCCAGTAATGTCCAAACCTCCGGTCAGAGTGGCGTCAAAATCATGGTATTCTATGCTGCCATTGCCCTCCAAAAAGGCGTCTATTTGAATTGGACGAAAAGTGCTGCCTTGTGAATCAACATAGATCGGTGTGTTTGATACGACGTTGATGGTCCCCTGAACAACATTGGTTTGGCCCGTGCTGCCAGATGCTGGCCCCGCGTTGTCCAATTGACCACCAGCCATGACCAGCAACGGGAAATAATTAGTGGTGGAACCTCCACCACTGTTTCCTTTGAGTTTGAGTAAGCCCACCGCCGAAACAGAAGATCCTGCCACGTTGGTAAATATGCCGCTGCCATCCACCGTCAATTTCACACCAGGAAAAGTGTTGTATGAGGCGGCAGTGGGGGTGCGAAGCGCGGCACCATTCAACACTTCAAAAGAACTGCCAGGAAACTCAAAGGCGTCTAATACAGCCGACTGGCCGCCAAGCCCGTCGTTCCAAACGCCGGTCGAATTCCAATCGGAACCGGCGGCTTCAAAGGCTGTCATGGTAAAATTTGTTGCGGCGTTAAACGCCAGCACTGTCAATACCGCCGGAGTGCTGTTGGTGCCGCCATAGGCGTTGGTAGTGGTGAGTGTGTAATTGCCAGCTTCACTCGTGGTAACATTGGAAATGGTCAAGGTTGTTGTCCCCGATCCGCTGATGACAGAACCGTCACCCTGTGTGCCGTCGGACAGGTTGGTCCCATTAAATTGCCATAAGTTTGTTATCGGCATGGTGCCGGAAACAGATGCGCTGAACTGGGCAGTCTGGGTGGGATACACGCTGACACTCGTTGGATTCGCAGTGACCGATGCTGGAACCCCCGCTGAAACAAAAGGGGTGAAAACGGCGGCGACAAATGCGTTGGCCGTGGGATTGGGACTTGCCGGCAGTGTCCAGGAGTATGAGATGGTGTCCGAGCCGGCGCTGAGTCCCGATATATAACCAAACGAAAAGGCAGTGTTTGCAGCAGCGTTTGTCGTAGTTATGACCGCCGTGCCTCCTGTCCCGCTGACGGCGCTGCCCGCCGGAATTGTTGAGCCCAGAATACCACCTACCGCCGCCCAAGATCCCGCCGCAACACTTGATATCGTAAACGATAGGTAGCTGCTTGTGCCGCTTGTCGAGTTGGCCTTTCCAATCAAGGGAGCAACAGTGGTATCAACCCCGTTAAGAGTAAATGCCTGGATAAGAATCACAGTGACCGTGGTTGGCTTTAAGGAGCCGGTGATATTGTGCGACAAACCATCCGTAGTGGGGTTGAAAAGGTAATAGATCGAGGCCTCGCGATATGTAGAAGCAGTGTCAAACGTGTTTACTGCCCGGGTGAGAGTCTGGCCGTTCCAGCTCAAGGTGGTTGGCGCAACCCCCCCCGAAGTCGAGATTTTATCAAGCAGCGTGACCACCAGCATCTGTGCCCCCGATGTGACCGTGAAGGGCATGCTGAGATTGGTTGATGTTGTCGGGCTGTTGGTGATACCCACCGGCCCATCCTGCAGGGCTATCGCCGCGCGGGTGGAGGTTGGCGCTAAAAATGCAAGACAACAAATGAAAAGACCCATGAAAACCCAACCCAATGACCCTTGAGCAAAATGATTTAATTGCGAATAGTGTGAGATTTTTATTTTCATGGTCTGTGTTCTTGTCTGATAGGGCGCGATTTTCAAAGCCAACGCATAGTTCCAATTGGTGCTTACCTGTTAATGCGCCAAATCCCTCCATAACCTGAAAATTCTTTTTGAAAACGAACTGCGATTGAAACTCAATGCGTAGCTAAATCAGCCGCACTGACTTGTGTCTTTATCAACTGCAGAAAAGGAATTGTTTGGCCCCGTGGTGCCAAAAGTGGCTCATTCCGCGCTACCCGGCTGGAGTTGTGAAGAAACGTCGGTAAGTGCCTCGGCCTCATGTAATAAGACGCGAGCCTCGATCCATCCTTCAATTCTGCCGGTTTTGTTGTCACCAGGTTCAAGTTTTTTTTGAAAGCGATCTTGGACCATTCCGCGCCCTTGCGCCAATTCCATATCGGCTTCTGAAATTTTTCCAAGCTGGCGGAGTGCCATGCTAAGTAAAATATGGGCGCTGGCTATGCACGCCGGCGACTGTCCGGGATAATTTGAGCATATCTGAAGCTCATTCACCGCTGCGTTAAAATTCCCCTGTCGGTAATCCAGCATGGATAAGGCAAAAGCCCGCCAGGCCGCCATTACGGCGCCGTCGTTGAAAGTTTGGTTCTGTAATGAACCGGCCACGATTTTCCTTAGCGGTTCCAGCTGTTTGAGCAGGGATTCATCAGCTGGCATCATTAAACTGGTCTTGATTAATTGTTCGGCCGCAGTCGGGCTGGTCGTGTTTCCCAACCGGTCTAATGCCGCCCGCCGAATTCGTTCATAATCGGTTATGTCGCCTGCTTCAATTAAAATGGGTGCAGCAACCAGCAAATCAGATGTGGCCTGATCGGTTCGGTCGCTCTTATCCACCTGATTCACCTGAACCAAAACGATATAACGATTCGCAGCTTTTTTCCAATTGCGTTGAAATAAATTCCAACTACCAAGGCGGCGAAAAACATCTGTAGATTCCTGAGAAGGGGAAAGCAAATCTGCTGGAATAGAATCCGCTAGGGCGTCTGCCTCCTCCATGGCATTATGATTTAAAAGGACGCCGGCTTCTGTTATTTTTTCGCGGGCTTCCGCTTCTTTCCGAAGAAGCATTTCATTGGCGCGTGCCTGCTCCGCCTCCAGGCGCGCTTGCCTTTCACTGAAAAAAAAGGCTGTAGAAACCCCTAATCCCGCAATTAACGCAAGTGCCACTGCCAGACCACTAGCATAAACCACTTTATTTCGTTGGACTAATTTTTGAAGGCGATAGAACTGACTCGGCGGGCGTGCAATAACAGGCTCGTTGCCAAGATACCGCCGAATGTCCATGGCCAGTGCATTGGCCGTTTCGTAACGTCGCTGCCGATCCTTCTCCAAAGCCTTCATCACAATCCAGTCCAAATCCCCTTTCAGTGATTTGATAAGCTTCAAAGGCTCTAATTGGCGACGTTCCGCGGTGACCGTCAAATCCGCGTTTTCAAGACCGGTCAGTTTGACCGACGGGCGCTGAGGTTCTTTCTCGCGCAAGGTGCGCCGCATTTCCTCCAACCCGGATTGGACGAGTTCCTTTTGGTCAAAAGGAGTGCAGCCGGTGAGTAACTCATAAAGCAAAACCCCCAAGGAATAAATGTCGCTGCGAGTATCGACGTCCAGTCCACTCAACTCAGCTTGTTCCGGGCTCATATATGCAGGCGTCCCCACAACCTGTCCTTGCGCAGTGAAGGTCGTATCCTCCCTGAGCCGGCCTTCGATCGCTTTGGCGATCCCGAAATCAATCACCTTGGGAACGGGCAAGCCATCGTGCGTTGCGACCAAAATATTTGATGGTTTTATGTCCCGATGAATCACTCCTTTTTGGTGCGCGTGCTGAATGGCCAGACAGACCTTAGTAAAGAGCTCAAGGCGTTGGGGTGCGGCCAACTGCTTTTCATCGCAGTAGGTCGTGATTTTGACACCTTGAACCAACTCCAAGACGAAATAAGGACGGCCAGATTCCGTAGCGCCCCCGTCCAAAACTTTTGCGATGTTCGGATGATCCATCATCGCGAGTGCTTGACGTTCTGATTCAAACCGCGCGATGACATTTTTAGTGTCCAGGCCAAGTTTGATTACTTTTAACGCCACGCGGCGACGTACAGGCTCTAGTTGTTCTGCTAGGTATACCACCCCACAACCTCCTTCTCCCAATTGCCTGAATAATTGGTATCGACCAATCCGCATCCCGGCCATTTCGCCGTTTAGCATTTTATCGTTTGCCGCCTCCACATGCGACTCAGATACGTCAGCGCTATCAATGGTAAGGTTCGAAATACATTCACTGAAAAATCGTTCGCTTTGGCCTTGTCCGGCTAACATTTCAGCTACGCGCAAATGCAAATCGGCATCACCGGCACACGCCACCCTTAGAAAACTCTCCCGTTCAGCGGGATCCGTAATTGGCAATGCAGCAGCAAATAGCAATTGTTCCTTTTCGATTCCCATACTTAAATTATGTACCTAATAAATAATGCGCTGACTGGACGAAAAAGCTGAAAGGAAGAGAATTGAATTGCTGGTCTATTCGAAGAATGAAAACTAAAGTTATAATTCCAAATCCCTTTCTTTGCGGATGTTTTTCAACAGCCAGACCTTGGCAAAAGACCATTTATTATAGACCGTGCGCTCCGTAACGCCCATGGTTTCAGCAACTTCTGCATTGGTTAAACCGCTAAAGAATTTTAAGGTTACAATCTGTGCCAATTCAGGATCCGTTGCATTTAAACGTGTCAACGCCTCGTCAATCAGCAAGATTTTCTCATCGGGCAATGTTTGAGCAACGTCCACACTGTCAATGTTAGTATGCTCGGCCCGGTTGCCGCGTTTATGCCTCAACTTACGGCGAGCACTTTCAATAAGAATTCGTCGCATGGCTTCGGATGCCGCGCCAAAAAAATGTGCTCGGTTACGCCAAACGAGAGATGAATCAGATTGCAGGCGGAGCCACGCCTCATGTACCAGGGCAGTTGGTTGCAATGTTTGGCCTTCCATCTCTTTAGCCATTCGTGAGGCTGCAAGTTTCCGTAGTTCTTTATAAACTAGTGGGATCAGCTCTTGAGAAACGGCACCATCCGGTTTGCTTGACTGAAGCATTTGAGAAACCTCTTTTTTGGATTCGGGATTGGGCATGGTACCAACTGTAATTCTTAAATTTAATCAAAATATAGCAGTCCATAGCGGGTGTTTCAATCGAAACCCGATTATGCGCCTTGCAAATCAGGCAAAAGGTCTGCTCTGAGATGTTTTTTTCCCGGCACACCTTCTGGACGGCCTTGCCACCATCCACTTCCCGCAAAATCCGTATCTCGTCTTCCGTCGTATAGCGGAACCGTCAATTAAAAATGTGACATGACAATAATATTTCGCGGTTGAGTCAAAGAAGTATTCATTAGTTTTAAGCATACTATAGTTAGCCGATTATCTCGATTCGGTAGCTGGCGAAAAATGATTTAGTTGGTAGGGTTTTGAATTTGCAGAGCTGTTCCCATTCATGTTTTGGACAGTAAAAGTTACTATGAGATAATTGGTGTTCAGCAATTCTAATTCTTTTCATCGGGTAAATAAGGCATTTCAGGTACGATATATTGTGGTATCTGATGTGAAATTTAGTGGAGAGGGTGGGGAAATATCACGAACCGCGCTTAATGAGTGCAGCGAGCAGTGCATCAGGTCCGCCTTCATGACGCACGCCATTAATAAATAATGTGGGCGTGCCGTTGACACCACCACGTGCTCCACACCGGAAATCCTCCTGAACCCGCAAGGTGTGTACGCCGGTTAAAACTTCGCTAATCAGCCGATCTGCATCCAAGTCCAGAGTTGAGGCATATCCAGCGATGTCTTCATCATCAAGCGCGCCCTGGTTCTCGAACAGAAGGTCGTGCATTTCCCAAAACTTCCCTTGTACGCTGGCTGCTTCGGCTGCTTCGGCCGCGTGTTGCGCGTGTGGATGCGAATTGACCAGCGGAAAATTTCGGAAGGCAAAGCAAAGTTTGTCCCCCAGATGCTTCTGAATCGCTTTGATGACGGGATACATTTCGCCGCAGTAGGGGCATTCGTAATCTCCATATTCAAGGAGCAGGACGGGCGCGTTTATCGAACCTTGAATATGATCACGTTTGGCAACTGGCAGGGTAAGCGACCCTGGGAGAATGCTGGATTTTTCACGTTTCATTTTACCTCCTTCTTTTTTTGCAATTCTTCAAGCGCGGTTAGGATTCCATCTGCACCCGGATTCACACCAACCGGGGAAACATAGCTCCAATGAATAATTCCCTCCGAGTTGATTACGAACAGCGCCCGTTCAGTGGTCCCGTCGGCATCGCGATAGACGCCATAAAGCCGGGCGACCGCTCCTTTCGGTTCAAAATCAGCGAGCAGAGGGAAGTGCAATTTCCGTTCCCGGCTGAAGGCTGTGTGACACCAAACACCGTCCACTGAAATGCCGAGGATTTCAGCACCCAGTTCCTGAAACTCGGGAAGGATTTCATTATAGAGCGACATCTGGTCGCCACAGACCGGACTCCAATCTGCTGGATAAAAAGCAAGCACGACTGGTTGCCCGCGAAATTCGTTCAAGCTAACTGTTTGGTCAGGGGTACTCTTTAGGGTGAAATCGGGAGCCCTAGTACCTACTGTGAGCGCGGTTGATTTGTGACTTCTCACATTGCTTTGCTCATTGGTGGTTTCGTTGTTCATAGGAGCGGGATTTGAGTCCGAAGGTGAAACTGTCGCCTGATTCGCATTAAGTTGCTGTTCCTGCAAGTCGTCCTCCTCCAACAGACGGATCAAGTGCCAAACGAGAAATCCATCGAAGGCAATAGCATAGACCGCAACGCCAAGGCCTTTTTCGATAAGCAAATAACGCAGCAGATTAACAATAACCACGATTACACCTAATACCATCAGGATAATCAAACCCGCAAAATACCAGCGTTTCCTCAGAATCAGAGTAGTTATCGGCTGCGGTGGTGTACCGGGTTGCCCGAACGTCGCAGTTTGAACAGCTTCATTTGATTTAGGGCGGATGGTTGCGTTCACAATATTCCTTCGCTTTGGTTTTTCGTTCCAAATGTTCAAGGCATCGCTCACTCGTTGATACCCCAGTTTCGATATTCATCGTAGTTTTTTGTATTCAAGGTCTGCGGCATACTGCGATCATCAAAAATGATGCTCAAACCGTGGCGTCTGGCGAACTGGGACAAATCGGGTTGCGACGACGAAAGCAGCTCTGCGTTTCCCCCACCAACCACCGCCAGCGCCGCGTCTTTAATCTGCCTGCATTTGGCCCAATTTTCGAGCCAGTCCTGCAGCCAGAAGGGAAATGTTTGCGTACAGCGGCCAGCGAGCACTATTAGGTGCGCATCTATCGCATCCGTCAGCGACTCCTCCGCGCTTGGCGGGAATTTCAGCATATCTACCTGCCAAGGCCTGATGCTCCACTGCAGGTTGATATCTGGGTGCTTGACCGAATGTCGCAGTGATGAATTCGCTTTCATTACGGAAGCGATATTGTCGTAAATAATTACTACTTTCATTGTCGAGTCTTGTTGTTCGTAGTGCCTATTGAGCTTTGACATAAGGTTTTCCTTCTGTAAGTCAGTTCGTTCAATTGTTGAAGTCCACCAAATACCGAAGTGGAGCGTTCGGAACGTGATTCCGTTACCGATCGGAACTGAGAACTGACTTGCAGGAATGTCAACGCCTCACCAGGTTTTAAGCGCAATTGTTTATCGCACTTTTTTCCAATCGGTTGCGATCGAGGAGAAATGCTTCGTTGAATCCCACCGTAACTAATTTCGATGTCTTTTAACCGAACGGCGGACCAATTGATCAGAATCAGTTGTCGGTTATTTTTCATGTTGTTATTCAGAAAAACCAACTGACACCCACCATTCCCTTCACACAGTTCACGCCATTGTTTGGATGTTCGATGCCAGCGTTGGACAAGTGCATGTATCCAACCTCCGCAGTGAGAGCGACTTTATCCCTCATAAACCAACGCACGCCGACATTCCCCTGATCGTTAAATTCAAAAGTGCCGCTCAAGTCCGGTCGCCGGATTCCAGTGGCGGAAGGGCCGAGACCACCATCTATAAAAGGAATCAAGCGAGTTCCGGTATCAAAGTTATAACGCAAATGGGGGGTCAGCCCAACAAGCCATTCAGTCGTGGGGGAGAACTGGGCACCACCGAATAATTCCGCAAGAATTTCCCAATTCCCGCGGTAGCAATGGCCTTCCCCCTTTACTTCTCCAATCATACGGCCATATGAGAGGCTGGCCAAAGCCAAACCGTGGGCCTGCATACTTCCACATGTTGCCATACTGGGGTTTGCGCCCAATTCGAGGCCTATCTCATGAGTTCTGGGTTGAAAGCCTTCGCCAACGTCTCCATGCCAGATACTTGTTGGCTGCGGAACAAATGTTACAGCCTGATCGGATTTGGGGTCGGTTACAGTTTGGGTCAGTTCGATTTGAGCACAAGCTGATGGCGTCGCAAAAAAACTTCCAAAAACGAACAGGATAAATACAATGTTTTTGCCTATTCGCTCACTTGCTTGCCGATTGTGCCGACACTCTTCGTTGATCTTGACGGGTGTTCTTTTGTTGAACCGGATACCCTTTTTCCGGTAAATCGAAGGAAGGCTTCGCTTAGTCTTCATATTTTCAGGATTTGATGAATGCCAGCAGGTCGTGGTTGACCTCGTGCTTCCGCGTCGTACACATACCGTGGGGATACGAACGCAAGAATGATTTTCGTTGTAACCGTGATTAAACTGGTAAAATCTTGCATTGTGAGTTTTGAAATTTTGTTCATCAATTTCCTCGTTCTGGGCATTCTCTTTACAGTGCGCGGTCAACGGCAAATCAGTCAGCTCGCTATGCTGGCCCGAAAGGCTCCAGGCCGTCTCACGATGCCGCGCGCGATAAATGACGGGAAGAGTGTCGCTCATATTTTCGTGCTCTCCTGTTGGAGCGATAGTTTCTGTACACAGCTAGAATTCGGATTAAGTGCAATTAGTTTTCGAAGCCAATTTGGCGTCCAGTGAGAACTTCCCACCGCCGATAAACGCCAAGGTAATTGCGATGAGTATATAAAGCAGGGCCAGCTGAGGACTGCGACCGGCCAAAAGGTTCTGGAGGATGGCACCACTAAGCGCACCCAACAGCAAGACTGCATTGACCCGTGTGAACAGCCCCACGATGATGAATATCGAGCAGATGAACTGAATCAATGTCGCCGTAATTGCTGAAGGGTACGGCGCCGGAAAATGCATTCCTTCCACTTCCTTTAGAAGTTCCCAAGGCGTGCCATTCTGAACATAGGCAATCCAGCCTTCAAGTTTGTGCAAGCCGTGGATGTAGAAGATCATCGATCCCGCCGAAACACGGAAAAGAAGATGTCCAAAAGTTGCGGCCGGGCCGTTCGGTTCGACAGCCAGAGATTTTCTCAGCAGCGTTTTTAACATAATGCTTCTTTCAAAATGCAAAGCAGTCGCAGCCCGAGCCGAAGAAGTCGGCGTAACGATTGCGCGCAGCTTTGGCCGCGGTGAACAGTTGTTGTAAGGCATAATGGCAGCCATGCTGATGACATTCAGCGCTGTGGCGATGTCGCACAGGCACTCCGGCTCGTGCTGCCTTGCGAATGTCCAACGGCGCACCATAACCTCCGAAAACTTTTACCGGCGACCACTCCGGTAACACAGGAATTGCTGGCGGGGCGTGCGTGGCAAATTCATCTTTCGCATAAACGATTTTTCCGCCGACAACGGTAAGGACAGATTCGATGCCCTTGATTTGCTCATCCGGTACGGAGAAATAATCGTCTGTGAGGGCAACGAAGTCAGCCAACTGGCCGGCTGCAATGGCTCCTTTTTTCCCGCTTTCATTGGAAAACCAACTGCTGCCTTGCGTGTAAAGCCGCAACGCCTCTTCACGGGTGAGCACGTTTTTGTCGGGATACATGGAAGCGCCGCCAACCGTTTTTCCAGTAACCATCCAATACAACGAGACCCAGGGGTTATGGCTTGCCACGCGCGTTGCATCGGTGCCAGCGCCTACTGGAATGCCAAGCTCTAACATTTTTCGCACAGGCGGGGTGCGTTCGGCAGCTTTTGCGCCGTATCGTGCCATAAAATATTCACCCTGATAGGCCATGCGATGTTGGATCGCGATGCCACCGCCCAAAGCCTTGATGCGTTCCAGGTTTTTATCAGTGACCGTTTCGCAGTGGTCAAAGAACCAGTTTAAACCTTTGAACGGAGTTTCACGATTTACGTCCTCAAATATGTTAAGGAAGCGCGTAATGCTTTCATCGTAGGTAGCATGCAGACGGAACGGCCATTTGTTGGCCGCGAGCAACGACACGACTTCCTTCAACTCCCCTTCAAGCGCCACTGGCAGGTCGGGACGTGGTTCAAGAAAATCCTCAAAATCCGCCGCAGAAAAAACAAGCATCTCACCAGCTCCATTGCAGCGGAAGAAGTCATCACCTTTGCCCGGTCCGGTCATTTTGATCCAACGGGAAAAATCTTCCTTTTCCTGCTTCGGCTTTTGAGTGAACAGGTTGTAAGCAATGCGGAGCGTCATTTCATCGCGCTTATGCAATTCCTGGATGACGGCGTAATCCTCCGGATAGTTTTGAGATCCGCCGCCTGCATCAATGATGCTCGTCAATCCAAGCCGATTTAATTCGCGCATGAAATGTCGCGTAGAATTCATCTGATGCTCCGGCGGCAGCTTCGGTCCTTTGGCGAGCGTGGCATAAAGAATCGTCGCATTCGGACGGGCAATGAGCAGGCCGGTCGGATTGCCGTGGCTGTCGCGCACGATTTCACCGCCAGGCGGATTCGGGGTGTCCTTTGTGTAACCACATGCGAGAAGAGCCGCTTTATTCAGGAGTGCCCGGCAATAGAGATGCAAAATGAAGACCGGAGTTTCCGGCGCAGCGGCATTCACTTCTTCCAGTGTCGGCATCCGGCGTTCGGCGAACTGAAATTCCGTCCAGCCGCCGACCACGCGCACCCATTGTCCTGGCGGGGTGCGTTGTGCCTGTTCTTTGAGCATTCGCAATCCATCCGCCAGGGACGGGACGCCATCCCAGCGCAATTCCATGTTGTAGTGCAAGCCGCCGCGGATAACGTGCAGATGTGAGTCATTCAGGCCGGGGAGGACGCGGCGACCTTTGAGATCAATGACCTTTGTATTCGGCCCTCGTTGATACTCCTCAGCGTCATCTACACCTATGATGCGGCCATCTTTGACGGCAAGATTGGTTGCCTCAGGATTTTTCGGGTCGAGTGTCGTGATGCGGCCGTTATGAAGAATGAGGTCGGGGGGCGGTGACGTTTTCATAATAATGGAGGATTCGTTAATGTTTGTTAGATTTGAGGTCAGAAATGATTTTGATTCATGGAGAAGAATACACACCTGCTTCGGGTTGCAGCCAATTGTGGAAGACGCGCGTAAGCAGTGGCATTGCCAGCCATGTCAAACCCGCCACGACCACGACATTGAACGCTGAATTGCGGATCAGAAACGGCCAATTCTGAATTGCCGGGCCGATAATCCAAAACAGCAAGGTAGTGACCACATCAACTCCAATGTAAGTGACCAAAGCCATCTTCCATAACGGGGGATCGGGCAGCCCCGGGTTGTAAAACCAGGCTTCGAGACCATGAAGTTTACGATATACCGGCTCGCCTTCGGTCAGCGGCTTCACCTTCTCTTCCCACGCCTTGAACAAGGGTGATTTATAAAAGCTATCGCGTTCCTGTTCGTTGCGAAAGGTTCGCAGAATGCCATATTCGCGGGTATCCGAACCGGGCGGCGGCACAAGCATGCCCGCCCCCAGCACACCACTGTGAGCAAACGAAGCCTGGCTGAATTCGCGCAAGGCTTCTTGAAAGTCGGTTTCACAACCCGGTTTAACCCGCCGTGTAATTGCGACATGAATGTATTCGTTCATTGTCGTTAAAAGAGAAATGTTAATGTCGTAGAGACGTAATTGACATCGCCGCCGCCAGCCAGGTGGACGTAGCTTCCGCCAAAAAAGTGGACATAAGATGCTTGAAGGCTAAGATGCCGTTGAATTTGCCACGTCAAATTCACATCAGCCGCAGTCGCCACGTAACTTGAGCCAGTTTCCTTTACGTGTATTGCGATGAATCCCGGCACGGCGTAAACCGCGTCATTTCGCGAATAACGCCAAAAAACGTCCCCACCGCCGTCAACCGATACGGTATGTGTCAATTTTAATCCAAGGTTGGGATGGACATCTATGATGTTTTGAGGGCGAATCAGGCTGGCGTCGTTGAAATAACCCGATTTGAAATAAAGCGCATCGAATGTTTCTTGTGTTCCGCCGTTTGCTTTGCCACTTCCACTGGTGACATCCGCTTTCACTCCGACCCTGGGTTGTAAATCCGCGTTAAATGTGTAACCTGAGTCGAGGCTCGCCGTCCAAGCTAGGATGGAGTTGTTTCCAAAACTACCCACTTGAATAACGTCTTCCTCATTCCAATCCCACTGGTTCCGGTCACCAAAAAACCGCAATCCGAACGAATGACGATGTTCGTCAGCAGTTCCAGAGGCGTAGGCTGCCTCCTTGTTGTAAATGCCGAGATAATATAGATCCACTCCCAACTGATGGGGTGTGTCGAACCAGTGGGTGACGTAAAGGCCCCAAAATGTTGTGCCGGGGTCGCTGCCGCTGATGCCACCTGTGTCCTCCACAGGTCGGGTGAGAAACGCCGTAGCCTCCCAAAGTGGCCGGACATAAATGCCCTCAAACCCGTCGAATCGGAATGGGATGTTCGGTGCCGCGCGGGTGGCGACCAGTCGGCCAGATCCAAAGCTCATGCCGAACCGTCCAGCCCGCAGCGTGAGTCGTTCGTCATCTGTTAAATACGGAACGATGTCCAGAAATGCGAATTGCAGGTCTATGGGGTCCTGTTGCACCGGCGGAGCCGGCGGTGTTTCGCCCTCCATTATTCCAGAGATGCCCTCGGCGAAAAATCGCACGCGCTCGCCGAGGTGAAGATCGGTGAGCAGCGTGATGCGTTGCAGCAAGTAGGAGTCAGCGCCCGCGCCGCCAATCCCGAAATTGGGATCGTAATTCCCCTCGAACCGCTCTCGCAATTCCCCACCGACGGTCAAGTACCATGACGGATCATTTGTCCTTAATGGAATATACTTGAGCGGATCAAACAAGTCAGTGCGGTTTACTGCATTCGACAAACAGGAGTAATTTTCATCAAACCGCAACATCTGGTAGGACGGCGGTAAAGAAGGAGTTTCTCCGGTGGTTGTCATGTCGTTGGCCAAAAGGTTTGAAGAGAGAACGAGCGATAATGAAATGAGCCTGGCATAACGCATTGTTTATTTCGTGGTTGAGCAGTAAGGAGCGGAATCGCGTTGAGCCAGCTCCGTGCTGATCAAGTCAATTCCCTCGCCGACCTGCCTCACCGCACTGTCGAAATAAGCCGGGCCTGCTTCTATCACCAGGCTCTTAATCACGAACTTCGGCTCAAGACGTTGTACCTGAAGACGCTTTTCAGTGTCGTAGGCTAAAAGGAATTGTTCCGCAAAGGTCCGGTCGCCCAGGCCGACCTCAATGGTTGAATTCCCCTCATCGCGAATCACCGGCGCCCACGCGACGCGGGTCGCCCTGAGCCGGACAGCTTCCCGCGCCGCGATGCGCCCCACCTCTTTCAGCGTGTCGAGAGACAAATCGCTTTCGTCACCTAGTCCAATTACCATGAAACGCTCCGCTGGAATTGAATCCCTGGGCGGCGTAAACAGGATTGTTTCTCCAAGCTCTCCGACGAATTCGCCGCGATTTCGCAAAGCGGAAAGAAGGCCGTTGAGATGTTCATCTGATGCCTTCGCTGCGCCCTGGTAGGTATCACCGGAATTTTTGTGCTTGAAAAGGCAGATAATTTGCAAGTCAGTGTCTTGGGTATAAGGGCCAATCATCTTGATGGACAATTGAACGCCCAGTGGCACGGTTGCGAAAACGTTCTCCTTTGGAACTGATGTGTCGGCAGCCATTGCGCTGGCGGTAAAAACCGCCAGTACAAGGCTCAATGCGAAAACTTTGGTTTTCATGTTGATTGAGGTAAAGTTTGAATATCCTCGCGAATCAGTGTGTGCTCTTGGGTACAATTTGCGGCTTTTGAGCCGACTGCGGGGCATGGTGAACCATCGTATAAGCGTATTCGACGCCAACGCCGTACGCACCGGCCTGTTGCTTGAGCAAGTTCATCAGGTTGTTGTAATGCTCCTTCTTGGCCCAATCGCGTTGCCATTCCAGCAATGCTTGAATCGTCGTCATCCGAACGGCGCCAGCTTGCACCATGCGTGAGAGAGCTGCCTCGTGCGCTGCGACCGAGGTTGCTCCGCAGCAATCTTCGACGACATAGACGTTGTAGCCGGCACCTAACATCTCAATGGTCGGCCAAGTGACGCACACTTCAGTCCAAAGGCCACAGATGATGATGTTCTTGCGGCCTGTAGCTTCAATGGCCTTGCGGAATTCCAGGGAGTCCCACGAGTTCATTGAGCTGCGCTCAATCACGGGTTGGCCCGGAAAAATATCGAGCAATTGCGGCCAGACGTAGCCACTGAACGACTCGGTTTCCACCGACGAAAGCATGGTTGGCACCTTGAACTCCTTTGCAACTTTGGCGAGGAGAGTGACGTTATTGATCAGTGTTGCACGGTCGGCGTTGGCAACGCCGAAGAGCATCTGAGGCTGAAAATCGATAAACGCGATGGCAGAATCTGCCGCCGTGTATAGTTTGTTGTATTGATTCATTTTATTTTTTCTTTCTATGTTTCTTTTGTTTCTTTTGGCAGTTACTTTTCGATTTAACAAGAGCGGCTGCCGACGCTCCTTCGCCCAAAAAGATATTAAAACCCCCAAAGGGCTTAAATGGGAGTATCACCTCCACGGAATCAAAGCAGCCCACGGTGGCCGCCATAGGCGGGGTGATTATCGAGCCCGCGCTCCTGGATGACTTTACCGGCCGCGGCGAGCGCCGTCGCGACAGCGGGAAATCCCACATAGGGCAAGGTCTGAACCAAAGTCTCTTCGATTTCATCCAGGGTGAGACCGTTGTTAAGGGCAATATTCATGTGAACCGCGAATTCGTTTGGCTGCCGCAGAGCGATCATGACCACCATTGACACTAGACTGCGTGCTTTTCGATCCAGGTCCGGTCGCGTCCAAATTTCGCCGAAAGCTTGATCGATGGCATATCCCGCGACGGACGATCCGAACGTGCCTGATGCGGCAGATGCCAGCAACCGCCCCGCCATTTCCTCGCCCATCATCTCGCGGATGATTTTTTCGCCCGCCTCTCTTCGTTTCATATCCGTCCTCATTTCTGTAATCTTATGTTTCACGGGCCTTTTGGGCGCGATGGTTTTAGAAATTTTAGATTGGTTGGCTTTTTTGGCATAAATTCTCCTTTTGTGTTTCGTTTGGCAGTTATTTTTTCGATTTGACAAGATCGGCGACCGACGCTCCTTCGAGCGACAGCCCGTAGCCAACCTCCCGCACGATGCGCTCTTTCAAAGGTTGGATGAAATGGACACGCGTATTACGGCGCGTCACTTCAGGAGCCTTCAAATACAACTCGCCCAACTCCCGCGCCCGACTAAGAGCCTTCCCATTCGGGACGACCTCAGCAACCACTCCCCAGTCGTGCGCAATACGCGCGGTCAACGGCTGTGGGTTGAGCAGGAAGGCCTCCGCTCGTCCCGCTCCGGCGCGATAACTCCAGGTAGTAAAGACTCCGTCACCGGGCGCAATGCCCGCGGAGAAGTGGGCCACATCCCGGAAGGTCGCACCTTCTGCCGCCACTATGACACTGGCCAGTAGCGCGTAGTCTGAGTGCACATGGGCACGTCCCTCGATAGCCGCGATGACCGGCACGCGTATGTTGGCGATGTTTTCCAAAACCTGAACGCCTTCGTCGTGAACCTGGCTCCAAACGCCGGGATCGGAGCCATCGCCGAAAGAGGGCCAATCGACATCCGTAATAAACTCCCCGCCAGCGCCCGTGAGGATTACGATTTTGTTCGCTCGATCTTGCGCAATCCGGTAGAAGGCATCCACAAATTCCGTGTGAGACTGCGCGGTCATAATGAACGGCCCGCCGTTGTCGTGGAATTGGGCGACCAGTATACCTTTAGTATCGCGACTTAATTTCAGGTTAGAGTAGGCCGTGAAATAGTCATCTTGAAGTGTATGCATAGTATTTTCCTATCTTTTTGGTTGTTGGTGTAATTTTGGTTCAAAGGTATTGGCCAAATACGCGCCAACCAACCCCACCACAATTTTACGCTTAGGCTCGCACACGGCATCCACGTGGATTTGAACGTCGTCCTTAGTAACTCTCTTTGAGCCGTGCCTACCTATGTTGCGGGTGACGTCCCCACCTCCTGTCGAAAATCCAACTGAGACAGCTTTTTTAATATCGAGCTTTTTCAATAGTTCCACCAGATCATCGGCGTATGTGTCCATTTCGTTGCCTGTGGAGGGTTGATCTGACCACCCATGCCCGCGTCGTCTGTGTGCGATACATCGGTAGCCTTTGGATACCAAATAGACCATTTGCGATTCCCAATTGCCTGAACTAAGAAGCCAACTGTGGCAAAGGACGATTTGGTGCCCTTTGCCCCAGTCCTTGTAAAAGAGTTTCGTCCCATCCTTGGCGGTGATCATGCTCATCAGCGCCACCTTACCAGATTTTCGAACTGTGAAAATTGGACGATAGTGGGAAAAATCTCTCCTACTAAAGAAGGACTCCTGAAAGCGGGCGAAACAAAAAAATCTTACAAACGAAGCAAACCTTTGCGATTTGCCACGGCAATGGCCTCTGTGCGACTCAACACATTCAGTTTTCGGAAGACGGATTGGACATGGCTTTTGACTGTTACCTCGGAAATGGCCAAGTCAGCGCCGATTAATTTGTTGGGTTTGCCATTGGCAAGAAGGCGCAAAACCTCTGCTTCACGCGGCGTCAACTCGTCCGACGGCAATCGCTCCGCCAGCTTGGCAGCGATTGCCGGCGGCACGTAGGTTCGGCCTGCGTTAACTTGCCGGATGCACTGGAACAATTCCTCACGCCTGACATCTTTGAGCAAATACGATTTCGCTCCGGCGCGCAATCCCCGATAAATGTCTTCATCGCCGTCGTAGGTTGTCAGTACGATGATACGGGCGTTCGGATCAGCCGCGCGGATTTGGTAAATAGCGTCTACGCCATCCGAACCAGGCATTCGCAAGTCCATGAGGGTCACATCCGGACGGTGCTGCTTCCACAATTCGACCGCCTGCTGTCCGTCCCCGGTATCGGCTACGACGGTCATGTCTGGTTCCTGTTTAATGACAGCGACCAACCCGTCACGTACAATCGTATGATCCTCGGCAACCAGAATGCGAATTGCGTTGCGGCTTCCTGCCGCGCAACGTCTGGCGCTGGAAGGAGAAGCACGACTGGTTTCGCCAGCCTTTTTGTTTTCAGATTTGCTCATCTCCGATTTCAGGTTTCGGGGTGGAATCGTTCTTTAGCACGACGAGAATTTCCGTGCCAACATTCGGCTTGGATCGAATGATAAACTGGCCGTTCATCCGGTCAACCCGTTCCTTCATGCCGACCAATCCGAAACCATCATGGTCCACCAGTGGGTCGAAGCCTTTGCCGTCATCCACCAACTGAAGTTGGAAGCTATCCGGGCTGATACTCAACGTCGCGCTGAAATTGTGCGCGTTGGCGTGCTTGATCGTGTTAGTGAGAGATTCTTGGGCAATCCGCAACAAATCCTCCTCGTATTCCGCCGGTATGAGACGCTCGTCGCCCTTCGCCTTGAACTCGGCGTTCAGGCCAGTGCAGTCCGCCATGCGCTTGAGCAAATCGTCCATTGCCAGGGATAATTTCCCATCGCGAAGCAATCGCGGGCGTAGCGCCCGAACCGATCGGCGGGCTTCGCCTAGGCTTGATCTGGCCAACTCGCCCGCCCGGTTTATACGTTCGAATCCTTCCTCGGAGTTGCCTTGCGTCATCGCACCCTTCGCTGCCTCCAGTTGCATGATGACACCGGTGAATCCTTGGGCCAGCGTGTCGTGGATGTCACGCGCTAGGCGATTGCGCTCGGTCATGACCGCTGCTTCGCGGCTTTGTTTGGACAATCGCATCAACTGCAGAGCCAACATCGCTTGTTGCGTCATTGCCCGAGTCAATTCGATTTCCTCCTGCCGAATCCACCGCTTTTGCTTAAAACGGATGCTGAACACACCGGTAACTTTGCCTGAAAAAATCATGGGGATGCATAGTGTTGCCGCGATTCCAGTGGCGGAAAGGCACTCGATCATATTGGGCGCATTGGGATTGGCCACCATGCTGCCCAGCCAATCATGCCACGGGCCATCAGGAGTGGTTGCCACCCGCGCTCCCGGTGGTTCGGCGTCAATCTCTCCATAGACACAGTGTTCGCCCGTGCGGAAAAAATCCGTCCAGACGGGATGGTTCATTTCAAACTGCAATTGGGGTGTCGCCCGGCCTTGTTCCGGCGACGGAAGGCGCAATCGGCCATCTTCGAAGACAGCGGCCAGATCCACGCACCCAACT
>Ga0206855_10163_pt1 | contig 19777 bp, 17 predicted proteins | sample Alteio_BWOrgCont_51_FD_152637 | JGI IMG/M metagenome (GOLD analysis project Ga0206855, IMG submission 152637) | Enriched cells from forest soil in Barre Woods Harvard Forest LTER site, Petersham, Massachusetts, United States -... | ecosystem: Environmental > Terrestrial > Soil > Temperate forest >...
GTTTGATGTTCATTTTGATTTCCCTCCAGCCCATGTCTTAATCATTTTCAATGGAACCTTTAAGTGTAAAATTGTGAACAATTGTACGCTCTTGGATGACAACTACCCGAACAAAGCTTTGGAATGACAAAGATCAATAATATCCAGTTACGCTTTAAAACGAGATAGGGAGAATTCCATAATTCATTATCGATTGTAGGTTGTAGGTTGTAGGTTGTAGGTTGTAGGTTGTAGAGTATCATGGTCTGCTTGATAGGAGATAGTCCATGACCCTCCCCGAGTTCCTAGAAAAAAATAAAAAGGCCATCCTTGCGTTAGCTGAAAAGAAAACTATTGAGCTAGCGGCGCTTCGTCCTAGTTCAGATGAACTGCAAAAGGGTCTTCCACTTTTTTACGATCAACTCATCTCCGTTTTAATTAAAGGAAAGCACAACGTGAGCTTGGTAGACGAAAATGCAATTTTGGGTGTTTCCGGCGCACATGGCAAAGAGCTTCTTCGTTTAGGCTACACTCTTTCTCACGTAGTTCATGCCTATGGTGCGATTTGCCAAGCTATTACGGGCATTGCCAGCGAGACTAAGGCGCCCGTGACGTCCCTTGAATTTCATAATCTCAATCGCTGTCTCGACATTGCGATTGCCGGTGCCGTCACAGAATTTGAATCTGTCAGGAACATCGAAACGAAATCGCGAGAAGTTGAGCACCTAGGCGCCCTTGCCCATGAGCTTAGAAACGCTTTGAACCGAGCCTCCATCGCTTCTGAAATGATGTCCAAGGGCATTGTTGGCGCTGCAGGAAGCACGGCGCGAGTTCTACAGTACAGCCTGACCGAAATGCAGACGCTTCTCGATCGTTCGCTAGCCGAAATCAAACTGCGTGCAGGTAGCGAAATTCACGAAGAAGTCATGCACGTTATCGAGCTGGTCAATCAGCTTCTCATCACCGCCGAAATTGAGGCGGGAATAAAAGGGCAGACCATCACCGTTAAAGTCGACACGCGTCTTGAGATTAAAACGGACAGACTTCTTATTCTATCCGCCTTGGGAAACATTATTCAAAACGCCATTAAATATACCAAAGCTAACGGGAGTATTAAAATCGTCGCACTACCTGCTGCTGACAAAGTGATCATTGAAATCATGGACGAGTGTGGCGGCATTGCCCCCGCTAAGATCGAAGAAATGTTCAAGCCCTTCAGCCAAATCAGTACCGACAAAAGTGGCTTGGGACTTGGGGTAAACATAGCTCGTAGGGCTATCGAGAGTTGCGGTGGCCAGCTTTCTGTGCACAATATTCCAGATGGCTGTGCCTTTAAAATCATTCTACCTAAACTAAGCTCGGCTTCTTTCCCTTCTTCGTCGGCAGTCTAACTGCGACTAATTCAAATGTTTTTTTACGAGATTAGTGAGCGCTTCAAGATCGTAGGGTTTTTTTAAGCAGGCCGAAGCGCCGAGCTCTTGGCTGGTCACTTCAATGTCTTCCAGAGCAGAAGATAAAATGATCGGAATGTTTTTTGTTGCAAGCTTACTCTTTAGACATTTAAAAAGCTCAGCTCCTCCCATCACGGGCATATTCATGTCGCTGAGAATAAGCTGCGGGGCTTTTACTGTGCCTAAAAGATCTAGCGCTTCTTGACCGTTTGCCGACGTCAAGACATGCAAACCTTCGTCTTTGAAAACTGCCTCCAAGAGTGAGCTGAGTAACAGATCGTTATCGACAATCATAATAGTGGGCCGACCAGCTGCGGCAATCGCGTTGTCCATGAAAGGAACTGTAAGGCTAACAATACCCGTTGTCACGCACCGAGTCATGGGCTCTTCGCGCGGCAAGGGGCTTAGAGGCACTCTGAGAAGATTACTCGCGGAAACGCGGAAAAATCTACGCTCCCGCCCACTGAATCCGCACGGGTTGAACTTTTTGCAACGGGTAGCAATTCCGATCAAGCTATTGATGCAAAAGGCTTGTTCACGCTTGGCGTTCGTTGTCCTCGTGGGATAAATTAGAACTTGCTGCCGATAAGAAGGGGTTATGCTTTTATTGCTTTTTGGTTCAGCTCTCATTGTCGCCGGTGTGATCGTTCGAGGGAATCAGCTAAAGTCTCTGGTCAATTTAAAAACCGCTTTCGGCAAATTGTACGGTTACGAAACTGACGCGGTCACTGGAGAATTTCATGCGATCGTTAGCTTTTCGTACAATACCGATAAATATTTTTTCAGAAATTCCAATACCTATAAAATTCCCCGCGATGTGATTGGGTCCGAACAAACGGTCTATCTCGATCCTGCAAAATCGGTCGAGCTTCCCGGCTCTCCGGTAAAAGCAACCCTACGTTATAATGCGAAACTCAACCTTCTTCCTTGGATATTGATGGCAACCGGGGTCTACAGCGTCTGGCTTTTTTCGCAGCTCGCAGGTTTGTATTTTTTCTTTATTCTCTTCGTCGTAGTTTTCACACTTTTTTTTGGGTGGGCTCAAAGCAATTTCTTTTTTGCGAATTTCCTTAAAAACTTTGGCGATGATGCTTCTTCCCGCTATCCCCTGAGCGAAAGCTTTCCCGAAGAAAAACTAGAGCCGTTGAAGTTTCTCGATCCAAATTCCCTGCGTACTTATAGCGATCAATGGCTCGCAAAACAAAACATGAAGGGCTTCGTTTTCGTCGTACTTGCAACACTTTGTCTGGCCTTTACCAATTTCTCGACACTCTTCGAAAGCGATAAGGTACAAGTAGAGGCAGAAAAAAAGGTTTCGATCGAAGAGTATCTGGATGGCGGGCCGGCAAAGAAAGCCGACGGCGATCAATACTGCATCTGGTTCGAGTCCGATAGCTGCTACTTCTCTTATCTCGCACTCGCTCCGCATGAGACGGAGAAATTGATAGATAGATTTACAAATCTGCTGGTTGTGGATACGGGATTTCTTTTCATATTTTTAGCATTGATCTGTTTTTACGCCCGAAAAATATTCACTCAGCACGAAGCGCCTAAAACGACCGTAAAAGTTTAGTCGTAGGTAGACTAGCGACTACTTTGCCGCCGCTTGCGTGGCTAAATCATTCAATAGAGAAAGTGCATCCTCTATGCTCTTTCGCGAAGTTTGGTTGAACAAACCGACTGCATTGGCAATCTTGCCTTCAGTAAAAGAATAATCAAAAGTACAGAGGTCGTCGCTAGGTATCCCGGCACCACTCACAGTAAACTCAATAGTCATTCCCTTGGGAACAGCGACCGCAGGACGAGCGGCTTTAGCGCTTTCTTTGCACTGAAATTTTATATCTACATTTTTATTGCGAGATGTATAATTGCTTTGGTACCACCCATTGGGTAAATCGAGAGTCGCTGACACGATCAGCTGAGAATTTTCCACTTCGCACTTAGATACTTCATCGATAAAAGCGAGTGCGACAACATTTGGTTTTTTATCTTTGTGTGTTTCGGCCACTTTGCCGATATCGCCATTGAATTTAATTTTCGCAAGCGCATCCTTGATGAGACCTAAGATCGTCTGAAATTTGTCAAGAGCTTGCAGTCGTACTTGCGACGGTGCACTCACCACTTTTAGAAAACTATCATTTGCCTCTTTCGCACATGTGTTTTTTTCAGCCCAACCCTTTTGAGATTCGTAGGATGCATGGCTCATATCTTTTGCTTTGCTATCAGCCGGAAAAAATCCAATACTTAAAGTAGGAACTATTGTGTATGGTTTTTTATGGGCAGCAACTTCTTCAAGAGTTGCTGCCTTCGGATTCAGCACCATCGTAACGCCATCCGCTTTAAGTGCTTGTGCAGAAAAGAAAAACAAAAGGATTAAGGTTTGTAATAAAATGCGCATGCGGCAAAAGTACAATCCCTACCGCATCGTGTCAACGGGGACTCAGTGGAAGCTTTATATCAGGTTAAGTAGCAGAAAACTCTACAACCAATTCCCTGCCATGACCGTAGGACTCTCCGGCGTAACCGCCCCAGCAATTAGAAATTTTAAATCCGTGGGATTGAATGAGGCTCTGAAATTCGTCGGGATAATAGCAGCGCATTTTGATCATTTGAATGAACTCCTCTAGCAGCTGAGTTCCTCGATATTTTCTGTAAATAAGTTGAGGATATAGGACCATCCGTTCCTTATCCATTTTCTCATACCATTCCGAATGAAGCACCCGTGAAGCATCCGGCAAAGTTTTTTCCCAACAGATCGACTCATGCGGCTGGCACCAGTTTTTGCACATCTCCGCTTTTTCGCGATTCGGTTTAAATACATTTACGATGGCCTTGCCTGTCGGTAAAAGGTGCCTCCGTATCGTATCAAAAAAACCCTTTACCTCGTCATCCGTTTCCAATGCCTGCATAACCCGATACGGTGCAATGATGAGATCGAATTTTCTCAAAAGATCTAAATGAGTGATGTCTCCCACCATCATCGTCGCGCGGATAGCATTTGATGAGAGCCCCCTAAGCTTCGCCTCACAGCGTTCCACCATATCCGCAGAGTAATCGACGCCAACAATTTCTTTGCAGTGGGCTGCCAATGGAATCAGAATTCTTCCCGTACCGGCTCCCAGCTCTAGTACAGATTTATTTATATCGACTTGTTGCAAATAAAACGGGAGGTCATCGAGCGGCTCTGCATCCAAATCATAATAGAAAGAGTTACCTTTTCTTGGATCCTTTTCATCAAGAGACATATTCTTCGCTTGACCTTATTCTTCATCATCAATCTTATCTAGTTTTTCGTGCGGGTTCCTCATGATGATCGGCGGAAAGTGGTTCTCAAAGGGTGCGGGATCATAAGGCCCAGCTGGGCCGAACTGCCCCTTAGCTGGTCTGAATATTTGTCTTTGATATTCCTGCAGCGACTCAAAAAGAATTTCCGTACTTCGCAGCATTCGAACTATAACTTCTGCATGTGGGTCGTGAACAATTGCGCTCCACACCTTTTCGGAAGGAGCCGCTTCATCGGACGAAGGCTTTGCATTCGCTCCATCTTCCGCATCACGTTTTTGGTCGATTGCAGTTTTTTCTTCGCTGCTTAGAAATTCTTTAAAAAGTGGATCCTCTTTAAGCCGCGCCTTCAAAGCCTCCCTGAGTCGCTTATGCAATTTTTTTAGCTGCTCCGTTATATGCGCGATTTTTTCCTTGCTGCTGAGACTATTGATTTTTTCCAAATCCCCCACCAGCTTATCGATTTTTGAATGGGCATCGTTTGTGATGTCGGCGTAGGTATTTTCCTGAGCATCGGTACATATCTCTTTAAAATAATTTCGCAAAAGCGATTTCTCATCGTCCGTAAGTTCTTTGATCGCTTGTATGTATCCTGTCTGCCCCATGCTCTTGTCGGGATTGAGAACCCACGCGTCGTACATAGTAGCCAGAAGGCTGCCCCGATTGTCTTTTACAAAATCTCGCGGCGGCTGATCAACTGCCCACGCAACGGTGCTTGCAGCTAATGCAAGTACCGTTGCGATGGTGCAGAAACGATTCATCTCAACCTTTCGGAGTATCTTGGATTTAACTAAAATTCTGCGGTGGCTGGAGCTGCATCGAAGTAGAGCGCATCAGTTGCCACGGCATTGCAACGCAGTCCTTGCGCGTCGGTAGCTTTAGTCGTGATGTATCCTTGGTCGCCCCATGAGGTGCCCCAAGAATTTCTGATCAACCAGGTGCCCACGCCCGCAGGCAAGTTGCCATTCGCATCGAAAACACAATTTCCGCTCGCATCAACGCTGGTCTCACAATCGTATCCCTCGATAGAAACCATGTGATTTATGTCTTTGGGATCTTCCGAATCACAACCACTGTAAGTTCCGCCCATGTAAAATTGCCAAGACATGGTGGCGCCCACGTCAACCGAAACCGGCAGATGAAGAACTCCGACAATATACGCTACGTCTTTGAACGAAGGCGTCGCTCCAGTTGGATTAACTCCCAGGTCAGTGCCAAGCAAATGATAGTTGGTCGCCGACGCAATGGGTGTCTCGGCTTGGCAGCTTTCTGCTGTTCCCGTATAGGCGCCATCGCTTCCGTAAGCAGGGGCTCCTTTAGGAGAAATGAAGTGCGCAGCTGCGGGAAAGTCTCCGCCGTTGCAACCCTGTTGTTCAGTCGCACAATTCAACAAATAGTTAAACGAAAGGCGGCCGGGATCTTTGTGATTGGCCATCATCAAAGTTCCGCGCAAAACAGAAGTGAGAGAAAAATCCCAGCAGGATCCACAACTGCCTTGATCTTCCACGGGTCCCGCATTGCCACGCATGCTGTATTTTCCGGGAAGCGGAACAGTGGCCTTTGTGAAGGATTTCTTAGGAGCCGACGCCAAAAAGTCGATACTCTCTTGCGTGCGCAGCAATCCCGTCGCATGCGGTACAAAAGTTGGATCCAAAGCGTAAGTGCTGATACTTGCTTCTGCAACTTGCGCATAGGATGCCAGTAAAAAAAGAATACTCAAAAAAGATAATTGTTTCATGACGCCCTCCCTTTAGGCAAAACGAAGCATTGGTATTGACTCCGTTTTTTTATTTTATTGATTTAGCATAAGGCAGCTTCAAAATTTTGTCGGAGCCAAACCGTCAGCTATATGACATGAGGTAGGGCCTGAACTATCAAGCCCGACTCGCTTCTTGCGAAACAAATAAAAGAAAAAAATATCATTGTGACGATCGTTCCATCGGTATCCGACGAAAACTTTCTTTCTTTTGAGGCCCTCTAGCGAAATTTAGAGCTTGCCGGGCGTGATACGTCGCGTTAATGTTGGCGTGGTCCTATGAAAATTAGCGGTGTTACCTTAGCTTCGATTTTGTCATTTTTTGTTGCCATTCCCGCGTTCGCAAATTTGCCGAAATTAATCCTGCCGACCTTTGAAGCTCCAGTGCTTGATTTAGATGCCGACTCCGAGCCCCTCTTTGATTTAAGCCCCACCAATAAAACTTTCACGAATCGCTTCGAATTAGCGGCGCGACTTAGCGACAGTGAATTGCAAGAGTTAATGCAAGGTCTTCACATAAGCCCCAACGGTTATATTTGGATTCGCCTGTACTTGGGCGAAGTAGGATCAACAGATTTTCCGAATCATGCTTTCAACGTGAAAGAAGAATTTGCGACGGTCACCTGGTTTGATAAACCCGATCATGTTCGAGAATGGGATGCCTTCCCCATTTCATCGGGCTACCCTCACAAGAGTAAGAAGCCGCACAAGAAACCTGAAGGCCAATGGTCGCCCGAAGGAAATTTTTCCATAACGGAAGCTCACGATAAAGATTACAAAAGCAGCCTTTTTCCTAAACGCCCAAGTGGTAAAAACGGAGGCGCTCCGATGCCCTACGCAATGGAAATTGATGGCCCGGTTAAAATGCACGTGGGAGTTGTCGAGGGAAAACCGATTTCGCACGGTTGCTTTCGCATTCCCAGTAAAAAAGGTTGGCTCGTCAATACGGCCGTGAAAAAGATTGGCTTGGAGAATGTACTTGTAACCAGTTATCGCGGAAAAAAAGAATTGAACAAGGATGATGAGCAAAGCGCTTATCAAATTCGAGTACGGATTCAGAATCCCATGAAAAACGAAGATCTTTCGTTTTATGGATTTTAAATGACTTGTACTCAATGCCAGGAGCAGGAAGCCGTCACGGAGTGTGGAATATGCAAAATTTCTCTCTGTAAATCCTGCCGCGAAACTCTCGACGTCAAAGACTTCGAGCTGCTCGAAAAAAAACCTATAGCTCTGACTCATGCCGCCTATTGTGCCGACTGCTTTGAACAAAAGATTCGCCCCGAACTCGTCAAATACGAAACCTTTGAAAAACTAGCGAAGGATGTTTACTTTCAGTCCGTTAAGTTTCGCGGCTACCCGCACATCTTGAGCAAGTATTCTAAAACAATTTCCATTGCAAAATGTGCCGACCGTCGGCAACTAATTTTGATGCTCGCTTATAAAGCCGTCGAACTTGGTTACAACGCAATCGTTTCGGCCGACATTCGCAGCAAAAGGATTTACACCGACAGTGGCTACGGTCATTACGATTGGAGCGGATCCGCGATTCCCGCGAATATCAACGGAGTCCTTTTTGAAGCTTCCAACGTGGATTAAAGAATTGAGAATAAAATGAACAACAACGAAGTCCTCACAAATTTACGCGAGCACCTAAAATTCGACGATCACAAATTTATTGAAATCTTAGCCCTCGCCGACGTAAAAGTCTCCTCCGATGAACTCGCTTCTTGGTTCAAAGCTAAGACCGAAACGGAGTATGCGGATCTCAGCGATAAGATGATGGCCATCTTTTTAGATGCCTTGATTCTCTATAAGCGCGGAAAAGAATCGACAAATGTTGCGCGCCCGCTGGAAACGCCTATTACCAATAATATTGTTCTCAAAAAACTTCGCGTCGCGTTTGCGCTCGAAGAAAGCGACATCGCTGACATCATGCAAAAAGCCGACCCTACGATCGCGCCCAAAGCGTGGAGTACTTATTTCCGTAAACAAGGTCACAAAAACTATCGCGTATGCCCTGACCCTTTTCTCGAAGCCATCATGAAGGGTCTCACCCCAAGCAAGAATGAGTGCCAATAAGCCGTCAGTCACATGATCTTTAAAAGTCCCCAGTCCTCTGCAGCTAAAATACAATAGAATAAATGGCCCTCAATCGGAAGAAAAGAAAACTTAAAATTCTGTACTTAAGTCTTGGAATGTTTTTGACCCCTTCGCTATTCGCCATAGACGCTGCTCCCGCTGCTGCAGTACCTGCCTTTATGACTCTTCCCTATGATTCATCTTTTATGGGGCAAGGCTTTCCGGTTGAAAAAATATTTGATCCGATCTTTGACAAACCTCTTTTGCGGGCTAATGCCATTAAGCAATTCAGAAATCTGGTGAGCACGACCGCAAAAAATTATAAAATAAATGCTCCGCAAGGTTTTTATGAAACTCTCGGCCTTCCGCAAAGCGTTCTTGATCTCATGGTATATTACAAAAAAACACAGCGACTTGACGGGCTAAAACGCAGCCTCATGAACCGTGTATTTAGTGACCTTGACGACATCGTCATTCCCATCAGCATTGATTATCAGGAACATAAATACAATTCCTATCAAAAACAAATGATGAGCATTGCTCTACGTCTTTCGGATAAAAAAGCAAAGTCAGCACAAGAAGTGGCCGCTCTTCAAAAGGATTATGCGTACAATCAAAACCTGGCCACGCTGGCCCTCATGCAAGCCTCCTACGCCGCGCGAAAATATTTGTATTATTTTAAGAACGATGAATATGTACAGCTCTGCAAAAAAGCTCAGATCAGCGCCGAGCCGGTCGATACTCCCTTGGAAAGAAATCGCCTAAAGAAACTTCCAGAAATCCGAGAAAGACTTTCTTATTACATGCAAAACATAGATGCGAACCCTGAAGATATGATCGCCGCAGACAACATGACAGAGATTAATAAGGAACTTGCGATTAATCAGGCACGAGCAGCTGCGTTTGCTCCCAGCAAAGAGCCCGCCCACTAGTCGCCTTGTCGGTCGACAACATTTTGGCGTTAAAAGAAATTTCTCCAATTTATGCCGATACGTGCGTATGAGTACGGGCATTCGCGCGCGCATAAAAGCTACTGGAATTTGCGTGCTCTTGATTGCCTTTCAGCCGTTCAGCTCGGCAAAAGTTTGCGCCGTTGTGTACGACCCGCAAGCCTTCCAGTATGTCACCGCTGACTGGTCGACAATTTTGGAATTTATCCGTGATCCTTCGTGCGACAAAATGTTGCTTTTCCCACCAGTGCTCAGCTTTGGATCCGTTAAAGCGAGAGGAATCCTACAAATATTAGACTTAGGAGCTCCCGGCGCTCGCGCGGCAATCCTCAAAAAAGCTCAAGCTACAAAATTACAACTGGACATTATCGCCACACGTTTTTCGCCCGAGTATTTGGCAGAGCTGAAGAGTACTTTGGCGACAGAAAATATAAAAGTTGATAAATGGATTTGGAGCTTTCACGGAACTCCTGCCAACTTATGGTATGGGGCGTCCTATGACCACTCAATGATGGACATAAATTCATTGGGCATAGAAGGCATGAAGAAAGATCAGATTTCCTTTGACGAGTTTTTGTCTTGGAGCAACGGGAATCTAGAGTTGACCCGAAAATTATTTAAGGACAAAGACAAAATTTTCAATCCTTGCGCCGAATTTGCAAGAAAAAAGTGGCCCCCCGTTCGCGATGCTCTCAATACAAAACTGCAAGCCCTCCTCAAGCGTGCGGATGAGCTTGAGAAGGTGAGAATGGATGCTTATGTTCCAGAAGATAAAAAGAAAGTACAGGTCACTCAAGAGAGTGTGCAATTGGAAAAAGACTTAAGAGATACGTTTATGGACTTGCAAAAAAATGGCCACTGTTCTGAATTGCGCGAAGCTCTGGAAAACTCAATTTCTTTTAAATTATGTACGAGGCAATCCTTCCAAGAAAATCCCCTCGAACAAAATCCGCTCGCATTTTCTTCAAACCCCGGGACTCATTATTTTCAGGGCTGCAATCTTGCAAATACCGACGAAGTGGAAAGCGCGCTGGGCAGGTATTACGAGCTCTTAGCTAGCTGCCCCGAAGATCAACAAAAACTGCGAGAATCGAGCAAAAAAAAGCTCGCCGAGGTAGTCGCTAGTCGCTTGAAAAAAATGTGTTCACAAGCAGCCGAAGGAACACGCTTTGCTATGAGCTTAGCAACGCCGGATTTTCCTTATCCGCCAGAATCTCAAAAACTTCAAACCGATTACCAATTTATACCCGACGAACGTAGCGACATTGAAAGAATAAATACCACACTCCATTTTGCACAATTCTACTATCTAAGGGACTATAAACCCGATCCACTCGACACCGCAAAATATTACAAAAACACGAATCAACACCAAGAGGGAGACCCCAATCTAACTCGGGCGGAAGAAATAAGAGCAAAGATCGAGAATTCTTGTAAGACAGACTTGAAGCTTTCTGACGAGGACAAAGAAAAATTGAGGAAAGAACTCAGCCAAGCCCACCAGCAATATATTGAAAATCTAGTATTTAAATTGGATGACCAATACCATCCTTATTCGAATTTTCTGGATAACGATAAAGACTACAAAGATCACGTAACGGTCGAGGTAGACAAGGGCCTCAAGGAACTGGAAAATAAATACGCAACTTTAAAACTCGACACGAAAGAAGAAATCTTGAGCGCCTACGCGCGACTCGAGTTTTTATTGAGTCAGGATTTTAAAAGTTTTGGTTTTTATCATTGTTACTCATGCGAACACTCAGAGGCGAAACAAATCGATTGCGACGGAATGAAAAGTGATTTTCAATATGTCGCCCGAATGGGGAACGAGGAAGATTTCAAAAAATTCAAAAATCCAGAGGACTTCTTTGCAATCGTAGAAAAATCCTTACAAAATGCCGAAAAAGAAACTCCTCCGATGTGCGCAGGACAAATACCCACGTGCGTTTTCGACGAAAGCGGAAAATGCATCAAGACGCACTAAGAGTAAAGATTTTCCAAACGATTTCGATAAATTAAAAATGAGTCGCGGCGGCGGCCGCGGCTGCACGATTGTATTGATAAGCTCTCGAAGCATCGGGAGCCGAAGGCTGCTGCGCAGGCGGAGCGCTGGGATTTGTTGCCGTTTGCGAAGTGGCTTTGTCGGCCGGAATAAAATAGATTCCTGTTCCTTGGATTTTTCCTGCCTCATATCCCGGTACCGTGCTGCTCAAAATCTTGCCTTGATCGGATATGGAAATTTGTTCTGTGCGCCCATTAAAACTTGGATCAAAAACTCGGAGAATCGAAATGCCCCCACTTTCTTTGATCGACTGAAACAAAAGCGCATGGGCACCCTGTTCGCCTTTGATTACAAAAATCGGAATTGTTCCGCCCCCAAAACCCCCTGCTCTTTGACCCGCATCATTTCGTATCATATTGAGAGTCGCTAGGGGATTATTCTCATTCACGTTAATGGCCGTCTGCAGACCATCTTTTGCAGCAAATTTATTAAGGGCCGTCAGGTTTGGATCAAAGGGATACTGTGAAGCAGTTTTTAAATTTGTCGCTCGATTGAATCCTGGCGTATCGGCAGCGCCTATATACGTCGAATGATTAAACGTTCCATTCACACGCTCCCCAAAATCTTTTAGGTCGCCCCAATACCCACCGCGCATCAAATCCGCCGGACCGCTGAACGGCAACGAAACTTTTTCTCCGTTCGAAAGTCGGGTCAGCGCGTTTTCGAGGGAGCGTCCCGAATAGCCTTCGTGATTGCCACCGGCCCAAGTTAAATTTCCATTGCTTGTCGAGGTCGCCAAGAGTCCATTCGAATACGAAAGTCCAAAACAAATTCCTTGCAAACTTTTACCCCACGCACCCTGGTTGGGGATAGCGAGCGTATAAGTATCAGGTGGATAATAAGCGTAATCCACTGCTCTACAGATAGCGGGAAAGAAAAGCGCAAAAAAGCAAAAGACGCGCGCACGCTTTTGATTCCGTACTCTACAACTAGGCACAATTATATTTTAACTGATCTTTGCTGCTCACTGTCTCGTTGCTTTGTTAAGATTTGCGGAAGAAGTTTCAACTAAATTTGACGCTTTCCCGCGAGTCGCAGAACGACGTTCCCCTCGCGGGCGATGAGACGGGTGATCGACAAATTTCTTCGCTTCGCAATTCCGGTTATCCACTCGCGTTCGATTTTTTCAAGTGTGAGAATCAGCGCTTGTCCGTTCTCTTTGAGATGCTTGAATAACGTTACAAGATCCTGCTCGGCTATGTGCTCGCCGGCGGAGGGTGAAAGTTCTCCTACGGCGAGATCAAAAACTTCATCCGATCGCAAAGCACGAGCCATGTCGACGCTCTCGCGAATTTCGAGCAAGTTGCCCTCGAGGCCAAGCGCCGCGGCGTTAGCTCGCGCAAAAGTTGTAGCCAAAATATCGCGATCAAAGGCAAGCACCTTAGCCAGAGGCCAAAGCTTTCTTCCCAGCAACGGTAGATTTCCGTAGCCACAGCGAAAACAAAAAACACTCTCAGGGGCCCGGCGCGGAAGCGCATCTATCAGCACCGGAAGCGCACTCAGAACTCGCACGCGATCACCGGCAATATCAAAAGGACGCTTGAGTTGAAGCTCATGTGCGCCCCCAACTATTTTTACTTGGTCGTAAGTGTAGAGTTCTTCGGGCTGGCTAAGCTTCTCAGACAAATTACTTTTCTCAGCAGGAATACTACTAAGCGCAAAAATTATATGCCGAGGACCCCTAGCAACTTCTTGCACTGGCCACGCACGTTCCTTGGCAATATTTTCTACAATAATGCCTAAGTCTTGAATGACGACGACACGCAATTCGCCCGCAGGATTTAAAAAATGCTGAGCGCCCGCAAATAGATCCTCCATAAAAGGCCGTCCAATGCGTGCGGGCACATTGCACAGTATCCAATCGTAGGAAGAATTTTTCTGCGCAACTTCTCGGTAACCCAAGCTGGAATAAGCTTTCACATTTTGGAGCGAGTGAGTTGCCGCATTTTTTGTCGACCACTCCACAGCCAGAAGATCGCGATCGACCAAGTCGACCGACGCCTGCGGAAAGCGGGCCGCGACGGGCAAGCCCAAAGCTCCATAGCCACAGCCCATATCCAAAACTGAACGGGGAACACTCGTCGGCAAGTGCTCGAGCAAGAGCAAGGTGCCTTCATCGATTTTCTGAGTTGAAAAAACATCATGGGGAATAGCAAACTTGAGAGTGCTCCCGAGCGCATTCAAATCAAGCGTAGTTTTGTACCAAGGATCAAAGGCCACAGCAGCGCTCCATGAAGCTAGAGAGAGTAACAGAGGCTGGGATGACTTTCATTTACATTTGTAGATGGAGGGTTTACATGCGGGCGTTAAATTTCTCAATTGGCTCCGTTGCGCGTAGAGAGAATTCAGAAGCTCGCGATTTTTGATGAAGGCTTTGAGACTGGCGGCCCCCATTTCGTCGGACAGCTCCTCCGATGCGAGACGTCGTCCTTCCAGTTGAAGGGGAGATTCTTCGCTCGTAATTTCTTCCGCTCCGTAAGTTAAAAAATTTCCGACGCTATAAATAAGCGCTTCGATTTCATCGCCCGACTTGCCGACCATGAACGGCGCAAAATATTTACTTTCTAAGATCTGCTGACGCAAAATTTTTCGCTGCTCAAGACAATCGGCAATCCGCTCCGTGAGCGAAAGCCTTCGCGTCCGCGAAGAGCGCGCCGCCTCTTGCGAATAAGCGAGGGCGCTCAAAGATAAAAAACCGAACAGGGCTATTTTTTTCACAAAGCTCTCTATCTTTAGGTTAACTGGACCCGCTTTCGGAAGGGGGACGAAGTCGGCACTAAAACGATCAATTACTGTAGGTTACAGATGAGCAGTGTTTAGAATATTAACATAGTTAAGATGGCACCCTTCAAGATCAAAGCCACACGCTTTGGCCCCCATCTGCATAGAATTGCTGGAGATTTAACATGTCACATCATGCACTATCGTGCACGACCTTACTCAATTTGATCCTTGGGGCGCTCCAAATTATCTTCCATTATCCACGTGCATAGGTTCATGCAATATTCATGATTTCGTAACTTCTTCTTCCTGCTTCAATCAAATAAGTGGCGTTATGATAAAAGTTGAGCCTCTAAGGTTGATACGTTTGCGGGGAAAGCTCAAAGTTAAGTTCTCGTTAGAGAACTCAAGGAGACTTTATGCAGACGTATGATGTAAAAAAACAAAACGGCAACATGATTCTTATCATGATGGTCGGAACCGCCCTACTCGGCTTACTGCTAGTCACTAGCAATGCGCTTCAATCCACCCAAAAAGATACAAAAGCTGTGGCAAATGAAAACTCGGCTCGTCTCATAAACGATATCGTCTTAGCGCGCGCAGGACAGGCCGTAGCCGCTACGGCAATATTATGCTCGCAAGTTCAAGGATCTTGCTTTTGGAATCCCAACAACGCCGCCGTGCAACCTTCCCAATTTGGTTTTAGCGATATGCAAACAAGCGGCAATACATTGAGCTTCGTCGCCAACACCTGTACTCCGATGTCAGATGTATCCGCTGCTTCAGCCGGAGCAACACCCTCGCCTCCGACGGCCGTCGCAACCACTTTGAGCAATTGTCTCAATAGTCAATCAACCATTAGCCTGCGCATTGTTCCGATCGCAGTTTTGCAGCAGCAGAAATTTATTTCAGGAACAGCGATCTCAGGTGACGACGATGCTTATGCCGTGTTGACAACCGTTACGACCAACTACGTTAGCGGCGCCCAAAGTCAAACTAAACCCTTTACTCTCTCGGCGATCGTTCGTCGTCCGCGCCCCTTTATTCGTATCGATGCCAATGCAGCGACGTGCAAAACTACCTGTGCTCTTTCGGACGGCCAAAAAGCGCAAGACTTTTGCTTCGGCACTGAAAAAGTCGTCAATAATTTATCGGGAAGCACCGCCACCACTACAGCCGCATCGACGATCCAAGTGTGGAATGATGGTCCGGGATATTTGTATGCCTTCCAAATTAATCGCAGCTATACTCCCAATCCAAGTTTCACGACAAACGTTCCCATTGCAGCTATTCCGGATGCACTCATTTACGACAGCTCCACGGATCCGAACATGAACGGCAGCATCCCCGGCAAAATCGGCTTAGCGCCTGGCACATCGATGACTATTCCTGACAATACTCTGCCCTGTTACGATGAACAGGTGATGAATCCAGTCGTGACGAATATTCTTGCCGATATATATGGGCACATCCACACGGGGATATCGACAACTCTGTATGTAGGTTCGTCAACCACCCAGTCGCCTACCAATTCAACGCCATCGGGAATGGCCAACTATTCCTTTAAAACTGCCGAGCCAGCAAATACTTTAGCCGTACAAAATGATGGAAGTACGGTTGCCGCAACAAAGACCACTACCACGATCGTAGAGGTTCACTACGAAGGAATGAATTGATGTGAAAGATGTTGAACGTTTCAAAAAATTCGGATCAGTTGCTGCCTTCACTCTAGTTGAATCAATTGTCGGCCTGGCTATTTTAGGCGTGATGATGGCGGCCGCGTACAGTTTGATAAGCAACAATGCAAAAGCAGGACTCAAAATTCAAGTCTCACAAAGGTTCGACAATGCTTCGGGCGAAGGTTTGTCCGAATTGCGGAACATGTTGTCCAATACCGGTAACGGAACCACGGGACTGTGTCGCACCATGAGTACGCAAATGAATTCGGGCGGAGTAGGACTTATCACCATCAATCTGCCGCAATCGCCCGATCCCTTTATGTCCGAATGGACTGCGACTTTTACCCCCGACAAGTGGACTCCCGTGCCCGCGTCGGCTTGCCCCCAGGCCGGCGATAGCTACGCTCAATGCTTCACACCAGTACAAGCGGGGATGTTCGGAATCGACCAGGCCGCCTTTAACCGACATCCCGTCTTTCGTTTTTCAATTTATCCCGTCGACATGATGTCAGGCTCGCAAAATATGACTGCACTCCCTTTGCCGGTGGTCAACGCCGACGCAAAAAGCATCGGCCTTTTACTCGGAATGAAAATCACTTATCAATCAGACGCACCAGGCAGCTCGAATGTCAGCGAGCAATTCACTCTGCTTTGGATGGGTGAATTTAATTGCGTGAAGACCATATCGACTACTCAAAGTATTATCATGAGCCCCTCTGCGATCGGATCCGGTTCGCAAAACCTTTCCCTTACCGGAGGCCCCCAAGCCTTTCTTTTTTCTTCTAACGTTCCCCCGACGGGAGATATCCTCCAAGGAACATTCAACATCACGGCTTACACGAGAGGGATAGCGACCGTATCCAATGCGGGTCGCCGAGCAGCGACTCTCGACGATGCCGCCGATACAAAGACGAATGCGTGCACCGAAGTCCAATATCGCTGCCCCAACACCCCCGCCGTGCGCTCATGGCAACCAGGTATACAAGCAAATATTTCTGCCCGATATAATGCAAATAATGGGCAAATTTTTACATCGTCGGTAAACGTTTGTCCTTCGGCAAGTTTCTCGCAGGGTGGTCAGGGCAGTACTCCGATCAACACGATCAGCAATTATTTCGATGAAACCACAAATCCACCCACCGATCTGAGTCCTACCTCCGATTGTTCGAGTCCCACGGATTTTTATCAACTCAGCTCGGGCACATCGAGAGAGGTTCGAGCCGCTATCGACCAAGCCGACGCCAATGCCTGTCCACAAATGTGCAGCGACGGAAATAATTACAACGCCACAAACCCCTACACATTATCGTTCAATTATGCCATCAACGACGCCAATCAAAATCCTACCAACTTAACTTACACGATGACAGATAGCGCTCCCGTAGGTTGCATTTGTTGTGCGGGAAAACAGTGCGCCGCCGTTGGCACTCAAGTGAATATTTGGTGCAGTCAACAGATGAAGCAACCTGAACCGATCGACTCGCGCATTCCTGAGTGCACTTCAAAATCAGCGCAAGACGGAGACCCCTCTGCCACGAACCAAATCTACGCGGGTCTTACAGTTCCGGCGAATACAGCTCTGCCGGCGAATTCGTGCTTGGCCGCCTATGTACAAAACGGAAATCTGCAGCTTGAAGCGGATACTTGTACAACGCAATTGCCAGTCATGTGTTATTCACAGGGTGGATTTCAAATTGCCTCCAGTAAAGGAACTTTGCAAACAGGTAAATACATCGAAGCAGGACATCAATGTTTCAATATGAGTTGGGAAACGGTCAGCTCAAGCGAAACCAATGCTCGCCTCCAACAAGGCGGAACCTATAATGCAGCGACTTTACCGACACAGAGTGGAGGGAATTACGCGTTTAACGACTCTGCACTGGTGGGAGTTTTTTTAGCGCCACAAAATTACGCTCAACTTGCCGACGCAACCGCAAAGGCGGTAGCCGCCCTGAGTTCGGGTGCACGCTTTTGGATTGCACTCCGAACGGATGCAAATCAAAACATTGTCAGTGCGCCCCCCATTATGGATATTTCCGGATCGCAGTACGTGTCCTACTTTGATACAAACGGCCTGCTCAATTTCGCAGTTGATACAGCACCTCTGTACACGATTGATGCGAGCCCCGGATCTTTGGCGTTAGTTCACTCGCGTCGCTACATTGGAACGAGATCGGTCAAGCCCACCGGAGAACCCCAACCGCTGAGTGTTCTTTGTTACAATCCGGTGACGAAATTATTTAATGTAGGTGCAGCCGGCACGACGCAAATCTCTAGAGCGGCCGCTATCTGTCAGGCGCAAGGTTTAGTTTTTTACGCACCCAGCACTCCCTTGGGTTGGGGAAATGCGCTCAATACTTTATCGCCCATCGACCCCACTCTACCTTGGCCTAATCCAACGACAACTCCGCTAACCGAAGCGTGGGTGGCGCTCGACGACAACGGAAACGGCACTTGGAATATGGAAGCACCGATTGCAGCTCCCACAACAAATTACATAAATGGTTTTGGTCAATCGTTAACTACGCTCGCTGGCCCAATCAATGCCTACTCTTGTTTCAGTAGCGGATCATACAGCATCGTCACCACGAGAACCGCTTGCTCGGGCACGATTGCGTTTCCTACTTCACCTTCGCAACAAATGTCGCTCATCGAAGCTTGGGCTGCGCAAGGACTTTTCTCGCCGAGTTCCGTGATCGAAATAATAGAAAGTCTGCCACCCACTACAACGGGCGGCACTACCGGAACCACAGGTGGCACCAGTGGAGGCACCACTTCGTGAAACGCTTGCAACGCGGTTTCACATTGCTCGAATCGCTCGTCGTCGTCGCCATTATTACCTTCGGAACATTGCTCGCGGGAAGTTTTATTGTTAATTCCCAAAAGAGCAATGCTTGGGCCGGAGCAAAAACCGTCCTGCTACAAAATCAATCTTTGCTGGAGCGAATTGCAAATTTCATCGCTTCTTCGATCAACTCTTCAACCTACGACCCCATGCGCTCACTCATTGTTCAAGCCGATGGCTCAACCGCCATGGCACCGGGCGCGGATCGTTGGGGAACTTGCGCTGGCCCTGCTGGCGTGTGCCCACTTTCCACGATGACGGTGGCGGCGTGGAATGCACTCGCGCCTACATCTACTATTACTCCCGGAATGCTCTCGCCTGCCTCTCCTTTAGCGGCAACTCTTACGACTGCCATTGCCCCTGGACTGCTTTCACCTTCTTCGCCTTTAGCTGCAACTTTTACTTCCGACTACCTGGTGCCCGCCATCAGCGTTGGGCCCGCCGGCACCAATCAATTCAATTATCCACGCAGCTCCTTTGATATTGATACCTACCAAATTATCAATACAGCCGCTACGGGCATGACGAGCACCGCCAGCGATTCTGTTTTTCTTTCTCGTTGTGTCGACTATACCAAAGGCCCACTCAGCGTTCAGGCACTGAGTCTAAGCGATGTTTACGCTTTACCCGTGCCGGCTTTGCAAAGCGACGGCACCGTTCAGTGCTGCCAAATTCAAAATACAATGCAAACCGTCTATGTAAAATATACGAATAACGTTGCGACCGAAGTAGATGCTTCGATGCCTACGACCGGCCCCTATTCCACAATGCATGCGATGGGTGCGAGTCTTAATTCCTGTGTGACGACGTTTGCCATGCGCCCGACAATTTTCACCTATCGACAAGATGGAACCCTCACTTATTTTCCCCAGGACATCGATCGCAACATAGTTCCAGGCGCCGGATTTTTTCTTGCGTTCGATAATATTCAGCAGCCGAAAAATTTCTCGCTCTACATGTTCACCGTGCA
>Ga0206855_10165_pt1 | contig 19699 bp, 13 predicted proteins | sample Alteio_BWOrgCont_51_FD_152637 | JGI IMG/M metagenome (GOLD analysis project Ga0206855, IMG submission 152637) | Enriched cells from forest soil in Barre Woods Harvard Forest LTER site, Petersham, Massachusetts, United States -... | ecosystem: Environmental > Terrestrial > Soil > Temperate forest >...
CTGATGCGGCAAATAACAGGGTACGAAAAATAGACCTGAATACGGGTATCATCACCACGGTTGCGGGCATTGGGCCTACAGGGTTACCAAGTGGTTTTAGCGGAGATAACGGCCCGGCTACTAACGCCCAGTTATGGATTCCCTCTGCGGTATTTACAGACACCGCAGGCAATGTATATATAGCTGACGGTGCAAACGACCGGGTACGCAAAATAACCGTAGCCACCGGTATTATTACTACTGTTGCCGGCAATGGGACAACTGGAGATACTGGTGACGGTACTCCAGCTACAAATGCGGAATTGAATGGGCCTGTAGGCTTGTGCTTAGACAAACATGGGAATATCTACATTGCGGATTATAACAATAATGTGGTACGGAAAGTAAGCGCAGAAACAGGTATTATTACCACTTTTGCAGGAAATCAAGGTGTTGGCTATTCCGGCGATAATGGCCCTGCTACCAATGCAACATTCCAGGGGCCTTGCCAGGTGTTTGCAGATAGCATGGACAATATTTTTATCTGCGACCAATATAACCATGCCATACGTAAAGTGGCTGCTACAACAGGTCTCATAACTACCATAGCCGGAAACGGAACGCCCGGATATACGGGAGATAACGGGCCTGCAACAGACGCCCAACTGAACCAGCCGGCAGGCATATTTATTGATGGGCAGAATAATATTTTCATTGCACAATACAGGGATGAGGCAATAAGAAGAATTGACGCAGGAACCGGAATAATAACCACTGTAGCCGGAACTGGAATTGGCGGCTATTCCGGCGATGGTGGCCCCGCTACAGACGCGAAATTAACCTGTACCGATATGTGGGTAGATAACTACGGAACCATGTATATTGCCGACTATGACAGTAGCAGGATTAGAAAGGTATATAACCCAACGCTTGGCTCCGCCAATGTGCAAATGAATGAATACGCAAATGTGGAAATTTACCCAAATCCTACAACAGGTAATTTTTCAGTAGAACATGCGAAGGGTTTACAGCTTACTATCTATGATGCGGGGGGTAAGGCGCTGTTCGACAAGCTCACAGTAACAAACGATAAAGAAGTACTGAATATAGGAGATTTTGTGCCGGGGATATATGTGGTGGAAATGACAGATAACGAAGATAAAAGACAGACTATAAAATTGATAAAGGAATAACTAAACTGCAGACCTATAAGATAAAACAAAAGAACTAAACATAACTGCGTTAAGCTAATTTTCGGCTCAGAAAACTCAGAAATTTCCAAGCATACGAAGAATTAAGCGAAGCGCTCACGCAATGCGTGGGCTTTCCTTATTTCGTATGCGGGTATCTGAGTACCTCTGAGTGCGGATAGGCAGATGTCCCACGCAGTTTTTTTGTACCTGCATAAGGGGACGGATGCACATACCGGACTAAGGTGAATACGATTACCGATTATTTCTTCATTATATGGACCTCTCCCCGGCCCTCTCCAAAGGAGAGGGTGAGGTCGAATGAGATACGCAGTCCAGGCCCGCCGCCGTAGGACCTCTCCCCGGCCCTCTCCAAGGGGAGAGGGTGAGGTTGAATGAGATACGCAGTCTCAACATAAGCAAGAAAGGCATTTTGAATTATACGTTTTTACTTTTCACAATTATCAATTCATCCACACACAAAAAATAAAACATGAAGCAATTTATACATAGGTTTCGCATACGCTATGCGGTTATTATTATTCTTCTTTCTGCTGTTACGGGCAGGAATGCCGTTTATGGGCAGACATGCTGCCAGACCAATTCTGTAAACATAAGCACGGGCTATGACCCTGTTGCCGGCTCGCTTGTGGCTACGGGCTGCGACGGCTGCCCGCCCGCGCCAGACCCTAAATGGAAGGTGGCTTATTATACGCCGGGTGTTACGGCGGCGGCTCCGGTATCGGGCGCGTCGGGCTATACTTTGGTGAGCTTCGGGGCGGCTGCCGATGTGGTCAATACCTGGGGTATTGCAGGTTTCACCAGCAATGCCATAAGCTGCATGAATTCAGCCGACTACCATACCGACCTTACGGGGCCAACCGGTACGGTCTATTACATGGACCTGACACGGGAAATAGACCTGTGCGCGGCAGACTCTGTGATCATCAACCTGGATATTTCCAGCGATAACGGGGTGGATGTATATCTTGACCCGCCGGGCTCACCGGCTTATTCCATCGGCGCGGCCCCATCCTTATTTACCCTGAACCCCGGAGCAGGATTTGTTTATGCCAACTGGACTGCGTTTAATTCTTTTATTGATACCGTCTATTTATCGGCCGGCAGCCATACATTGTACATACGTGTTTACCAGTACAACCATCTTGTGGGCGACCATGTGGACCCGAACGCATCGTACCTGAACGTGGAAGGAAGCGTTACCTCCAGGGGCGGCAATACACTAATAAGCGAAGGTACGGGCTGCAGCCCGTCGTGGGCGTATTGCACCGAGCCGGGCATTACCGGCCCCAACCTGTGCTGCGTGGGCGACAGCAAAACACTAAGCAACAGTTTTACGGGCGGTAGCTGGAGCAGCAGCGCAGGCAGCGTTGCCACCATTTCATTAACAACAGGAACTTATAGCGGGGCAAGCGCGGGTACGGCGGTAATTACCTATACCGACCTGTGCGGCCGCACTGCTACCTACCCGGTGACCATAGAACCCAACCCGGCAATAACAGCGGGACTGGGCGTATGCGCGGGCTATACTTCAACGCTGAACGCTACCCCAACGGGCGGAACATGGAGCGGCGGCGGAACGGACGCTACTATTGATGTGGGTACGGGTGTGGTAACGGGCATATACGCAGGCACGGCCCCGGTAACTTATACCCTGCCGACGGGCTGCTATACCATCTCCACCATTTATATAGAACCGCTGCCATCTGCGATAACCGGAGTTTTTAACGTATGCGTGGGCGGCTCTACCTACCTGAGCGATGGCGGCGGCGGTACCTGGAGCAGCAGTAATACAAACGCAACCGTGGGATCAACAGTAAGTTTGCTTACCGGGATAAACGCTGGCACTGCGACTATCACATACACCTTACCGACAGCGTGCTATACCACCCAGGTTGTTACTGTTGATAATACGCCGGCAGCCATAGACGGGCCTGCTGTAGTATGCGCGGGCGCAACAATAACCCTGGCCGACTCCACCCCTGGCGGCTCGTGGACGAGCAGTAACGCAGGGGCCACCGTTGGCCCGGCCACCGGGATTGTAACCGGGGCTGCCGGGGGCGCTGTTATTATCTCTTATACCCTACCTGACGGCTGCTATAAAACCAAAACAATTACCGTAAACCCTACGCCTGACGGGATAACCGGGACAATGGCTATCTGCGCGGGAACCACCACCACGCTAAGCAGCTACAGCGGCGGCGGCGTGTGGAGCAGTTCGGGGGGCGGCCTGTGTACGGTAGGCTCGGCATCAGGCGTGGTATCGGGAGTAACGCCCTGCACAGCAACCATCACTTATGCTTTCGGCACGGGTTGCTCGGTCAGCGCTGTTGTTACGGTATATGTAACTCCGGCTGCAATAGGCGGCACACTGGCTGTTTGCGCAGGTTCCACCACAGCTTTAATTGATGCTACAACCCCCGGCACATGGAGTAGTTCGGCGGCGCTCACTATGACAGTGGGTTCGCTGTCGGGCCTTGTCAACGCCGTATCGGCAGATACCGCTACAATTACCTACACGCTTACTGCCGACGGCTGCACAGCTACAGCGGTTGTGACGGTGAACCCATTGCCCGGAACGATAACGGGCGCAACAACCGTATGCGCGGGGGGTACAAGCAGCCTCGGCGACACTGCCGGCGGCGGTAGCTGGAGCAGCAGCAATATTACCGTAGCGACAGTAGGATCGGCAACGGGAGTGGTGACCGGCGTGGGCGCAGGTACTGCAACGATAACCTACACCTTGCCTACCGGCTGCCTTGCTACCACTATGGTAACGGTAAACCCATCGCCCGGCCCGATAGGGGGAAGCGCAACGCTGTGCAGCGGCACAACAATATCAGTATCTGACGATTCAAGCGGTACCTGGAGCATAGCCAGTACGCTGATAGCAACCATTCTACCCGGTACATCAGGCTGCGCAATTACCGGCATAAGCGCGGGCAATACTGCTATTACCCTTACCAATGGTTACGGCTGCTATGCTGCGCGGCCGGTATTTGTAGCTGTGCTGCCGATAACAGGCGCAAACAATATGTGCGCATACGGCTCAACGGAAACAGTAACTGACGGTACGCCCGGCGGCGCGTGGACGTCGTCATTGGTAACGATGGGCACTTACCCAGGCGTGGTTACAAGCGCTGGAGCGGGTACCGCATTCATATACTATACCATGCCGGAGGGCTGCGCCGATACCGTAATGCTGACCATATACCCGCTGCCGGACCCTATAACGGGCAGCCTGCTGGTATGCGGCACGGGCGGGACTACTACGCTGGGCGACCCGTCAACCGGCGGGGTGTGGAGTTCGGCCCATACACCTATAGCTACAGTTGGCTCCGCAACGGGCATTGTGACAGGAGTAACAGCAGGCACAGATTCCATTATCTATACCTTGCCAACAGGTTGCATACAGGCGAAAACAGTAACAGTAAACCCTACGCTGTCTGCCATTGGCGGCACTGCGGTGGTATGCGTGGGTGCAACAACTACGCTGGATGCAACGCCCACAGGCGGCGTTTGGAGCGCGACTGCGGGGAGCGGGAGCGTTACAGTAGGTTCAACAGGGGTAGTAACGGGAGCAACTGCGGGTACGGCAACTGTTTCGTATTCTTTGCTGGGCTGTGACGTTACCACAACAGTAACGGTAAATGCTGTGCCGGCTGCTATAACAGGTACTTTGGCTATGTGCCAGGGCGCCACAACAACATTAAGCGAAACAACCGGAGGCGGTAACTGGAGCGCGGCAGCGGGGAGCGGGAGCGCTACCGTAGGGTCTGCTACGGGCGTGGTTACAGGTTTGGGCGCTGGTACGGCGACTATCATTTATACAATAGGCGCTACGGGGTGTACTGCCACTGCTACCGTAAACGTGAATGATACGACCGGTTCCTGCACACCCTGCGAGGTATTTACGCACCGGGCTTATACGCGGCTGGGGTCAACGGGTAGTATAAGTACAGCAACACTTTCGGGCTATTATTATATAGCTAATAATGTAGCCATTACGGGTACGGTGAATGTTACAGACGCTGTAGTATTTATGGCTTCGGGCATAACGGTATCTGTGAACCCTACGGCGGAATTGATATTTAACGGCAGCCATGTGCTTGGGGGTTGCGCTATGTGGAATGGTATTGTATTGCGCAATGACGGCATCAGCCATACGGGCAGGGTGGTGTTCCAGGCGGATGGCAGCGGCGTGGCCACGCTGATAGAGGACGCCATAACTGCAGCTACCGTGATAAGCCCGGTCGGCAGCGCCACTGATCTTGTAACATGCAACAACGTGGTTTTTAACCGGAATAATACAGGGTTAGACATAGAAAATGATACCTCGCTTAATACGCACTTTCCGTTCTTAGTGCGCAATAGCGTGTTTACGAGCAGGGACTTTACCGGCTATCCCGGCTACCCGTATGCGTGGCCACAAACAATGGGCACGGGCGGGCTGAAGACCTACTACGACCCGGGCTATGTGTTTATACCGCCGTTCAATATCATTACTTATACAGGCGTTGCGTGTAAGAACGGCGCGGGCGCGGCAAACGGCATAACGCTGAAAAATATAGGCTGGTACACGGCGCCCTATACTACTATCGGGCCGCCGATACCCAACTACTACTCTGAAATAGTGATAGGAGATACTACGCAGGTAAGCGGCAATGAATCGCAGAATTTGTTTGACAACCTGAACTATGGAATATTTGCCACCAACAGCAATGTTACTTTGGTGAACAATGTATTTATGAACCTGTGGCGACACCTGGGAGCCTGGCCGTCGGCGCTATTGGGCGGCGAAGGGGTCTATGCCAATGAGACGAACGTGAATACTTACCACGACCGGCTGCGCGTTTATTCGCCCAATGGGAACCCATACCACAACCTGTTCTATGAATTTTATACGGGCGTGGAGTGCGATAACTACTTCCAGGTGCTGGGGCTGAACAGCTATATGATAAACGAGGGGCCAGGTACGCTCACCGCTCCATCGGGGATGTATGGCTGGTTGGTGAAAACGGGGCAGTATGACACCGTGATAGTGAACAATGATACCATAAGCAATGTGGCTAACGGTATAGCATTCTGGTCTATGAACGACCCTGTGGCCGGGCCGGGAACCTATACGCAATATGAGGGCGCGCTGTTTATAAACGGCAATGTGATACAGGCCAGCCCGCTGGGATATACCCTTGATATGACGCAAAATGTGAGCCTGGCCATAAGCGTGCAGAATACACTGGTGAGCACGGTAATAACGCCGTGGAGCGGGCCGGGCATTAACGAGATAAACCAGAATGTGCTGAATGATGTGGAACGCGGCATTTATGTGAACAACATAACGCGCGGCACGCTGATAACGACTCTGAACTCGATAACGCTGCGGCCAACGGCAGCGCATACGCTGTACTATGGCGTGAACCATACGCTGTGCCACGGCAGCGCCATTAATAGCAACTACATAATGACCTCTGGCGGCACGGCGGGCAGCGACAGTATGCGGGCTATTTATATGGCCAGTACCATGGGCAGTAACATAAGCTGCAATGTGGAAAGCAATACCGGCAGGGGGTTTGAATTTTTCTTACAGAACCACGGCACGGCATGGCACGACAATAACATGACCAGCAACGGGAAGGGCTATGTGCTGAATGGCGCAACAGTAGGCACACAACACTATGACGGGCGCCCGATGAATAACCAATGGCTGGGCAGCACATGGAGCAGCAGTAACCCGCAAACCTATGTGTATCATGGCGCGAATGCAATACAGGATACCATTTTCGTAAGTACAGCTCCATTATATAATGGAGGTTCTCCATCTTTTGATTTATATTCTATAATTCATGGCAGCATACAGATAGAGGCTCCCGATCTGGACTATGATCCATGCCCGACAACTGATGACCCGAACAATAACCACGCCATAAGAGCAGCGGAGCGCATAGCCCGCAAGCAGATAATCTATGCGGATAACACTATCGCCAATAACTGGACGGCACAATATGAAGTATGGAAAAGCATAGTAGCTTACCCATCGCTTGTAGATAGCTCCCTTGTAATAGCAGAATTTGATTCTATGGCAGTTCGCAGCCGCTACAAATACCTGACCGACCTTGACAGTACCATAGCCAGCGGCGACTTTACAGACGCAACCGTGATGCTTGGGTACAACATAGATTCTATGGCTAATTCGGAAATTGACTCAACGCAGGATGTGCAAATGGCAGATGGTACTGCGGCGGACTATATAGTGGAGAACTATCAAGCCTTCTATAGCCTGTATATGCTGTATATAGACAGCGCTCTGACAAGCAGCGACAGCCTGCAGGTGATGGCATTGGCGCAATTGTGTCCGGAGGTGAACGGGAATGTGGTTTACCAGGCAAGAGCATTGTACAGCGAGATTTATAATGACCTTAGCGGGTCGTTTAATGACGACAGTTGCCTTGATGTGGATAGCAGTTATATTGCAGAACGGCATAGTAACCCCGCTCCTGCTGTTCAAACTCACGATGGCAGTGTGCAGCAGTATACCTTAATACCAAACCCGACTAATGGAAATATTACATTGCATCAAGCAATACAGGATGTGCAACCTGTAAGAGCAGAAATATGGAATGCGGAAGGGGTGAACATTTTTAAGGATAACCTTACTTTTACGGGAGGAACCGACCAATTGTATATTGCAAATCCTGTTCCGGGTTTGTACCTGCTAAGGCTTACCGATGATAAGGGTCGGGAATTTATCCTTAAATTTGTAATTGAGTGAAAAAAATAATAGCCATATTGATACTTTCCTGCGCCTGTAAATTACAGGCGCAGGAAAGTATTATTACCACTATTGCTGGTCAGCCGGTGAACGCCCTGGGATGGGGCGGGTATAACGGAGATGGCATACCTGCAATAAACGCTAAACTAAATTTACCAGAAGGATTGTGCCTTGATAAATGGAATAACCTTTACATAGCCGATGCGTTTAATAACCGGGTGCGTAAAATAAATCTGAATACCGGGATCATTACAACTGTAGCCGGGATTGGTCCAACAAGTTTACCAAGCGGCTTTAGCGGAGATGGTGGGCCGGCTACAAACGCCCAGTTATGGATACCATGCGGCGTATTTACAGATACTACGGGCAATGTATATATTGCAGACGCAGCAAACAACCGGATACGTAAAATAACCGTAGCCACCGGTATTATTACCACTGTTGCCGGAAATGGTGCTACCGGATATTCAGGAGATGGCACTCCAGCCACAAATGCGGAATTTAATGGGCCATGTGGATTGTATTTGGATAAAGCTGGCAACATATACATTGGTGATTATAACAACAATGTGGTACGAAAAGTAGATGCTATAACAGGTATTATTACCACCATAGCCGGAGACACGATAGCAGGCTATAGCGGGGATAGCGGCCCGGCAACCAATGCGGAGATAGACGGGCCAAGCCAGGTATTTGCGGACAACACGGGCAATATTTTTATTGCCGACCAATGGAACCATGCCATACGCAGAGTGGATGCCACAACAGGCATCATCACTACCATAGCCGGAAACGGTACGCCCGGCTATACAGGAGATAATGGCCCGGCAACAGACGCCCAGCTAAACCAGCCTACAGGCATATTTATTGACCAGCAAAATAATATTTTCATAGCCCAATACCAGGATGAGGCAATAAGAAGAATTGACGCAGTAACAGGTATAATAACTACCGTAGCAGGCACAGGCATAGGCGGCTACTCCGGCGATGGCGGCCCCGCTACAGACGCAAAGTTGACGTGTAATAATGTGTGCTTAGATAATTACGGCACTATGTATATTTCAGACTATGACAGCGACAGGATACGTAAGGTGTATAACCCGACGCTTGGAATAAAACCCCTGACCCCTAAAGGGGAACCATCTATTTGGCCGAACCCTGCGAAGAGTGAACTTAATGTTATTAATGGAGCGGGAAATGACTTTTATATTTATGATATGGTGGGTAGGGAGGTTTTTACTACTTCTATTGTTTCTGACAAACAGAACATTAATATCAATGATTTTTCGGACGGAGTTTATTTGGTGGAGTTTGTGGATGCTTTAAGTGGGTATAGGGTAACGAGGAAATTGGTGGTGGAGTAAATGTCTGAACCAGAATTTATCCGCCTTCGCAAAATAGCTATGGCGGACGAAGAGGAATTTTAGAATTTACAGAATTGCATGTTAGCACCCCGGTAGGTGGCCATGTTTATAGCTTTTTGTATCTCCCAGTGGACGCACCCCAGAGCGGGTACAACTATACGTGTTGCCGTTCGACAAACTCACGATGACAATTAGCTAAATAGCAATCCATACTTGAACGGTGCTAACGCCACTAAAGCGAAATAGCAGTATGAAAGTTTGGGATAACAATTTTATTCAAATTCCTGCAAATTTGTTCATAAAAAATAAAAATAGTTCGGGTTATGTATTACATTTGGAAACGATTGTAATAAATTGATTAGTTAATCAAAACTTTCCTGTTATGCTTACTGCATTATTTAATTTTATGAACTCAATACGGCCATTGAGCGATGAACTGAAAGAAGTGCTGACCCAAAACCTGGAGATAATTGAAGTGCCGAAGAAGACACTGCTGTTAAAAGAAGGGCAGACGTGCGATTATATCCATGTGGTAATAAAAGGATTGCTGCGCATGTACTACATAAAAGACGGCGAAGAGGTTTGTTCCCGTTTTATGGAGGAAACAAGGATGGCAATGGCGGTAAATAGCTTTTATACCCGGCTACCCGGTTACGAGTTTATAGAAACGCTGGAACCCTGTATCCTGGCGCGTATCCATTACAACCAGCTACAGAAGATATATAAAGAGATTGACGCGTTCAACTACATAGCGCGGGTAATTACCGAAGTATATTTTATTAGAAGTGAAGAACGGCTGTACCTGCTGCGCAAGCAAAGCGCGGAGGAACGGTATCTGTACCTCGGTAAGCACTATCCCGAAATAATACAACGCGTACCCCTCACCTACATAGCTTCCTACCTGGGTATAACCCTGGAAACACTTAGCAGGATAAGAAAAAAGTTAAGCACTAAGCATTAAAAAAATCGCGTAGAAACCCCGTCAGTACACCTCTTTTCGGGTGTCAGAACGGGTGTTTTGTTAAGGGCATTATATCATAACATCAACAACGTTTTTTTGCCGTCTGACACCCTAAGAGGTGTACTGACGGCAAAAACTACCATTTTAATTTCATCAAACTCTTGTTAGCTAACAACTCCCTGCAGATTTGACATTTGTCAAATAATCGCACCACCTATGACTATTTGACATTTATCAAATGAAAGTTGTATTTCCGGGAATACGTTTGCAGTATTCTTAACCACAAAAACAAAATTTATGAGAAAAGTCATTTTCTTTTTTACTTGTATTCTATGGTCAACTACAAATATGCAAGGGCAACAATTTTTATCAGCGGATGTACCTGCGCAAGCTGACGCCCCTATGGCGTATTCCGATTATAACTTTAGTCATCTTGCCCCGGCAATATATAACCGGTAATCTGAACCGGCAACATTCAGTTACCGGGAGAATAACCATTAGGTGCATATTGGCCCGGCTATGGCAGGGGCTGGCCTTCTTATAGGAATGATAGGTATTATAGGCATGGAAAGTGTAGTAGCAGGAAGAAGTATTTTATAAACTGTTTCATTCGTTTATGTTTTAGTTGTTGCTTGTCTGAATCACGGATTAAACGGATTAAAGGATGACACGGATTTTGTTTGTTTTACTGTCTTTACACAATCTTTCCCTGAAATCGGTGTAATCAAACTAATCCGTGATTCAGACAAAAAAAAGTGGCAAAAGATGATAGCCCGAAAGATAATAAATTAATTGGGACATGTATGTTTTGTTATTGTTTACATGGTGTGGCTTGTTCATCGTGAGACAGATGTGCCACACCGGAAAAAGGTGTGGCACATCTGGGTAACTCACATTCCCACATTCCATCACATTGTCACATTCCTCCCACATTGCCGCATTCCTCCCACATTGCCGCATTCCTCCCACATTGCCGCATTCCTCCCACATTGCCGCATTCCTCCCACATTGCCGCATTCCTCCCACATTGCCACATTCTTCCCGCATTATCATATTCCCAACTCTTTCTTCTGTGCATCATCAATAGCGGAAGGCGCATCGAGCATCACATCCCTGCCGGAATTGTTTTTTGGGAAGGCAATAAAATCGCGTATGGTTTCCTGGCCGCCGAGCAATGCGCAGAGCCGGTCGAAGCCCAGGGCTATGCCGCCGTGCGGAGGAGCACCATATTCAAATGCCCCCATCAGGAACCCGAATTTTTCCTGCGCTTCCTCCTTGCTCATGCCCAGCGCGGCAAACATTTTTTCCTGTAGCTCGCGCCGGAATATGCGTATAGAGCCGCCGCCAATCTCAGTGCCGTTCAGCACCATATCGTAGGCGTTGGCTTTTATTTCTGCATAGCGGCTCATGTCGTCCATCAGCGGTATATGCTCCGGCTTTGGCGAGGTGAAGGGATGGTGCCTTGCCACCCAGCGGTTGCCATCCTCGTCATATTCAAACAACGGGAAGTCTATCACCCAAAGCGGTTTGTAATCGTCGTGCCTGCGCAGCCCCAGGCGGTTGCCCATTTCCAGGCGCAGTTCGCTCATGGCCTTGCGGGTGCGGGTTTCTGCTCCGGCAAGTATTAGTACCAGGTCGCCTGCATTTGCCCCGCAGAAAGCGGCTATTTCTTTAAGTTTTTCTTCGTTGAAGAACTTGTCCACGCTGCTTTTAATAGTGCCGTCTGTATTGCATTTTATATTCACCACTCCGCTCATGCCTATTTGCGGGCGTTTCACCCATTCGGTCAGTTCGTCAAGCTGCTTGCGGGTATATTCGCTTGCGCCTGGTACGGCAATTGCGAGTATGGTTTCGGCTTCATCAAAAACCTTAAAACCCCCAGCCCCTAAAGGGGAGCTTCCCATGTAATGATCACTAATTTTCAGGTTTTGAATTTTCATTTCAAACCTGATGTCGGGTTTGTCGTTACCGTAGTGCCTCATGGCGTCGTCGAAGGTCATGCGGGGGAAAGCGTCTGTTATTTCCACACCCTTTACTTCTTTGAATACATGCTTGAACAGCCCTTCAAAAATATGCAGTATATCCTCCTGCTCCACAAAACTCATTTCGCAGTCTATCTGTGTAAATTCCGGCTGCCTGTCGGCGCGCAGGTCTTCATCGCGGAAGCATTTTACTATCTGGTAGTACCTGTCGTACCCGCTCACCATCAGCAGTTGCTTAAAGGTTTGCGGGCTTTGCGGCAGTGCGTAATACTGCCCCTGGTTCATGCGCGATGGCACTACAAAATCCCGCGCCCCCTCCGGCGTACTGCGTATGAGGCAGGGCGTTTCTATATCCCAGAAGCCTTGTGTATCTAAGTAATTGCGTACCGACCTGTTTATCTTGTAACGAAGCTCCAGGTTTCTTTTCAATGGTGGCCTGCGCAGGTCCAGGTAACGGTATTTCATGCGCAGTTCATCGCCCCCGTCCGTATCTTCTTCTATGGTGAAGGGTGGGGTATTGGCGCTGTTTATAATGGTAAAATCAGCAACAGCTATTTCGACATTTCCGGTTGGTAATTTTGCATTCTTGTTGCTGCGTTCCTGCACCGCGCCTTTCACCTGTATCACATACTCCCGCCCCAGCGGGCTGGCGTCAAGCCGGGCATTCAGTTGCTCGTTAAACAGCAACTGCGTAATACCATAGCGGTCGCGCAGGTCCACAAACGTTATACTCCCAAACTTACGAATTGTCTGCACCCAACCTGCCAGGGTCACCTCGTTACCGGCGTGCTGCACCCGCAGTTCGCCGCAATTATGTGTACGGAACATAGCTATCTTTTAAAAAAGACTGCGAAGATAGTTTTAATGGCGCAATTGCTCAATATCTGAAGCATTTTGTTCTCGTCTGGAGCATATTCCCAACTCCCAATGCCATATGGTACAAAATGCGAAGCAATGCAATATGATGTGATATTCATAGCAAGACAGGTAATTATACAATATCACAAAAAATCCATAATTTGTCCCGCGATACTACACAACCGGACGTACTGAAAAAATGCACAAGAGGTTACTTGACAAAGAAATAGCAGATAGCTCAATAGATGGTTCCCCTTTAGGGGTCAGGGGTTTTATTATGCTATTGATGTTTCTGCTATTTGCCGGATGTATTGTGTCTAAATACCCGATAGATGATCCGGCGGCGGTAAAGATTGACCCACGCTTGCTTGGAAAATGGGAGACAAAAGGATTTAGTGAGGATAGTATTATTTATACCATCACACAGCAGGATGACTATCGTTATTTCGTTGCCTTAAAGCACAAGCAAGAAAAGAAACCTAAAAAATATCCCGCTTTTTTATCCGATGTAAACAACAACTGGTTCCTGAATATTTATAATAATGTTGATTCCCCGATAGGATATTCTTTCCTCGAAATACTAAATGCCAATGCCGCATATGATAAAGTGACTACGCTGACGGTATCCGACAGCGCTCTGAAATACATGAACAGCGCCGCAGAAGTGCGCGCATATCTGACAAAAAATTTACACAATCCTTTATCTTTCAGCGATACTACCCATTTGAATAAACTCGTAGGCTACAACCTGTCGTTGTACCCAATAAATGACCCTCCCAAGATAAAAATAGATGCCCGTTTGCTGGGGAAATGGAAAGCTAAAAATAAGAACGGGGGCTACGATATTTACACCATAGCAAAGAAAGGCCTTTACCAATATTTGGTTACCGTTAAAGAAGATAAAAAGAAGGCAACCGGAAAAAAAATTGCATATCTGTCGCAAGTGAATAACGCATGGTTCCTGAATATGTATTGCGAAGAAAATGGGGATGAGGGCTATAGGTTTATGAAATTCCTCGGTGCCGATCCGTCTTATGATAAAGTTACAACGGTTAACGTTGCAGATAGCTCCTTTATTTATTTGAACAGTTCTGCGGAAGTGCGCAACCTCATTGCGAAGAACCTGAATAATCATTCGTTTTATGGCGATACCCTGCGGTTGTATAAAATGAAGTAGGCTACGAAATTTCATGAGTTAAATTTTGAGAGCTTTGCGGTCTTAATTTGGCAGACTTTATTTGTCATTTTTTAAACAATTGCAATTTGCGCCTTCGCGCCTTTGCGAGAAACTCTTTATCTTATTGTTTATCCTTCTGTGCCGTGGTGGGGTTCTGTCATGGGCGCATTACCAAAGCGTTTTTTAAAAGATTTATTGCGTATCCGGTCAAAAAGAGGAAAGGCAATACCTAACAGCGCATAAGCGGAGTAACAGATAGTTACATTGTTCGGGTCGCCATTACGTAGCATATAGGTTATGAATACTGCTAAACATGATGCTAATGCAGGAATGGCGTGGCCCCAGGTGAGGTTAACTGTTTCAAAATCTTCAACAGGCGTCAGCTTTATTTCGTCTCGTTTCCAATGAGCATTCAGGTACATGAGTGAGAAAAGAAACCCGATAACTGCGAATCCGCCATTGTATAGCATGGTCAATGAAGCATAGTCTTGTGCCCTGGTAGAAAAGACTTCCGGCAGGAACAATGCGCTGAATAAAAATTTTAACGGGTAAACAAATGCCAACGTTATAAAAAGCAGCATCCCGTTTAGCGTAAGTGTGTATCTGTCATGCAGCCCGAACCTTCTGAAGAATCTGTATTGGGAACGCCATATCCAGAAAATAATGCCAAAACAAAAGATGAAAGGAATTAAACCTTTTAAAGATTCTATTAGTTCTTTTGATGTTTTAGGCACTTCAAGAGAAATGACCAGCAGGCTTACTGCAAAAGCGAAAACCGCGTCGCTGAATGCTTCTATGCGTGTCACATCATGGCTGCGCCAGTTTATTTTGTCTTTTTTTGATTCTTTCAGGTTGGCGAAATACTTGCGTATCATAGCGTTTATTTTGTTACAAAATAATCATTGTTTACAAACCCCGGTAATGTTCTATTTTTACACACGCAGATGTCTCTTTATATCACCTCCTTAAATTCCGGCAGCAATGGCAATTGTTATTATATAGGCAATGGCCGGGAAGCCGTGCTTATTGACGCCGGGCTGTCGTGCCGGGAAACAGAGCGGCGCATGAGGCGGTTGGGTTTATCAATGCAAAACGTAAAGGCTCTTTTCATCTCCCATGAGCATATAGACCATATACACGGTATGGAGGTAATTTCTTCCAGGTACAATCTTCCAGTATTTATTACTGCGCCCACGCTGCAAAACAGCCGTATGAAGTTACCTGTTAATCTTGTAAATGATTTTGCAGCGTATCAGCCGGTAACCATTGGCGAGCTTACCATTACCGCTTTCCCAAAACTGCATGACGCCGCCGACCCGCACAGTTTTATGATTACCGGCAATGGGGTCAGTGTGGGTGTATTCACGGATATTGGCAAGCCATGTGAGCATGTTGTAGCTAACTTTAAAAAGTGCCATGCCATTTTCCTGGAGGCCAACTATGACGAGGATATGCTGGAGCAGGGTACGTACCCGCAACACCTCAAAAATCGCATTCGTGGCGGCAAAGGGCATTTGTCGAACCGGCAGGCGCTGGAGTTGCTTACTGCGCATAGGCCGTCATTTATGAGCCACTTATTACTAAGCCACTTATCAAAGAATAACAACAGCCCGGAATTGGTAAGCGAATTGTTTAGCGGTTTTGCAAAGGATCTGAATGTGGTTATCGCATCGCGCTATAATGAAACAGAGGTTTACCACATTACAGAAACTGCCGTTACGAGCAGAATAAAGAAGCAAAAAACACCGGTGCAGGCATCTTTGTTTTAGACAGACCTTATCAATTTAACAGGCTATCTGCAAATCATCAGAAGATTTCTCCACTACGCCCCGAAGAAAAATCGGGGCTGCGTTGCGAAATGACGGCTTCGATTTTACTTTTCACTTTTTATTTTTTATTTTTTACTTTTTATCTACCAGCCCAATAAACTTTTCAGCTTTGCCATGCCGCTTTTGCTAACCATTACTTTTGCGCCGCAATGCAGCAGCGCTATGTGGCTTTCTTTTTCGTAAGGCTCAATGCGCATAAGCTGCGTAACCGGCACTAAGTAAGAACGGTGTACCCGCACAAACTGTTGCGGGTCCAGTGTTTGCTCTATGTGCGACAAGGTATTTTTTTTCAGGTAGCTGCCATCCTTTGTCACTATTTTTATATAGTCGTCATTGGCTTCTATGTAGTGAATGTCCTGGGTTGGTATTATCCTGATAAGGCCGTTGTCTTTTACCACAATACGGTGCTGGTAGCCTTCATAAATATTGTTTTCGAGCAGGGCGGCCACCGGCGCGGTTTCTTTATTGGAGGCTTGTTGCAGCCATTTTTGCATTGCCTTATCAAACCTTTCTTTGATGATCGGCTTTAATAAATAATCAACGGCGTGGGCTTCAAACGCCTTCATTGCATACTCATCGAAAGCTGTGGTGAAAATAACCGCCGGTGGATTGTCTATCAGTTCCAGCATTTCAAATCCATTCAGGCGGGGCATCTGTATGTCTAAGAACAGCAGGTCGGGCGCATGTTCCTGTATCGCCTTGAAACCTTCAAATCCATCGCCGCATTCGGCCACAATTTCTACTTGCGGGTATTGCAGCAGCAGCGTTCTCAGCAGTTGCCTTGCCAGCGGTTCATCATCTATCAGTATGGCTTTGTACATTTTGCTGTGGTATTTTTAATATGGTTGTGAAATATTGACCGTCTTTTTTTGTTTCCAGCAGGTCGGTACGCGCGTATAACAGATATAGCCTGCGTTGAATCCCTGCCAGGCCGAAACCGGTTCCTTTTGGCGGCTGCATATCGGCGTCATATGGGTTGGTTATAGTCAGCATCAGCATTGGCCCTTCTAGTACAATATGAATGATGATAGTCACCGTTCCTGTTTTCCCGTACAGCCCGAATTTGATTGCGTTTTCGAGTATTGGCTGCAGCAGGAAGGGGGGGATAGTGGCATTGGCGGTGTCTTCGCGTTCTATATGCACCTGTAGCCTGTGGCCAAATCGCACGGACTCAATGGCGAGATAGGACTGTATATAAACTAGCTCCTCGCTCACCGGCAATGTATCTTCTGATTCCCGCTGAACAGAACTGCGCAAAAAATCAGATAGCTTACCGATCATTTCCTGCGCCCTGTCGGGAGCTACCATTATCAGCGCACTTATGGAGTTGAGGCTGTTGTATAGGAAATGCGGCTGCAACTGTTGCCGGAGCTTGAATAATTCGGCTTCTTTCAGCAGCACGGAAGCGTCTGTCTGCATCTGGAAACGGGTATCGAGGGCGGTGATGTTTTTGCGAAGCGCCGTATTGGTAGCCATCCAACTGTTAAGTATCCAGGTAACTAAGAAGCGTATTGGCGCCCTTTGCGATAACCAGGCTTTGTATTCTTCATTATTGCTTACGAACCACCATTTAAGTGTTTGTATTTCTGCTACGGTAGTGATAAGACTTACTGCCAGCGCGGCTATTAGCGCATAAGGATAGATAGCCGCAGTGGTAGGATATGCCCTGATAAGTAATACGATACTCCATACCGAGAGCGCGAGTAATACGCTGCTGCAGGCCCCGTCTTCTATTGCCGGGTTCCAGTCGAAATGAAGTACCACATGGAGTATATAAACGTGTATCACCAATACCATGAGTATCAGTAATAAAACCTTCCAGTGGATATTTTTTTTGAGTGAAAGCAATAGTTGATTAAAAGTAAAAATTTTAAAAGGTAACTATTCAGGTATATCGTAATAAAGGTAGAAAGTTAAATCGAAGCCGTCATTTCGCAACGAAATCCCGATTTTTCTTCGGGATGTAGTGGAGCAATCTCCTGATGATATTCAGATAGCTTCACCTTTAAATACTTCCATTTGGCCAGTCGGCAGACTTTGGGAAATTTTTCCACTTCGTTATTCCCGGCTTTTTTGCCGGGAATAACGAAGTGGCGAAATGACGAAGTCAATTAAGCATTTTTGGTTGCCTAACCACTTACCCGGCACTCGCCCACAAAGGCGCTGGCAATATTTCGGCTTCACGAACCATAGAGAGCAACCCGCCGTTTTTAAGCTCTATGGGTTGCAGGTCTTTCACGGCTATCATCCGCCAGCACATCGTTCGCCCCTGCCGGTCTATAAATGTTGATTCTTCGTTTTTGCCTGCGTCGCGCGCTATCGAAAGCGCGTGTTCTTCATTATCAGCGTACACAAGCCGCCACTGTTCTTCATATTGGTCTGTGGGCATACCCTCGCATTCAATACGGTAAATGATCTGTGCTGTAAATGCGTTCATACTTTTTAATGATTTGAGGTAAGTAGTATTGTTTATTTCAGGCACTCCAATAATATGCTATCATTTATTCCTTCATTCCTTAGTAAGACTTTATCTCTATGCTGCCAAAGGCGCAACTTCCCCTTAAAACCAGTATTTTTTTAGTTTCATTAGATGTTCCGGTTTGTATGGTGCGCTGGTCTTCCACACTGCCAAAGGAGGGGTTGATCTCATTTTGTATTTCCCAATGGGAGGGTACGATCATTTCCACACCGCCAAATGACACTCTGAGGTCCAGCGCTATGGAAGGCTCTGAAAAGTCGGCCTGGTTAAGGTTCAGTTCGCAGCCTGCAAAGGTCACGCTTATTGTACCCCCTTTAAATTCTTTGGAAGTAACCACTTCTTTTTTCCCGCCAAAGGTCACATCAATATTCAGGCTGTTATCAGTATTTATGGCAGAGTTCATTGTTGTACTGCGGGGATAGCCGGAGAAAAAGGTGTGCCTGCGTGGGCGCAATGCGATGGCTAAACCTATAATGATGATGATTGCGGGCCATGCGTACTCTCTCGATGGCCTGCCCATGATCATGAACTGCGGCGTGAAATTGGCTATGCCTATAATAATGAGTATCCACCAGGCATTATTGCGGAAACTGTTTTTGATGCCGATAAGCAGGCCGAATACGATTAAAATGGCAGGCCACGAAAATTCGAGGTCTATGCAGGGAAGAACCCTCATTTTGGTGAGCAACAGCACCAGGCCCACAATGGCTATAACCACACCGGCAAACACACGGTTTTTATGCCTGTGCTGGAGATATTCTTTATAATCTCCCCGGTAAAAATTACGGTCTCGCATAAGATTTTAATTAGGCAACAAAAATAGGTATGGCCAATACCATAGGAAAGAGATATTAGGTAAGAAAATATGGAATGTCGGTAAACAGGGGGAAATTGTCGGTGAATGGATTTTTATACAATCATATTGCGATGGGCTACACCCATCGCTGGCATATTTTGTCACCTTCGGGGCAATTACATTAAAGCTAAAAATAAATAATTATTTGCATAACTTGGTTGAACTTTATTTCATCGTCAATCCGTATTGTTTTTCAGTTAACTTTGCCCCCTTTAATTAAAATTAAAAATG
>Ga0206855_10166_pt1 | contig 19672 bp, 14 predicted proteins | sample Alteio_BWOrgCont_51_FD_152637 | JGI IMG/M metagenome (GOLD analysis project Ga0206855, IMG submission 152637) | Enriched cells from forest soil in Barre Woods Harvard Forest LTER site, Petersham, Massachusetts, United States -... | ecosystem: Environmental > Terrestrial > Soil > Temperate forest >...
GCAGCGCCAGTATTTACCGTAAGACTGTTCCCTATAGTTAATATTTTCCCTGTCCCAACAGTAAGGACGCCGGCATGCGCCGCGCCGAATGTTAGCGAATTAACACTGACATTTGCAGTAGTTATTGAAGGCTCGAAGGCATGTGTATAAGCCGAAACCCCAATGCTGACAGCATCATTTTGACCGGGAGCTACCCCTGTATTCCAGTTTCCGCCAGTGGCCCATGCGGTAGTACTGCTGCCAGCGGTCCATTGTACCGCCTGGCCGACAGCTATGTTGATAACTGCGCTGCTGCTGCCTGTGGCATTGGTAGCAGTAACCGTTACATTGGCCGCCGCGGTAATAGTAGTGGGAGTACCTGTGATATAACCAGTATAAGCATTTAAAAATAAACCCGCCGGCAAAGTGCCGCTGGTAATGGCGTAACCCGTACCAGCCGATTTTTTAATGGTGTTCGTGCCATAGTCGGCAATGTAAAGGTTCCCCAAAGCATCAAAGTCAACGTCACGCGGCGAACTTAAACCTGAAACAATGGTACTTACTATACCGCCGGGTGTGATCATTTTTATTACATTATCGGCAAAATCGGCCACGTATATATTGCCAATATCATCATCTTGTATGTTTCGCGGTGCGTTAAAACCGGTTGCAAAGGTAGTGTGCACGGTACTTCCCGCAGCTATTTCAATGATGCTGCTAGAGGTTATTTGCGATACAAAAGTATTTCCGAACCTGTCAATGGTTACTCCGTAAGGGTTAGTAAACCCCGTTAAAAAAGTGCTTGCTGTGGTTGTTCCCGCAGCTATTTCTATAATCGAGCCGGTCCCGTTATCTACTACATATATATTGTTTGAATTGTCGACAGTTATACCATAAGGTGAGTTGAAACCGGTTATTGTAGCTAATAAAGTTCCCGACGGGCTAAACTTACAAACGGTATTATAACCCCAATTAGACACCCATATATTTCCCGATGCATCATCTGAAATACCCGTGGGCAAATTTAAAGAAGTATATATAGTACCCCCAATCCCCGCAGAATTAAATTTATAAAGGCCGCCATCGACATCATCGGTTGAAAAAATATTGTTTGATGCATCGGCAACTACGGCATAAGGTGTGTTAACACTTTTAAAAGTGGTAATCGCGCCATAACTGCCAACGGCTCCGCCGGTATTGGTTGGCGCCAAAGGGGGAATGGCAACACCAACCGTATACACCTGCGGGCTTGGATAAGAAATAACCGGGGCGGCAGAGTTAACAGTAATACTGATAATTGCGCTGCTGCTGCCGCTACCATTGGTGGCAGTAATAGTTATATTGGCCGCGGCAGCAATAGTAGTTGGGGTACCGGTGATAAAACCGGTATAAGCGTTTAAAGTTAAACCCGCCGGCAAAGTGCCGCTGGTAACAGCGTAGCCTGCAGCAATTGATTTTTTAATGGTGTTGGTACCGTAATCGGCAACGTAAAGGTTTCCGGAAGCGTCGAGATCTATGTCGCGTGGTGAACTTAAACCTGAAAGAACAGTACTGACCACACCGCCTGATGTGACGCGCTTTATTGCATTGTTACCAAAATCGGCCACGTATATATTGCCAAAATCATCGGCCTGAATGTTGCGTGGAGCGTTAAACCCGGTTGCAAACGTAGTGTGCGTGGTACTTCCCGAAGCTACTTCGATTATACTGTTAGAGCTTGTTTGCGATACAAATGCATTCCCGGATGCGTCAATATATACCCCATAGGGGTTTGTAAAGCCTGTTAAAAAAGTACTTGTATTAGTAGTCCCTGCACCTATTTCTATAATGGAACCGGTTCCGTTGTTTACCACAAATACGTTGTTTGAATTGTCAATAGTTATGCCGTAAGGTATACTGAAACCTGTTATTGTGGCCAATAAAGTTCCTGAAGGGTTAAACTCACAAACCGTATTATTGCCCGTATTAGATACCCATATATTTCCTGATCCATCATCCGCAATACCTGTTGGTGTGTTTAAAGAAGTATTGATGGTGCCACCTACACCGGCAGGAGTATATTTATAAAGATACCCATTGGCGTAATCTGTTGCGAATACATTATTCGATGCATCAAGTACTATTGAATAAGCGCTATTAACACTTTTAAAAGTGGTGGCTGCGGCATAGCTGCCCACAGCTCCGCCGGTGTTAGTTGGGGCCAGGGGGCTGATGGCTACCCCCGCGATATACACATGCGGGCTTGTGTACCTAATAATCGGGAACTGCCCATAAACTCCATTAACAATAAATGTTAAGGCGATAGCCGTAACTGAACCAAATAATTGCTTTGCCATGATATAAGGAGGTTTTAATCCAAAAAAATTGAACTGTTCTATCTTCATTTGGCATACACATAACAATTTGACGACCACAGTAAACAAGGTGCTGTTAATCAATTTATTATAAATAAACACGATGCACTATTTTTCCAAATACGGCGCCTATTTTCCAAAATATGGAATAAGTGGAACCGATAAATCATAAATAGGCGCCAGAAACGGGTGAATGAGGGATTTGGAGGCAATGAAACGGGGGCAGGGACCCCGATCAGCACATCAATGCTATTAAAGTAAAGGAATTGTTAATATCGAATATCGAACACCCAATAATGAATTACGAAGTAAACTTCGGAGTTCGATATTCAAGATTCATTATTCGATATTTTTTAACATTACTGTTTCCTTAATTTTATACCGCTGATTAGCAGATCGCAACAAATTGCATTATCTGCAACCGGGAATACAGCTAAAAATCTGCGGATTTATGTTTATTACGCAAGGAATGCGAACTATACCGACCGCATCCAGCTATGGAAAAAAAGCTATTAATGTTGCAAGCTTTATGCCAATTTACTACAATGTGCTTAATGTCATTTTTTAGTTAACATTTTGACAATGATTATTTTAGCATTTGATAAAATTATTCTATAAATTAGCCTTATTAAAGTATTTTTCAGCCGTCTTTGAACTAATTTAGAATAATTATAAATTAATTATTACAGTCATTTATTTGTCAGCTATACTGTAATAAATTTTACTTTTGTGGCTGAAAAATTCGGGTATAATATACATCCCAGCGTGAATTACAATCATTAATATAGAAAATTATTTAGTATAAATACACTTTATGAGGAGTCTCTCATTGATTTTTAAACAATTCTCAAGGTCGGTTTTACTGATTGCCGGTTTTGCTTTTTTGGGATTCTCTGCTTATGCGCAAGGGGATACAACAAAGGGTAAGGCCCTTTTTAATGCCAAATGTACCACCTGCCACAAAATCGATATCAAGCTTATCGGCCCGCCATTAGGCTCGACGGTCAGCACGTTAACAGATGATAAGTGGCTGACCAAATGGATACAAAACAACCAGGCATTAATTACTGCGAAAGACCCGCGGGCTATTGCAATTTATAACGAGTATGGCCAGCAGAACATGACTGTGTTTGAGGATCTGTCGGACGGTGATGTAGCCAACATTTTAACCTATGTGCGCACAACATGGAAAAACTGGCCGAAAACCCCGCCACCGGGGACCAGCCCGGCAGTAGAAACCGGCCCAAACAGTTTGGTGATTTGGGCCCTGGCTGGCGTAATTGTCCTGGCATTTATTATTATACTGGTGTTAAACAAGGTTATATTAACACTGGAGCGCCTTATTCAAAAAAGCCCTGAGATACTTATAACCGAGGCCGAAGTTGAGGCCCTACCTGTTGACCGTTTTGCAACTTTAAAAAGGCTCGCCAAAAATAAAAAGCTGGTATTCTTTGTGCTTTTATGCGGTACGTTAGCGCTCGGCAGCTGGACCTGGGTCACCATGTGGAACACTAATGTTCACCAGGGTTATCAACCTGTTCAGCCTATTAAATTTCCGCACGATTTGCATGCCGGCACTATGAAAATTGATTGCCAGTACTGCCATTCGGGTGCTTATAAATCAAAAAATGCGTCAATCCCATCTTTAAATGTGTGTATGAACTGCCACAAGACGGTTAAAACAGAATCGCCTGAAATAAAGAAAATTTATGCAGCGTTGGGTTATGATCCGGCTACATCGAAATACGACAGCACCAAGGCAAGGCCGATCCAATGGATACGCATTCATAACCTGCCTGATTTGGTTTATTTCAACCACTCGCAACACGTGGTGGTAGGGAAAGTAAAATGCCAGACCTGTCATGGCCAGGTTCAGACCATGAAAGAGGTTTATCAATATTCACCGCTTACTATGAAATGGTGTATACAATGCCACAAGCGTACCGAAGTTAACCACGAAGGAAATGCATACTACAAAAATATGGTAGCTGTACATGACCTTATAAAACAAGGCAAGCCGGTTACCGCAGCGGCAATGGGTGGTATTGAGTGCGGTAAATGCCACTATTAATAATTGAATAAACAAGACATTACAGTTTATAAAGCTTAAATGGACAGCAATAAAAAATACTGGAAAGGTTTAGAAGAACTGAACAAAACCCCGGAATTTGTTGAGAAAAATAAACATGAATTCGCGGAGCCCATCCCTATCGAAGATGTATTGACAGGTGGCGGCTTAGCAGGTACAACCCCGCGCCGCGACTTTTTAAAAGCGCTTGGTTTTGGCGTGGGTGCTGTAACACTGGCGGCTTGTCAAAAAGTACCTGTTCATAAATCAATACCTTACCTGGTAAAGCCGGAGGACGTAGTACCGGGAGTTGCCAATTACTATGTGTCAACTTACGACGGAAGCGCCATTTTGGTTAAAACCCGTGAGGGCCGGCCAATTAAAATTGAAGGCAATCCAAATGATCTTTTAGCTAAAGGCGGTTTAAGCGGACAGGCACAGGCATCGGTGCTCGATCTTTATGATGTTAACCGTTTAAAAAACCCGATGCGTGATGGCGGCGATTATGGATGGGATCAAACTGATGGTTTTATAAAAACCGAGCTTGCAGCCATTAAAGCAGGCGGTAAAAAAATCCGTATCGTTTCATCAACTATATCAAGCCCGTCTACATTAGCAGTTATTGCTGATTTTTTCGGTGCTTTTCCAAACGCAAAACATATCACTTACGATGCGGTATCGTATACCGGTATCATCCAGGCTAATCAAAACAGCTTTGGCAAGGCAGTATTGCCCCATTATAATTTTGATAAAGCCGATGTAATTGTAAGTTTTGGCGCTGATTTTCTGGGTACATGGATTTCCCCGGCCGAGTTTATCAGGCAATACGTACAAAACCGTAATAACAAATCGCTGCAAAGCAAAAAAATGTCGCGCCATATCCAGTTTGAAACCGGTATGAGTGTAACAGGGTCCAATGCCGACGCGCGTATTGCCATAAAACCTTCGGAAGAAGGGGTTGCCCTGATAAATTTGTATAATGCCATATCAGGCAATACATTACCCGGGACAAAAAAATTAACTAACAATGCTGCCGATAAAGCAATTGGCTTAGTAGCTAAGGAATTGCTGGCGGCAAAAGGCAAGGCTTTGGTTGTTGCCGGTTCAAACGATGTGGCTACCCAAGTTTTGGTTAATGCTATCAACTCGCTGTTGGGCAGTTATGGCACTACTATCGACCTGGATAACCCATCGCACCAATATTCAGGAAACGATGCTGAACTAGTTGAGTTTACAAATGAAATGAAACGCGGCGAAGTTGATGCCGTATTCTTCCTGAACTCAAACCCGGTATACGATTATTATAACAGCAAGGATATTACCGATGGGCTTAAGAAAGTACGTTTAAGAGTTTCTTTTGCTGATCATGCTGATGAAACAGCTTCGGTTTGTAATATAATCGCGCCAGGCAGCTATTACCTCGAATCATGGGGTGATAACCAGGCGCTTGACGGTTACTATACCATAGTACAGCCAACCATTAACCCGGTTTATGATACGCGCCAGGCGGAACATAGCCTGCTGGTTTGGTCGGACGGCACAGTTAAAGACTATTACACTTATGTAAGGAACAACTGGGATAAAAACCTGCTTGCCAAAGGCGGTTTATCAGGCCAGGGAGGATGGGAAACCCTGTTGCAAACCGGGTTTGTAAAAGCGCCTGCCAATCCAGCGGGTACTTATACCTTTAACCATGACCTTAATGCCGTTGCGCAAACTATTTTAGATCATAGCAACCTCCTTGCTGCCGATGGCAGTAAAGTTGAAATACAGCTTTATCAAACCGTTGCCATGCGCGATGGGAAAAGGGCCAATAACCCCTGGCTGCAGGAATTGCCCGACCCGGTTTCGAAAGTAACCTGGGATAACTTTGCGGCCGTATCACCTTCGGATATGAAGAAGTGGGGATACGAAGACGGCGATGTAGTTAAAATTGATGCCAATGGCTATTCTGTCAGCCTGCCGGTATTATCGCAGCCAGGCCAAACTCAAGGAACCATATCGGTAGCAGTTGGTTATGGCCGTACATTGGCTGGGCCGGTAGGCGATAATGTAGGTAAAAACGCATATCCTTTCCATAGCCTGCGCAATGGTACTTTCCAGACAAGCGCTGTTGCTGTATTGACTTCAACAGGTGAAAATTCGCCGCTCTCGCAAACACAAACACACCACTCTATCGAGGGTCGTAACAGCATCATAAAAGAAGCAACCTTTACCGAGTACCTGAAAAATCCTTCTACGGGATCGGGTAATGAATCGGGGCATAAAGACTATAACGAAAACAACCTGTTTTGGCAGGACTATGACCACCCGCAATACAACTGGGTGATGGCCATCGACTTAAATGCATGCACCGGTTGTGGCGCATGCGTGGTAGCCTGCAGTGCCGAAAATAATGTACCTGTGGTTGGCAAAGAAGAAGTTGGCCGCCGCCGCGAAATGCACTGGATACGGATTGACCGTTACTACAGCTTTGACGATAACGGCGATGGCGGTATTACCCGTGAGCGGGAAATTGCAAAGCTGGATGACCTTGACCGTGTAAGGGTTGTTTACCAGCCTATGCTTTGCCAGCATTGCGACCATGCACCATGCGAAACAGTTTGCCCTGTATTGGCAACTGTGCATTCATCCGAAGGGTTGAACCACATGGCTTATAACCGTTGCGTGGGTACACGTTATTGTGCAAATAACTGCCCTTACAAAGTACGCCGCTTTAACTGGTTTAACTACTGGAACGATGCGAGGTTTGAAAACTATCTGCAGAACGATCATACCCTGTTGGTACTTAACCCTGATGTGGTTACCCGTTTCCGCGGTGTGATGGAAAAATGCTCGATGTGCATACAGCGTATTCAGGCTGGTAAACTGAAAGCCAAAATCGAGAAACGTTCGGTTAGGGATGGTGACATAAAAGTTGCCTGTCAGCAAACCTGCCCTGCCAATGCAATAATTATGGGTAATGCAAATGACCCTAATTCGGAAGTATCAAAAGCATTGAAGAGCGAAAGGACCTATTACGTGCTGGAAGAGTTGAATACGCAGCCGGGAATTGGGTACCAGGTAAAAATTAGGAATATATCTGAAACAGAAGCTTAAAATTAATTATAAGAGCGAATATAAAATATGGCATCTCATAGTGAATCAATAATCAGGGAACCGTTAATTACGGGGAAAGACATCACATACGCCAAGATCACCAATGATGTACTGCGTCCTGTAGAAAATATGCCGGGCCGGGCCTGGTGGATAGGTTTTACTGTAGCATTTTTAGGTGCCTGCCTGTGGGTTTTTGCCGTAAGCTGGACGTTTTGGTACGGAATAGGGGAGTGGGGACTAAACAAAACAGTTGGCTGGGCCTGGGATATCACCGGTTTCGTGTGGTGGGTAGGTATTGGTCACGCGGGTACGCTTATCTCTGCTATATTATTATTGTTCCGTCAAAACTGGAGAAATTCAATCAACCGTTCGGCTGAAGCGATGACGATCTTTGCGGTGATTTGCGCAGCTACTTACGTAGTTTCCCACATGGGCCGTCCGTGGCTGGCTTACTGGCCTTTGCCGCTGCCAAATCAATTCGGCTCCATATGGGTTAACTTTAACTCGCCGCTGGTTTGGGACGTATTTGCGATATCAACTTATTTCTCGGTGTCATTAGTATTCTGGTACACAGGGTTACTGCCCGATTTGGCAACCATCCGTGACCGTGCAACAGGTATCCGCCGCAGAATTTATTCGATATGTTCTTTCGGCTGGACAGGTTCGGTAAAAACATGGCAGCGTTTTGAAACTGTTTGTTTAATCCTGGCCGGTATTTCAACACCGCTTGTACTTTCGGTTCACACCATTGTATCCATGGACTTTGCCACCTCGCTCGAACCGGGTTGGCATACTACGATATTCCCGCCATACTTTGTTGCCGGGGCGATTTTTTCGGGCTTCGCGATGGTACAGACACTATTGCTGGTGACGCGAAAAGTTTTAGGATTGGAGAATTACATCACAATGTTCCATATTGAGGCGATGAATAAAATCATCCTTTTAACAGGTTCAATTGTAGGTGTAGCGTATTTAACAGAATTCTTTATCGCCTATTATTCAGGCAGCGAATACGAACAATATACTTTCCTTAACAGGTTTATCGGGCCATACTGGTGGGCAGGTTGTTCCATGTACGGATGTAACGTACTGATGACCCAGTTAATGTGGTTTAAAAAGATCAGGACAAACATTCAAATCGCCTGGGTATTGTCGATTGTTGTTAATATAGGTATGTGGTTTGAAAGGTTTGTAATTATCGTTACTTCCCTTCACCGCGACTTCCTGCCATCAAGCTGGGCAATGTTTTATCCTACCTGGGTTGACGTAAGCGTATTTATCGGATCAATCGGCTTGTTTTTCACGATGTTCCTGTTGTTTATAAGGGTATTCCCGTCCATTGCAATGGCCGAAGTGAAACTAATATTGAAGAGCTCGAGTGAGCAGGCCAAGAAGAAACTGATTGACGCAGGCCATCTTGACCCGGAACAGGTAGAATACTACAAAGAAGCAATAGTAGTTTTTGACAGCGTTGAAATGGCTGATTACAAAAAGATATAAAAATGAGCAGTACAAAATATATTTTAGGCCTTTTTGATGATCCTGATGTGATGATGCACGGGATTGATGAATTACAAAAAAATAGCGTCCCTATTTACGATGTTTATACACCAATGCCGATACACGGTATTGAAAAGAAACTTGGTATAAAAGATTCGCGTTTGGGTTATGCGGCTTTTATGTTCGGCTGCCTTGGCGGTACAACTATATTCAGCATGGCTTATTATATGCTGGTACATGACTGGCCCATGAACATTGGCGGTAAACCGGCGTTTGCGATACCTGATTTTGTTCCGATCACTTTTGAATGGACCGTGTTGTTTACAGCATTTGGCATGACAGCCACCTTCTTTTACGCAACCCATCTTTTCCCGGGACGTGCGCCAAGGGTAATGGATTTAAGGGCTACCGACGACAGGTTTGTTATCGCGATAGACGCGAAAGGGAATATCCCGCACGATGATATCACAAATATATTAAAACAAGCAGGGGCAGTTGAAGTAAAGCATAACGACAGAAAATATGTTAGCTATGAATAAAATAAAAATATTGGGCACAACGGTTATCATTATTGCTGCAACGATAATTATTTCATCGTGCAAAGATAAAAGAAGTACCGGCTGGGAATACGCTCCCAATATGTATGAGCATCTTGCATTCGATCCGGATCAGGCGAATGATAATTTTAAAGATGGTAAAACTGCACAGGTTCCGCCTGCGGGCACTATACCTGTTGGCTTTATCAAGTTTGATTATCCGGGTACAACGGCTGGTTATCAACAAGCAGGGGTTGAGTTTAAAGACACATTGGCTAACACGCCTCAAAACCTGGCCGACGGGCAAATATTGTTTGAACACTTTTGCTCTCCCTGCCATGGTATGACAGGCCAGGGCGATGGCTTGGTAGTGCAGCACGGCTTTCCGCCGCCGCCGTCGTATTCAAAAGGAGTGTCGTCACGTGGCGGCGCCATGAAAGACCTTACAGACGGTAAAATTTATCATACTATTACTTATGGTGTAAACGCAATGGGTTCATATGCTTCGCAACTGGAGCCTAAGGAGCGTATGAAAGTAATTCTGTATGTTCACCATTTACAAACTTTATAAGCTAATTTTTTAATGAAGACTTCTCATAGTTTCGACGAACGATTTGTATTTCAGGGCAAGGCCAAAACCTGGAGCCTGATCATGATAGCCATTGGTGTAATTGGAATAGCATACGGTTTTTTATCAGGTAGCGGCGAACGCACTTTTGCGAACCTGCTGTTAATGGGTTATTACTTTACTTGCGTTTGTATTTGCGGTATATTCTTTTGCGCTTTACAATATGTGGCACAGGCGGGTTGGTCGGCTTCAATTCTTCGTGTTCCACAGGCTTTTGCAAAAGTTTTACCAATAGCCGCAGTTATATTGCTGGTAATTATTTGTGCGGGTTTATTTACAACGCACCCCGGTTTAAATGAAGAGGGGAAGCAAACCATTATCTCGTACCTGTACAAACAATGGAACCTCAAGGGAATTACAACGCCCGGCGACCCAAATTATAATGCCGTTATCGCAGGTAAATCAGGCTTTTTAAATGTGCCGTTTTTCCTTATCCGTTTAATAATTTACCTCGGCAGCTATACCTTATTAGGAAGGATGCTTGTGAAATATTCAAACAATGAAGACGAATTGGGCGGTATGCTTAATTATAATAAAAGCTTTAAGGTATCAGTAATATTTTTAGTGATTTTCGGGTTTACCATTCCGCTGTTTGCATTTGATGCGATTATGTCCCTGGAGGCGCATTGGTTCTCCACCATGTTTGGCTGGTATAATTTTGCAGCATTATGGGTGGGCGGCCTGTCGGTAATTACCCTGACAATTATCATGTTGAAAGAGAAAGGTTATTTGGAATGGGTTACTGAAGATCACCTGCATAATTTGGGGCAATTGATGTTCGGCTTCTCCATTTTCTGGACTTATTTATGGTTCGGGCAGTTCCTGTTAACATGGTATGCTAACCTTCCTGAAGAAGCAGCCTATTTTTATAAGAGATGGGAGCCTGAATTTAAGCCATGGTTCTGGTTAAATATCATCATTAATTTTGCGGCGCCATTATTAGTGCTGATGTCGCGTGATTCAAAACGTGCTGTGAAGGTATTAAAAGTAGCTTGTATTATCCTGATATGCGGCCATTGGCTTGACTACTGGCAGATGATTATGCCCGGTACTGTAGGGCCGATATCCCTGCACTGGTATAATGAAATCGGCTTTTTGGAAGTAGCTGTATTTTTAGGATTTGCCGGCCTGTTTATATTTGCGATGCTTAGCGCATTAAGTAAATTTAAATCGCTTGCGCCTAAAAAGCACCCGTTGCTGGAAGAGAGCCTTCATCATCACATATAATAATTGTTAAATTTGTACTATATAAAAAGAATACCAAACAAACATTAAAATGGCATTCAAAAAATTAATAAGGTCTAAAAAAATACCACTGCTTTTTGCCGCGTTTGCGCTTTTTGGCACAAACGGGTTAATGGCGCAAAGTACCGGCGGGACAGCGTTAGATGGCTCGACCACAGCTCAGCCTGTAATGTGGGGCAACATTGCCTACTATGTATTGCTATTTGTTGTTGTGTGTTTTTGCGTAGCCGTTCTTGGTAAAATATTGAAGGTTTATGATCTTACCCTGAAAATGCAGGGCAAAAGAGGCTTTAACTGGAATAATGTAATGGGGATATGCTGCCTTATATTCCTGCTTGCAGGCATGTACGGGGCTTATTGGTCGCTAACTGTACAGGGTAGTATGAAACTGCCTGAACCTGCATCTGCTCACGGTGCTGCCATTGATGACATGTTCGACCTGACAACTGTACTTACGCTGATAGTATTTGTAATAACACAAGTGCTGTTATTTGGCTTTGCATTTGTTTACCGCGGCTCGGCTAAGCGGAAAGCTTATTATTATCCGCATAATAATACTATCGAAAAAATCTGGACGGTTATCCCGGCTATCGTATTAACAATGTTAGTTGTTTTCGGTTTTTTTACCTGGGAAAAAGTAATGAATACAACGCCGGAGAAAGGTGATATCAATATTGATATTACCGGTCACCAGTTTCAATGGGAACTGCGCTACCCTGGCCCTGACGGAAAACTTGGCAGCTTGAATTATACATTGTCAAGCCCGTTGAACATATTAGGTATTGACTATAAAGACCCCAACAGTTATGATGACCTGAAGGCAGATACCATGGTATTGCCTGTAAACAAAGTTATAAGATTGAATATCCATGCACAGGATGTTATTCATAGCGTTTATATGCCGCACTTCCGTGTTCAGTTAAATGCTGTACCGGGATTGCCCACATTTTTCAAATTTACACCAACTATAACAACTGCCAGGATGCGTCAGATAACCGACAATCCAAATTTTGAATATTTGGTTTATTGCAATAAAATATGCGGCGGCGGCCATTATAATATGCAGAAGGTGGTACGTGTTGTAACACAGGAAGAATACCAGGATTGGATAGCAAAACAAAAACCCTATTTAACCGATAAATTAAGAGCGGAATTAAAAATGCCTTTGCCTGCCGCTTCCACCCCTGCAGCAAAAACAACGGTTGCCGGGCAGCCATCATCAAATAGCTTAGCGTTAAACAATTAATATAAGATTAGCGAGTATGTCAACATTAGCAGTTCACGATCACGGCGTAGTACATCACGAAGAAGGTCACGAACACCATCATAAAGCAACTTTTCTGAATACCTACGTATTTAGCCAGGATCACAAATACATAGCCAAACAGTTCCTTATAACAGGGATCACAATGGCGTTTATTGCAATGACCTTGTCAATTCTATTCAGGATACAGCTTGCTTACCCTGATAAATCATTCCCGTTACTTGAAACATTGCTGGGCCGTTTTGCACCCGGCGGGCGGTTAAGCCCCGATTTTTATATGTCGCTGGTAACCATCCACGGTACCATCATGGTATTTTTTGTGTTAACGGCCGGCTTGAGCGGCACATTTGCCAATTTGCTGATACCGTTGCAGGTTGGCGCCCGTGACATGGCTTCGCCATTTGTAAACATGCTGTCGTACTGGTTCTTTTTAACAGCAAGTATCATCATGCTTTCTTCGTTTTTTGTAGAAAAAGGCCCCGCAAGCGGTGGCTGGACAATATATCCCCCATTGTCTGCACTGCCAAAAGCTATGAACGGTTCGGCCGAAGGTATGACGCTGTGGCTGATCAGTATGATCTGCTTTGTAGGCTCATCATTAATGGGCGGTATTAATTATGTAAGTACCGTGTTAAATATGCGTACAAAAGGTATGGACCTCTGGAAAATGCCGCTATCTACCTGGGCATTGTTTCTTACTGCCATTTTAGGGGTATTATCTTTTCCGGTATTGGTTGCGGGTATTGTATTATTAATTTTCGACCGTAGTTTTGGTACCAGTTTCTATCTTTCCGACATTGTACTGAATGGCAAGGTAATGCCTTATGAAGGCGGCAGCCCTATATTGTTCCAGCATTTGTTCTGGTTCCTGGGACACCCCGAAGTGTATATCGTAATTATGCCTGCAATGGGTATTGCCTCTGAAGTTATAGCAGTTAACTCCCGCAAACCCATATTCGGTTACCATGCTATGGTTTACTCGCTTATCGGTATTACTGTATTATCATTTGTTGTTTGGGGCCACCACATGTTTGTTACCGGGATGAACCCATTCCTGGGCGGCGTGTTCATGATCACAACTTTAATAATAGCGGTGCCATCTGCTGTAAAAACTTTTAACTGGCTGGCTACTTTATGGCGGGGTAATATCCGTTTTACGCCGGCAATGCTTTTTTCAATAGGGATGGTTTCATTCTTTATTTCGGGTGGGTTAACTGGTATTTTCCTGGGTAACGCAGCGTTAGATATTAATTTACATGATACGTATTTTGTTGTGGCGCATTTCCACCTGGTAATGGGTTCGGCGGCTATATTTGGGATGCTTGCGGGTGTTTACCATTGGTTTCCGAAGCTATACCGCCGGATGATGGACGAGCGTTTAGGCTATTTGCATTTTTGGATAACATTTATAGCCGCATACCTGGTATTTTTCCCGATGCACTTTATGGGCCTGGAAGGTGTGCCGCGCCGCTATTACGCTATTACTGAATTCCATCAATGGGATCACTGGCTTAATGTAAATACATTTATTACCTGGGCCGCTATCATGGCAGGCCTGGCACAGGTGGCGTTTATCATAAATTTTGTGTATTCGATTTTTTGGGGCAAGAAAACCGTTCAAAACCCCTGGAACGCAAACACGCTTGAATGGACTGCGCCTATTGAACATCACCATGGTAATTGGATAGGTGAGATACCGACAGTTTACCGCTGGCCTTACGATTACAGCAAACCCGGGGCCGAGGATGACTTTATTCCGCAAACAGTGCCATTTTCACAAACGATGAGTTCAAATCTTCCTCATGATTTTGAAGATAATCCTGCTGGTTTGGAAGAATATACCAAATGGACAGCAACACAAAAAGCTAACGAAGAAGTGAAATAAGTTTTGTCATTGCGTCATTAGCCATTAGGTCATTGGTTTTATTCGGTTTGACTTATTTAGCTTCAGTCTTGATTTCTGAGCCACCAGGTCAAAAGTATATTGTCTGCTTTAAATTATGACCAATGACCCAATGAGTAATGACCCAATGACTAATGACTAAATGATGACATCCGCGTCAAAAATCAGGTTCCAAAAAACCAATCTAATAGCTATTGTTTTCATTTTCGTCGTAATTCTTGCGGGCGGAATTGTTCGCAGTACGGGTTCGGGAATGGGATGCCCTGATTGGCCGAAATGTTTTGGAAGGTACATCCCGCCTATAAGCGTTTCGCAATTGCCAAAAGACTATAAACAAAAATATGTAGCTGAGCGGGTGGAGAAAAATCAAAGATTTGCTAAAACACTCGATATTTTTGGATTTGGTGATCTAGCCCGTCGTATCCGGGAAGATAAATCAATACTTATACCCGAAGAATTTAACGCGGCGAATACCTGGACAGAATTTATAAACAGGCTATTAGGAGAAGTTTTAGGACTTTTACTGCTGTTGACCGCCATTTTTTCTTTTAGCTATCGCAGAGAAAACAAATTGATTCCTTTCCTGAGTATTGTTAATTTATTACTTGTAGGATTTCAGGCATGGCTTGGCTCGATTGTGGTATCAACAAACCTGGTTTCCTGGATTGTAACCGTACATATGGTGTTGGCCCTGGGTATCTTGGCGTTAAGTATAGGCACCTACCATCTTGCAAAAGTGTACGGCAGGCATAAGCTAAATATAAGCCCTATAACTCATGTTGTTGCCGTATTTGCTTTAATTATTTCAATCCTTCAAATTGTTTTTGGTACCGAGGTACGCGAAAAAATTGATGCAGTTGCAAGTCATCTGCAGGGAGGCTACAGGGAAGATTGGATAGGCAACGCGGGGGCTATATTTATGCAACACAGGGATATAGCTATACTAGTGTTACTGATTAATATAGTACTTTATGCTTTAATACGCAGCGGTTTCAGTCGTCATTCATTGCAACAGCAGGTAATGAGTTTTACATTCCTGATGATTATGCTGCAAATTGTTACCGGGATATTATTGTCTTACTGGTCACTGCCTCCGGCTGCGCAGGCAGTACATATTTTACTGGCAAGTTTGGTATTTGGCGCCCAATTTTACCTGATGCTGAATTTATATCAATCGGCCAGGGCAGGGGAGGTGCGCAGATGAAGTGGGGTGATTTTTCGAAACTGGTAAAACTCAGGCTTACTATCCTTGTGGTATTTTCGGCCTCCATATCGTTTTTAATAGGCAGCAGGGTTAATGGCGACATCAACTGGCTCAATTGGGCCAAGCTTATTGTCGGCGGTTTTTTAGTAACGGCGGCAGCCAACTGTTTTAACGAGATTATAGAAAAAGATTTTGACCGTTTAATGCGGCGCACTGCCGACAGGCCAATACCCGCCGGACGTATGACGACCGGTCAGGCCCTGGTGCTGGGGTTATCTATGGGGATTTGTGGCACGTACCTTTTAGGCAGCCTTAATTTTATTACGGGTTATCTTTCGGTATTTTCTATCCTGCTGTATGCCTTTGCTTATACGCCGTTAAAGCGCAAATCGCCGGTTGCCGTATTTGTGGGCGCAATACCCGGCGCTTTGCCGCCTTTGATCGGTTATGTTGCCGCCCATCCCAAAATCGATGCGATAGCGCTCATCCTTTTCGGGATACAGTTTATATGGCAGTTTCCGCATTTTTGGGCCATTGCCTGGGTTTTGGATGACGATTATAAACTGGCAGGCTTCAGGCTGCTGCCATCGGGGAAAAGAAATTTAACAAGCGCAATTGTTACCTTTATATTCACAATAATACTGGTGCCTGTGAGTTTATTGCCAACTTTTTACCATTTTGGCGGCTATTATGTCGGTGCCGTATCGCTGGTGTTCAGTTTGGCATTTTTATACCTTGCATTTACCCTTTTGCGCACTTTACAAATAAAGTCGGCAAAGCAGTTAATGTACGGATCGTTTTTATATTTGCCGGTGGTGCAATTAATGTTTTTATTTGATTTTATAGGAAAGGGGAAATGATGGCGCAGATACAACAAGAAGACAAGCTTAACCTGGGAGCTAAAAAGTTTAATATGTGGATATTTATATTTGCATCTTTTATGCTTTTTGCTGCTTTTTCAAGCGCATTTATTGTATACAGCGGCGGCAAAGGCCATGGCCTCCAGGTAATATTACCGCATGCATTCAGGTACAGCACTATGGTGCTCATCATTAGCAGCTTAACGCTGTTTTTAGCTTCAAGGGCGGCAAAGCAATTGCAATTTGCAAAACAGCAACTGTTTTTATGGATTACGTTTTTTTTAGGGATTGGTTTTTTTGTTCTGCAGATTTATGCGTGGTACATTTTGGCTTACAAAATGGATATATATTTCATCAACCCGAATGCGTCCCGTTCGTTTATTTATGTGTTTAGCGGAGTACATTTGGCACACGTTTTTGCAGGCTTACTGGTATTACTTAATACCATAAGGGCAACTTACCGCAAGACACCACAGGTAATGAATTTATTTAAGATGGAGATGGCATCTATTTTTTGGCATTTTCTCGATATTATATGGATTTATCTCTATGTTTTTTTACTTTTGAACCAATATTAATTAATTTGAAGATGCGGCAATTTGAGAATTTGAAAATGAGAACAGTGTTCGGAATATCCGAATTTTCAAATCGTCAAATCATCAAATTTTCAAATCATCACATTTTCAAATCATCAAATTTTCAAATAATTATAAATGAGTACAGCAGTTGCACAACCAGTTGATGAGGTAAAATCAACACCATGGTCGGGAGGCCGGTCGCCTTTTGATGTAGAATATGGTAAATTAATGATGTGGTTTTTCCTTCTTTCGGATGCGTTCACATTTTCAACATTACTGATTTCATACGGGGCTTTGCGTTTCAGCGCACCTACATGGCCTGCGCCTTCGTTAGTATTTCAATCGTTTCCGGGGCTTATCGAGCACGGGGCGCCTTTGGTGTTTGTTGGTTTGATGACATTTATCCTCATCATGAGTTCTGTAACGATGGTGCTTGCGGTTGAGGCCGGGCATCGTAACTCAAAAAAAGAAGTGGTGATTTGGATGCTGTTTACAATTTTGGGCGGGTTAATGTTTTTAGGCTGCCAGGCTTTGGAATGGAACCATTTACATAGCGAAGGTTTCTGGTGGGGACACATACCCACTAAAGAAGTCATGAATGAGTTTTTCAGGAAAGTCGGAGGGGCTGAAGTCCCCTATAGCCAACAGGCTATGACATCGCACCAGTTTGCAAATTTATTTTTTACCATAACGGGTTTTCACGGTTTCCACGTGTTTTCGGGGGTTATCATTAATATTGTGATAACCCTGAATGTATTATTCGGCACTTACCAAAAACGCGGCAGCTATTTAATGGTTGAAAAAGTGGGGCTTTACTGGCACTTTGTAGATTTGGTGTGGGTGTTTGTATTTACTTTCTTTTACTTAGTTTGATAATTTAAAAAGATTATATATGTCAGCAGAAGCAACGCATGCACATACACCGGACGGCGGTGTCCATAGCGAACACGAAGGAATGACCAAAAAGAAAATATGGAAGGTATTTTACATATTATTGGGCATAACCTGTATTGAGTTTTTTATTGCGCTTTACCTTGGTCCGCATTACGGCATACCATCGCATTGGATAAACCCGATTTATATAGTATTGACATTGTTTAAGGCATTTTACATTGTCGGCTATTTTATGCACCTAAAGTTCGAGAAACTGGATATGGCGCTGGCTATTATAGTCCCTATCCTTTTTATCATCGGGTTGATACTGGTGCTTACTAATGAGAGCCATTACTGGATCGGCCTCAGGCTATAATGAAAAAAGCAGGTTTATTTGCAAAGATAACGATCCTGGTACTTGTTCTTTTTGTGCCAGGATTTTTATATTATTTACTGGTCTCTCAAGGTAAAAACAGGTATCATTCCTTGAGGATATTAGGACCTAAGCAAATAACTAAAACTACCCATCGCATTAAAGGAAAGGATATCCCGGATACTATCTACCATACCCTGCCCGATTTTAAGCTGACCGACCAGGACGGCGCCCCCGTCTCATTAAAAACTTTTGATGGCAAAATATTTATTGCAGGTTTTTTTTATACCAATTGCCCAAGTGTATGCACGTTGATGAATAATGATGTTAAACAACTGGTAGCCAACTATGCCACAAGCAAAATGGTGTATTTTGTTTCGATAACGGTAGATCCTGCGCGGGATTCAGTAAAAGCTTTAAAAAGCTATGCAGACAGTTTTAAACCGGCGTCATCCCGCTGGCTGTTTTTAACGGGCGATACCAGCACCATATACAATCTGGCACGAAAAGGGTTTTTGGTTGATGCACTGCAAACAGGCAAAGATGATTTTATATACAGCGATAAACTGATGTTAATCGATGAGGAAAAACGCGTCAGGGGCTATTATACCGGCGCCTCGACTGCTGATGTGAACAAGCTGAATGACGAAATAAAGGTATTACTGTCAGAAGAGATACTTAAGCATGACACGCCATTGTATTAGGGGTGGAGATTAGAGATTAGTCTAAAATAAAGGCCATAATGTTTCGGAAAAAATAACTCATTAAAAAGAAGAGTTTAAACACAGAGAAAGCAAAGAAGGTGCTGAACACAAATAAAATAAAAATTGAGAATTATTAACTTAGCGCACTCTGCGTCTCCTCCATATCTCTGTGTTAAAATTTGAAAATGGTTAGTTATAAAAGAGATTAGACAAAAAATAAATCAATGAACCATCGGTGAAATCATAAAGTAATCGGTGTAACTAAGCGCAGCGATCTCATGAACACCGTTGAAAAAACCAAACACTAAGTGAATAATCAAAAACTAAAATGACTGATAAATTTATATTCCGTTTTGTGGCAGCAGTGTCCATATTTGTTTTTGTGGTGGTGCTTATTTTAAACCGGCACCTTATCCCCGCACCAGCGACGGTGCCTTCGTTCACCCATTATCTGCCAAAGCTGAATGCAATTTTGAATGGCACCTGCAGTATCTTACTCCTTTT
>Ga0206855_10164_pt2 | contig 19616 bp, 24 predicted proteins | sample Alteio_BWOrgCont_51_FD_152637 | JGI IMG/M metagenome (GOLD analysis project Ga0206855, IMG submission 152637) | Enriched cells from forest soil in Barre Woods Harvard Forest LTER site, Petersham, Massachusetts, United States -... | ecosystem: Environmental > Terrestrial > Soil > Temperate forest >...
AGCCGAGGTTGTGGTTGAGCGGGAGACGAAGGTTACACCCAAGCCCCAAGCCCCGGCTACTCCCCAGGCGAAGGCTACGGCAGTTGGTGCGAACTACGCGAAGCTTGCGGGTCGCCCTTCCAAACAGCAAGTGACCTACGTGTTTGGGACGGTGGGTTATGCGTTGTCTTGGGTTAGCCGCGCAATCAAGCTCGGGATCACGCCAGAAGAACTTTGCCAGGAGTTCGTCAAGGATCCCGAGGGCTTGAAGGTCCGATATGCGGAAGCCACTGCAAAGAAAGTAGAGGCTCCCAAAGCGTGAACCTGTTTGATCCAGGTCAGATCGTCGCAACCCCCGGTGCCCTATCCGCAGCAGAGGCATCGGGGGACTCTCTTTTAGATTACATTCAGCGGCATCTCTCCGGGGATTGGGGCGATATAGATGAAGAGGACCGTTATAGCAACACCTATGCTCTCGAGCGTAACCTCAGATTATTGTCCGCTTACCGGCTCAAAGACGGGACCCGCATTTACATCATCACGGAAGCGGACAGAAGTTCTACGTGCGTTTTGTTGCCTGAAGAATATTAACGCGGCCTTGCGCGGCCTTCCTATCGCTCCTTGTTTTGGCTTTTTGCCATTCGGGCGTGGCTTCTATAGCGGCGACTTGCGTCTCGCAATACTCAAATTCGTAATAGCGCACGCGGCGTTCCTTCGCCCAGTTCTTGTCGCGATCCTCCCAAACGCCCATTACCTTACGGATGCGATCTGGCTTCAGGAATTTGCGGATCAGGTAATGATTCCAGCCACGATGCACTTCTAAATCGCTCCGCGTGTAGTAGCCCTCGTCCACCTCAACCACAGGTAAGCTCCCGGTCCTGGCTAACTCCGCCGCCCGATTGATTCCAGCCATATAGATATTTTATGAGGGTCGCTCACGTAAAATTTTGGAAAACGCACGAGCTTGATGTAAAAGACAAGGTGCTGCCATTCCTTTGTGATTAGCCAATAGCCTTCATATCAGCGACTTACGGATTCCTCTCTCCAAAATAACCGTACGGAAAACGCACAGTAGAACACCCCTGTCCAAGCGACCTGGACCCCCAAACGAGCGGCGGGCCGGGGACTTGGTAGCTCTAGCTCAGGTTTAACTGTCGGGCTGTAGTTGGCGACCCGGCTACCACGATGGGGCTGCTTTAGGAGAGCCTATCTTGAATAACTTATTCGTAGGTCAGGAAATATACCATCCCGAGTTCGGGGATGGTGACATCACCGAGATCAAGGGCGAGCAAATCACTGTCGCCTTTGACAGCGGTGAAACCCTCACATTCGCCGCCCATATGTTCAATGGCGACGATATTCTGGTATCAGAGCCATCCGATACCGCCCTGCTAGATTCCCTCAAAGCCAAGTTTGCCGAAGTATGGCAGCGGGGCGCTGCGTGGCGTCTAGAGGTAGGGGAGATCCTCTACCAGATCAAAGAAAAGTGCGATCACGGTCAGTGGGGCGCTTTTCTTGATGAGCAAGACCTCCCCCGTTCTACAGCCGACGATTACATTCGCCGGTATAAGAACGAAGCCCAAATTGCCGAGGTCCAGCAAAATGACACGGCCAACCCTGAGCCAGTTCCCGACCCTGAGTCGGATGAGCGTAAGGCTCAAATCACGGTGGAACAGGAAAAGCGGGAAGGCCGCAAACCTACGTTCCATCCCCACGAGCTACGGCCTAAGCTCAAAAACCTCGCTACTGAGGACCTTGAGCTTTACCAGATAGCACGCAAGCAAAACCCTCACCGCGTTGACGTAATTTGGCTCAACGCTTTCTACGAAGTCATCGCTCCGCTGAAGGAAGCAGAAGCAGCGGAAAGCGATGAGCGACCCCTCTCGGTAGAGTACGAAGCTACCGATGAGGACATCCCCACCATTATCGGTGGCGAGTCCGCGGAAGAGGGCGAATCATGCTCTGCTTAGCCATCAACGAAGGCTTATGCCGGGGGGACGCCGAACTGGCGTCCCTCAACAACACCCACGCCAACCGCGCCCATTACGATTACATGATAGAAGAGGATGCGGTCGTCTACGGACCAACAGGGAACGGATACGGGATCATCGCCCGTTTGGTCACCGAATGTCTGAGCAAGCAACTCATCAAAGACACAGCGGAGCATTTCCGCACGGTCCACGGCGATTTGAGCAATGCTGGCAAAATCGTTGGTCCCGGCTCCATGATGAATCGTGAGCGGAAGGACCACAGTTTTGGTCACGTTAAAGAAGTGCCCAAATCAATTATCCAAGCTCTGCGTGCCAACAACACCTACAGAGATCATCTCGGTTGGTGGGACAAGAGCCAAGCGGGCGACAGGATCACATCTTGCCGGCCAACAGGTTGGTCACTTGAAAACCCGGAGGTCTTAGAAGCTGCAAGGCCCTTGGTCAGCGAAGTAGAGCGGGTCTATCGCGAGGAACTGCCGGAACATTGGGCGAGACAGCGGGATTTCATGAATAGAGTCCACCCCGACTACAAGTTCAATGATTCGGTCTACGCCAACGTCACGGTGAATCGCAACGTCAGGACAACATATCACTACGACAATGGCGATTTTAGTGGGGGTATGGGCAACCTCGTCGTCCTGGCAGGTAACGAGACGGGCGAAGTCGTGATGCCCCGGTATCGTATCGCGTTCAGGGTACGGCCAGGAGACGTGCTGCTCATGAACGTTCATGAAATGCACGGCAACCTCGCGTTCGTGGGGGAACGGCTAACAGCGGTCCTCTATGCGCGTGAGCACCTGGACAAATGCTAAAGCTGAAATGCGCGGTATTACCCTAAGAGCAGGCGCGTGGTGGGTGCACTTCCTTGGCCGGAACCGCCCACCCCGCTTGCCAAAGGGTTCCGGCTAACAATCACAACAATTTCAATTGAGCCGGCAACCTACCTGATCGCGGGGTTACCCCGCCGCCCGTGGATCGCTAATGAACGCAAAACACTGACTACCGGGCTACAGGGTAGGAGGCTTTATGAACGCTAAAACTTTCTGGATTGAACTAGAGAATGCCGTCGCTTTGGGCTTGGCCGAGGGCAAGAAGACTCACAAGGAATTGGCTGAGGAGTTCGGGGTTTGTGAGGACACCATACTCTCAATAGCCAAGAGAAGAAAGCTTCACCGCAAACGCGGGGCCGGAAGCCCTGCCTACAAGTACAAGCAGGCCCGTAAGCAACAGGCGGTGTAAGATGACCGACTTCACAATAATCCCGAATCAGCTCTTCGTTGACCTTGCCAGCGGAGAAATTACCTTGCCGATGTTCTTGGTGATGTGTTTCCTCCATAAACGGGCGGACAATGAAACAGGGAACGTCATCAAAGTACGCTCCGCACAGTTTGAGGCTGCCAGCGGAGAGTACGGATACACCAAGCGCACCTTCCAAAAGGCTCTCAAAAACTGTCATGATTCAGGCCGGGTCACGAGTCATGCTATTCCGGGGTCACGGAATTGGTACAAAGTTGACATAAATAACTGGGAGGCGCGGAGCGGTACGCTGAAAGGTACTGTCCTAAGACCAACAGAAATAAAGGATTGGCGAGATTTAGATATTTTTGAGAGCGCGGAGCAGGGCGGTGAAGACGCCTGTGAGAACAACCCTGAGAACAGCGCGAGTACTATACTCTCTTCTAAACGGGCTTCTAAACGGGCTTCTAAACCCACTACTAAACTTCCTCCAGAAAAAGAATCTCTCTCTAGCTCGCTTGCTCGCTCGGACGAGCCAAGCAAGATTTTCTCCGGAGAAGAATACAGTAACTTACAAGATAAAGATGTGGATCAGCCTACCCGATATAGTAGAGGAGCAGTAGCTACCGTTAAGGAATTCTTAGAGCAGCCTTATACAGCCCGCGACGAAGAACAATACGTTCCTTACTTCGCCCGCGAATTCTTCTCCAACGGTACTCCCGTTCAAGATGTCTATAACAAGATGGCGATGTTTAATGATTGGCTTGTCATGAAGGGTTTGGGAGAGAAGATCCTCTCCGTCGAAGATTGGCTTCACCACTGGGAGAATCGTAGCGGTTCCGAACGAGGTTACCGTCGTCAGTTTGACGCCTGGTTACGCTCCGCCGCTAAGAGTGTGGATAAGAAGCAGCTCCTTAAAGCGGCAAAATTTCACCAACAAATTCCCGAAGATGAAGAGATTATCGTCAGGAGTATAGAGGTAGAGGAACTATAAACTGCTCTGTTAACCCTGTTGATAATAATTGCGTCTGAGACCGCAAAAACAATAGTCATTCCTTAAGATAGCTGCTAAAACATGTTTGTGCTCGGACTGTTGCGCCAATTGGTGAATCATGAACGTCAACGACGGACTTTTTTGGCTGGGCATCGCTCTAGTGGTGGCCGGTGTAACCGGCGCAGGTTGCAAAATTCTTGGCTTTGAGTTTCCTCCCCTTAGGTCGTGGCGTCAGCAAGTATTATCGTTTCTGTTGGGAATTGTCTTTATTCTAATCGGTACAAATTTCTTCGCGAAGGAAGCCGAAACCCGTGAAGTCGCTATTCTGAATCCCGGTGGCAAGAAGGTTTTCCCACTCACCATTCCTCACAGTGGTCAGGTGGAAGTTAGGATTACTTTCCTTCGGGAGAGAAAGAGTGGTGTTGACCAGGAGGGCCAAGATGAGGTGATGGCTACGATATGTGGAGGACTTGACGGGTGCGCAAACGAGCAATTGGGAATTCAAAGACCATTTGGCCGGATCCTTAAAGAAGGGAATGCTACAGTTGAAGTATTTAACTTCGGTGTGAATCCTCCTCTGACGCTTATCTTGGCGATAAAGTATCCTAAGCAATTCTGGTCTAGCTCCTAACACCGGAAAACGGTTAACAGCCGCTTCGGCACCAACCTGATACTGTGGCTGGGAGGGTTGTGCTCATTTATACGCCCCCGTTGGTTATGCGGATTGAAATCACCACCGCATCTCATCGCTCAAGAGGCTACTCCATCTCGGTGGTGGTATCGGCCCGGCCCGGTGGATTCGTTTCCTCAGAATGCTTCTGAGGGACGACTGCCGCCATTCTCGAGTGCGTTTCGCCTGACGAATCAGCCAAGACCTCAAAGCTCGTGTCACCGTCACGCCGAAATGAATCTCAAGCAAGCGGCGTAGTAGGCTGGGCTTTCCGCCCAGCGTTGGAATTAATGGGATTAGCTGGTTTTCCAATCTCTTCGGTACTAGCGCCCACTAATACCGGACCTGGGAAGTCCATTGTTTCCAAAAACTATCTCTGTGCGACACCTGGGGTGCAGGGCCTTGCACCACCTCCGGTTCCTCGTTTGTGCTCGGCTGAAGAACTGCTTCTCCGTTACTTCTCGACTAGTTTTTAAATACGACTTCCTCTATATAGAAAGGCTCTTTGAAGATAATCTCCCGTGGCCCTTACATCCAACAAACGCGCAGCTATCCATGGTCTTCGGCAAATGGTCAAGGACAAAAATACTCCTTCCAAGGATAAGCTCCGCGCCGTAGAACTCTTGATCGAGCTTACCGACAATTTCAGCACACCTGGGTTGGAATATCGTGCCGAGAACCTCAGTTTGAGGACAACCGCTGAAACAAAACCTGAACGCAGCCTGGCAGACTTACTTGGGTCGTCTTGAAGATACTCCTAGCCGCTAACGACCTGTCACAATGTGTTCCATGTGTTGTAGGCTCTTATTCATCGGAAAGGCCACTTTCCGGAAACCCGACTTGTCGGGAGTTGGCTCCGCTGCAGGTGTAGGGGTGACGCTAGCCAGAGAGAGGCTCTATGGCTAGCTTTCTCTTTTGTCGTTTTTCAATGGGTGGGCGGCGAAATACTTCATAGTTTCAGCCGCCATTCGGATGGCGTCTCTTCTTCGCGTTTTCTTCTTGGCTCGTCGCTTAGCCTTCTCGGTGGTTCGTGCCATGTCTGCATAATGCCACAGGCCACGACGCCCCACCTACTCGATTGTGTGAGCCGGAGCCCCCCATTCCGAAAAGCTGACTTATCAAGATTTGGGCCAGGCCATAGCCCTGACAGGAAAAAAGAAGTTGTCCTATGTTGATTTGTTAGACCTTCTTTTGTTCCTTTTGCGTTTTGAAAGGCCCAAACGCAAATCGGAATCCGCCATCTGTCTAAGACCCGCCACCCAACACGTTTTTGATCCCTTCTTGTTGAAACTTGTCCGCGAGCTGAAGGCGGCGTTTTGCCGTGCGCCGCGCTCGCTTCCGCGACTTCTTGTTGAAGCGAAAAGGTGAAGCCATAGCCCAATAATACGCTGGCGGAAGAACGGTTAGCTGGATATGCGACAATCGAAACGCCTTACCGATAACGGGTCAATTTCCCAATGAAGGCACTTTGAGGAGTGGTATTGCCACCTTCCGATAACCCGACATATCAGGCGCGATCCCGACTTAACGGGTGTTAGCTACCCCTCGTTGTTTATTGTTGCGACGTAGCTGCGCCGCAGTGAGCTTGGCGGCAACGCAGTTCCTGCGTATCGTTGAATCCAACTGTATGAATTCTCGACCATTCATGGCCGTCTGTATCGTTTCTGTGATTGGCATTCTCGGTGGATGTGATGATCGTGATGATCGAGCGGTGCCAGATAACAATGTCTATTCAAGCTCGGCGGAGCAGATGCGGGTTACGTCTCCTGACGGAGAATTTGACGCCGTGCTGGTCCGAGATCCGTACGGGCCGGCTGCGGGCGGAGGTGTGGACTCAAACGTGTATATCGTTCGCAAGGGACAGCCGATACACATGAAGACCGCGCATCCGTTCTTTAGTGCCGACCCAATGAATTGTGGGAAGGTGGTCTGGAAGCGAGAGCATCTCCTCGAAATTCATTACGAGCTTGCGTATATCCATGAGTTCCGAAACTTATGGAGCTTGAGTGAAATAGAAAATGTGGGCAGTGCAGGAGAACGGGATTTTGAGGTCGAGATCCAATTGGTGCCGGCCTCAGATTCATCAGCTTTGGAAACAGACGGGGCATTTCGTCACCTTGGAGGCGAGACGATCACTCCAGGCTGCTACAAGTAATTGACAGCAGAAATATCGTCTTGCATCGTCATTTCGACGGAACGTGCCCGATAGACGGGCTTGTCGGGACTTATGCTGATGTGGGGCTTGTCAGTCGGCTAGTCAAAACTTTTCCAATACCACTGCGCTCCATAACAATAGAAAACATCGCTTACACCATCGTACTCGTTGACAAGCACTTTGGCGGCGGGGACAACGACTTTCGGTCCTGGTCGCTTGTCCACTACTGAATGGAAATCACTCAAATCAAGTTTGGCACGTATTTCGATCGATAAACCATTAGCGTTCGACCATTCAATCGTCGTCGGGCACCCAGCCATTTGCTTTGGATCGTACACTTTGAATACCAGCTTGTAAGGTTTGGCGCTTTTTTCTGTTTTCTTGCACCAAAAGGAGGCGCTGTCTGCTGGATTACCAGGAAGCCATCCGTACACAAATGGCGGATTCACCATACCGGGGCGCTCAAAGATGTCATCGATTGGCGTACAACCGTTAGCGTGAGCAAAATCAACGAGTTCTCTCGGCATAACCAGCGTATCTGGCCAAGAGGCTGGGGTAAATACGCCGATCAGCAAAACGCAGGTGAAGATCGCGAGAATATGTGCCCAGCTTGCGTGGGCATCTCGGAACAGTTTCATTGTTTTTGAGTATAGGGGCGAAGCCGCGCCACCGTACAAAAACACTCATTCGATAGCTCGTAAACGCCAACTCCTGTGAAACGGGATTTTCGGTAACTGAGAATCGGCGGAAGCCAGTTTCCGACGCAATATAAAAGGGCGCCCTTTGGAGTAGGTTTTGAGCGTTTGCCACTCGATTCCTACCACAAGGAGCGCCCTCTATGCTGAGCACGAAGTATATCGGGTTGGATGTTCACAGAGAAAGTATCTCGATTGCCGTGATGAATTCTGCCGGCAAGCTGGTGATGGAATGCGTCATCGAAACCAAGGCCAACGTGATCCTGCAGTTTGTGGACGGGCTGCGCGGAGATTTACAGGTCACCTTTGAAGAAGGAACCTGGGCTGCCTGGCTGTACGACTTACTGAAACCGCGGGTCACCAAGGTGGTGGTGTGCGATCCACGCCGCAATGCATTGCTGAAAGAAGGCAACAAGAGTGACCGCATCGATGCACGGAAGCTGGCCGAACTGCTGTACCTCAACAAGCTGCAGACGGTCTATCACGGAGAGCACGGCGCACGGGCCTTGAAAGAGTTGGTGCGTAGTTATCTGACCATCAGCAAAGATGTGGCAAGAGTCATGACGCGGGTGAAGGCGCTGTACCGCAGTTGGGCCATCCCTTGTGTCGGCAAGCAGGTCTATGCCTCGTGCCATCGTGCCGAGTGGCTTGCGAAGATCAGCGAACCAGGCGTGCGCCGGCGAGCAGAGTTTTATTACCAGCAACTCGATGCACTGAGATCTTTGCGTCGAGAAGTTCGGCGCGAGTTGTTGGAGGAAAGCAAGAAGCACAAGGCCTGGCCACTGCTTTGCGAGATTCCCTCCATGGGTCCGATCCGGGCAGCGGTGTTGATGGCCATTTTGCAGACACCGCACCGCTTCCGCACTAAGCGGCAGCTGTGGACCTTCAGCGGCCTGGGCATCGAGACGCACAGCAGTGCCGATCATCGCTATGTCGACGGGCAGCTACGACGATCCAAAAAGCCCGTCGTCATTCGCGGTCTGAATCAAAATCACAATCACGACCTGAAGAACTTATTTAAGAGTGCGGCCATCGTCGCCGCCAGCAAACCAGGTCCGTTCCAACAGTTTTACGCGGCACGGTTGGCCCAGGGGATACGGCCAGAAATGGCACGGCTGACCTTGGCGCGCAAGATTGCCGCGATCACCTTGATCATCTGGAAGAAAGGAGCACGCTTCGACGCCCAATATCTGAAACCACAAACAGCTTGAGTGTCTCTGAATCGAGCCGCTCCATCCTGGGGATCTTCTCTGGTGGTGGCCATGTGGTTCTCGAGACACTCGGGTTCGAGAGCGAGTCTCAGCCGAGAAGTTAGGCAAGATGTGCTCGGGCACTCAGCCTCACAGCCGACCCTAGGCCCTCTCGGATAACCCGAAAAAGCTATAGGCCACGAGTCTCAGATAGAACCATGGTTGGCATTGGACCACCGTTCTGCTTTGCTGGTTTCAGAACTGACTGGCTTCGTCGCGAACAGCCGATGAAAACCTCTGGTAGAGGAAACCCAAACCCAAGGGCTTTCAGCGCCCTGCATCCGAGACCCTGGCGCGGCAGCTCAGAACACATCTCGCTCGATTACGTGGGCTGGGAAGGAAGAAAAACTCCGGCCGCAGGAGATGTGTTTTTTCTTGACTTCCCCTTTTATAGAACTTCTCGGGACTTGGTTTGTTCCACTCGGTCTGCGACCGCAACCAGTTCATCGAGGTAGAATACAGCAATGCATCGAATCAGCTTAGCAGTGCTCCTAGTCTGCATGGTTTCGTCGACTGTCACTGCTCAGTCGACGTTGAAGGCTCGGATTCCCGCACCGAAGACCAAAGTCTATCGTGCTGTACGGGATGGCAAAGATTGGAAGAACCCTTGTCTCATCGTCAATGAGGATGGCGTCCAAGTCAGGAGGACAGGCGCTGACTACGATGCTCAAATCGTTTCAGTCGCTGAGGTATTGGGCCTTTTAGAGAAGCTTCCAGCTTCTGCTTGGCCGTATGGACTTGTTGTTATGGTGCAAGAGAATGGAATCTGCTGCCGCGAGGCGGACGGTCACGCAACGAAGCGTGCCAACTGGGTAGAGTTGGTGGACCGCTTGCGACGAGCGGGTGTTGTCGTGTTACTAGTGCCCTCCGCATGATCGAGGCGTAGCGCGTGATCTAAGTCCCGAGAAACGGGATTTTCGTTCACTGACTCCCACATGACGATAAGCCGACTTACCAGGCGGAATACGGACTTCTCAGGAATAGCAATATGGCGAGCACGGGTGTAGGATGTCATCGGATCGTCCCAATGGGAGCAATCGCATGAATGTCCGCCAGTTCGTGCCGTCCCTGAGCCGCCGGCTCCTCTCCACGGGATTCCTCATGTTGGCGGCCGGCCTCCAGCAGCCGGTTCACGGGTCAGGCGTAGACCTCTCGAAGTTCAAGCGCATCGAGCCGCAGTTCATCGCGGCGTTGGGAGACCCCAAGGCCACCTCCGGCAACGGCGCGCAATCATGGGGCTACTGGAGCCAGGACCCGGGCCCGCGCGCTTGCAAGCTGGACCACTACGATCAATTGAAGGCGGCCGGCGGTGTGGCGCCGGCACAGTGGAAATTCGACCCTTCGGAGTGGTGGCTAGAGGAACACGGTTTTATCATGGAGAAGCCGAGCTTTCCGCTGCCCCCTGGGAAATACCTCGTCACAGGCGACCGCAACGTGACGACCGTGCTGACAATTCAGCCCAAGGACAAGGACGGCAATCAGCGGTGGGAACTCGCCGACGGCGCGACCCTTTACGATGTCACCCATCTCGAATGCCGCTCCGCACGCTACACGCCGTCGACGGCTAACAACTCGTGCTCGCCCGCGAACGTTCAGACCAAGGGTTTTCCGGTGAATCCAGCAGCGGCCATGCCCGCCGTGAACGGCTGCCGCAAGCAGGAATATGCGGTTCTCATCGTTGTTGGGCTACCCGTCACTCACTGAGTGGCCGCACGCAGGGCGCGACCGCTGGCCACGTGACCACGCCGACACCCGAACGCTACTTCTCCAGCGAGTGGCCGGAGCAGCTCTTGTCTTTCCGTTCTCATCTTTTACCGAACCACGACCGAGCTCGATAAACGGCATTTTCGTCAACTGGGAATCAGCGCAACCAGTTTCCGGAAACCCGACTTGTCAGGACTTGGCCCGACGAAACCTGGGTGGGGCACGAGCAATCTGAGCGTTTTACGGCTTCTGATTAATCATGAGGTGGGCATACGGTGTTCCAGCCCACATGATCCACGCACCCGTGTCCTTAGGCTTATCTGACAAGCCCGTTTCTTTGGGGTCAAAAGGCCAGAACAGCATCCAGTGCGGAGGCTCTTTGATCGGCGTGCCACTTGTAGCATACGGCTCGGTCGCGCTCCAGTCCGTTCCCCCAGCAAACATGTAGCCGATTCCGGGTATGGTATTAGTTGGCTTCGGCTTGTGCGCGGCCCAATCCGCGTTCCATTGCATGGCAGCCTGATCATCGCATTCAGTATTGTCTGCGACGATGCCTGGTTGTCCCGCAAAACAGGTCCATCCGTTATTGCCATCGCGGAGCACGACGGTCTTTCCTTTCTCGTCCGTTTCTACGATCTTTGCGCCTTTGGTGATCGACACTGGTCCCGCTGACATTGCACGCCTGATCTTTTGTTCTTTTGTGTCAGGCTGCTGAGCCGCAACGGCTCGCCCCTCGTGCGCACTCCATGTCGCGACGAAGCAACTAACAGCGACTGCCAGAGCTAATCCACTCACAATTGATTTCATCGTGGACTCCCGCTGGATCGGTTTTCTGAGGGCGCTCTTCATAAACAGGGGAAAATGGTTGTTATCGCGGTTGAAGTTAGCATTCACCGAAGAGTCGAGCACGCACGTGGTGGTCCACGGGAAGATCGGGGCCACTGAAGAGATTATCTGGAACGCGGGTAGGATCCTGGGCAATAAGCGGCATGGCTTTCTGCCGCAATGCAGCTGCTTTGGGGGACGGATCCTGAAAAAGAGTACGCAACCATCCTTCAACGGTGTAGCAAGCGCTGCAATACCGGCTGCGTTGTTCAGCATATCGGTTTCCGGCGGCGACCCAGTCGGAATCTCTGGAGAGTTCGTCGCGCAAAACTCGGGCGTCGCGCAAGGCAAGGGAGAGGCCTTGGCCAAACGTTGGATCGGTCGTCGCGGCAGCATCGCCGATCAGGGCTACACCCTCTCGATAAGGATGATCCACCCAGTAGTCGCTGACGTCAAAGCTCGCCAGGGGGCCGATGCTTTTTGCTCCAGCATAGTGATCGGCTATAGGTGGGTAGCACTTCGCGGACTCGCTGATAAACAGCCCGAGCATATGCTCCCCTTGCAAGCGGTACCCCGTCGTTTTGGGATACATGAAGTAGGCACGATACCGGTTTTTGCCGAGGGGTATGAGACCGATGCACATCCCGAAGTCAGGATTGAATACGTAATAGCCAAGATCCGGAGATGAACGGACGTCGCTCAGCAGCACCCCGGCCATGTAATAATCGTTGGATTGCTCCTTAACGGTGAAGCCTCCCCATCTTCTGGACGCTGAGCCACGGCCGTCGGCTGCTACTACAATGCGCGTCGAGAGACGTTCCTGATTTTTACCATCCATCACGACAGTAGCCGGTAACCCTGGTTCGACCCGTTCCACCGCAAAGCCGCGGCGGACCTCCGCTCCCGCGGTTTCCGCAGCGGCAAGCAGTGTTTCTTGCATCTCCTGATGTGCGAATGAAACGGCAGGCAAACGCTGCAGGGTGGTCGAGGGGAGGTCCCGTGGGCCCATGCCCCCTTCCATAAGAGGAACATCGTGCGCACAAGCCACTCGGAGAAGGTCGAGAGTGCCAAGTTCGCTCGCTTCGGCAACACCCCAGGGAACTATCGCCTCTCCGCGCACACGGTCTTTGAAGCGTTGCTCTTTTTCTAAGACCAGGACCTTTGCACCACGCTCAGCCATCGCTTTCGCTAATGCGGAGGCGGCGATCCCGCCGCCGATCGTGATGATGTCGTAGGTCCGTGTAGGCACCTTTGTCTCCTTCTCATGAGGTACTGCGTGAGTATTGAGGACCGAGATCTGGAAAAGTCGTGGCATCTTAGGTTGCGGCACGCGTGTAAGTCAACAAATTCAAGGACCAGCGTCCGACCGAACTTGGATAGGGCCTGAGAAACGTGATTTTCGGAATGTGGCTTTTTTGCAGCCCGCAAACAATGCTTCTTGGCAAGCATGATTTTTTAAAGGCTTCCTACGGGCGAGCACGAATGACTGAGATTCCCGTGCACTAACTCAAATTGCCTTGGCTTCCCGAAGTTGATCTCCGCCAGACACCCCACAATCGTTGTAGAAACCGCAAGAGCAAACCAGGGCGCACCTCATTTCGCCCTTCGCGAGTGGCAGTTTGCAGCGTTATGTTCAAGCCCCTTCTATTTGCCCGACTTCCCCCGACCCTTGGAACTCCATACCTGCTCAACACCTCATTAAAATCAAGTCCATATATTTGGTAAAGGCTAAAAAGCTTGTAGAAACTGGGGATTGACTCATCGCTCTCGATCTGCGTCAGTCTTGCCGGGGAGACGTAGAAATCTTCCTTGCCCTCTTCCGAGGCAATTATCATGCTTGCGTCTTGGACCTCGCGCATTTCAACCTGTAATCTTTCACGCACGGCCTTTAAATATTGACCGGGTGATCCTGGCATGCGAACTCCTCCGCCTCGTGGTCCTTGTCTCGTCGGCGGCACCGATGGGTCGAGTATCCCTACCCCGGTTATTTTTCGAGGCGGAATGCCCCCACGCGACGAGGATGCTTGCGTGTCCGGTTCGTGCTCCGATTCATTAAACACGTAAGGCATTGGCGAAATTCTATTACCAGATCGGGAATTCGCGTTCGCTCCCGCTGATCGTACGCTCCCGCGATGCCAGACACAACGATTTGACATCTTGGAGTGTTGCTAGAACCCACACCGCTTCTATGTCCCCGACGAAGGTCCAAGTCCCGAAAAACGGGATTGTCGGAATGTGGGATTCCGGGTCAAAGAGTCAGTTTCCGGAAAACCGTGCCAGTTCAACCGGTCGATGCAACACCATCTGAGCTAGAAGCTCTTTGCAAAGGTGGTGTTTATGTTGATCAAAGGCAAGCGAAGGGGGCTTTCTGCGGCCCATGTCAGCCAAGAATCTTTTTGAGTTCGCCCAGCACCTTCGAGCAGTCCTGATTCGCCACGCGGTACAAATCCCTTTTGAGATGGCCCTACGCAATGAAGGGACCACCCACAATTTTCCCAGCCTTCACATCAAATTCGCTGTGGCAGTTGATGCAGGATATGTATTGGCGTTCTTGCTGGGTGGATCCCTGGCGCACAGCAACGTGGATGTTCTGCCTCACTTTGCAATGCGGGCATTCAATTGTCATCTCATTGGCCGTGATCCCGGCAACGCGCTCCAGCGTGGGAATCAATTCCTTACCCGCTTCAGATTTTGAAACAAACCCATGTGCCCACGGCCTGGTCCCGGCCTTGAACCCAGGACCCTCGTGGACGGTCAAGAACACTATCTTGGTTGCAGGCGCGATTCTGCGGATCTCGGTAGCGGCGCTAATGCCACTCATGACCGGCATGTCGATGTCCAGCAGGACAATATCCGGCTTTAACTCGATGACTTTTTCGATGGCCTCTTTGCCGTTCTCCGCATCACCGCAGACCTGAAAACTGTGCCAATCCAAAAGCTCGCGCAGGGTTGTCCTAGCAGCATGGTGGTCATCCACGATAAGGATTCGGGCTGACAATGCCTTAGAGAGCATACTCAGGTCGAAAGCCTTTCCGAGAGATCATAGAAGTCGTTCTTGGATCGAGCAGGCAGTCTTCCTACCAAAGATTCGAGGAGTGGAAGCAACTGCGTCCCGGCAGCCGCTTTCGAGACAAAACCATCTGCCCATCTTCGAGTTGAGTTCGCAACCCCAGGCAGATTGTGGACGGTCAAGAACACGATCTTAGTCGCTGGCGACGCCCGCCGTATCTCATAGGCGGCTCGGACACCATTCATTCCCGGCATACTGATGTCCATGAGAACGATGTCGGGCCTTTGCTTGGCTGTCTTCTCGATTGCCTCCCACCCGTTTGCGGCTTCACCGCAAACTCGAAAAGAATGGTCGCGGAGAAGCGAACGAATTCCCGTTCGGACGGCTGGAAGGTCATCTACGATAAGGATTCGGGCTACCAAATTCGGCTCCCGATTAGTCAGGGCCGCTGCGTGCTTTTATCTCAGTCCGCCCCGTGAGACGGTTTAGTGTGGGAATCAAGGCCGTGCCAGCCTCAGACTTGGATACGAAGGCGTGACCAACTGCACGTGTGGCCTTAGCAATGTCTGGTGACTTATGAACCGTTAGGAAAACAATTTTAGTGGAAGGTGCAATCTGCCGTATTTCGTACGCCGTCTGGATGCCGTTCTTTTCCGGCATATTGATGTCGAGCAACACGATTCCCGGCATTAGCTCCTTAACCTTCGCCACAGCTTCTTTGCCGCTCGCGGCCTCACCACAAACCTCAAACTCATGCCAGTTGAGTAGCTCACGGACAGTTGTCCGCGCGAGTTTATGGTCATCCACGATAAGAATTTCATTTGTCACTTATAGTCCCAGGCAACCGGGAGGGCATCCGGTCGGTAGGATATGGTGCGACTACGGGGTTGTCTGTACAATAGGGGAAAGACCTGATGGGATATTAGCTCACTCTGGCGCGGAGTCTGTCGAGCGTGTCTGCTGGCGACTCCTCAACCTCTGCAACCTGTGTTCTTCTGCTTTGTGGTGCGGCACTTTCGGTTTCATCTTTTCGGATACATGCGAACTGAAGGCTGTCGAGGAAAGTAATCAAGCCGGGATCATTTACGGGATTCCAGCGCTTGCCGTTCTGCTCGTCTCTGATGCCCCAGCCGGCATCGTGCTCGCCTCCTTTATTAAAGTAAACGCATCCCGATCTTCTTGAGGCAATTAGCGCCGCATCGAAATGGAGTGAGACGATCCATATTTCAGCGCCCATGTGACACTCGAACTGCGTGTCATCTCCCCTACTTTCCTTTGCGATTATCTTTTCAATAGCCATATTGCGCACCGAGCAGGAAGGTGCCCGTCCTCGGCCCTAGAAAAGTTGGCGTGAAATATCATTTTCAAATTAGCGCACAACTACTCTCAAGAGTACGAACGTTGCAGTTTAGTAGTACGTTTGGGTATTACGGTCGTGCCATCCTTCCCGAGTGTGTTAACGATTTGGATGAATGCTTTCCGCTAAGTCTTGACCCGATATAAGTTATTTACTGCATAATTAACTCTGTAGACTCAATGTTGGAGCGCCACAGACCTAGCAATGGCTGGGAAAACGGCTGGTCGGTGAGAAGTCGAGCCGATAATACTCACACGCACGTTCTCGTCGGCGGTCTCTTTTTCATATTGGTTGCGATCATCGCCGCAGTCGCTCTGGTTATTTCTTAGGCCAGTCGCCCTGAACCCTCACGGCTAGCAGGTCGGAGTCAGATGAGAACCGAGCAGTTGTCCGAAACCAACTCGTCGGAAGGCGCGAAGCTGCGCCGTGCCACTCGGTATTATTTTGGCGGTGTCGTTGAACTGACCGACCTTGAATCGGGGCGGATGCTCGTCGCTCTTGTTCGGTCCCTGAGCTTATACGGTTGTTTTGTGAAGACCGATCAATCTTTCAGGTTGGGCGCAAAGCTGGTGCTGAAGATGACGCACTCGGGGTCTCAGTTTTCAGCGCATGGCCGCGTGGTAAATCAGACGGAGGTCGGGATTGGAGTTGAGTTCACTGAAATTGATCCAATCGATCGGTCTCATCTGGAAGAGTGCCTTGCTGAACTGGCTCGAACCGACAAAACTGCCTGAGCGGCATTTTCCTCCTTAGACCTTCCTAAGTGTAATTCCCTGTCCCTCGATTGCCCTTGCGATCATCGGATTCAGCGTCGTAGATAGGCCAGAACCGCCTTCTGGACTTGCTCCGGTTGCTCCGGAAGCAGAGCATGGCCTGCGTGGGGAATCTCGACGAGCGTCACGCGTTCGGGAAATTCGGCGGCGAGCCTTTTAGCATTTTCAGGCACGGCCACAATATCCTCAGTGCCCTGCACTACCAGCATTGGTACCGAGCCACCAGCCCACCATTCCTTTAGAGGCGTTCTCGCATCGCTTGCTCGCTGCGCTCTTGCGACCTCAAAGTACCAACCGTCTTGCCATGCGCGGGGATCATTGCCCGCCGCGAAGAATATCTGGCGAATCGCGGTAAGCCGATCCTCTCGGGAGAGGGTAGTCTCCCAGAAGCGCGTGGTTACTTTTTCCATCTCGGGCGACCGCGGCACCATCCCTCCGGCAGACAGAAGGATGAGTTGCTTGACCAGGCGGGGATAATCGGACGCCAACGTTCTTGCTATACGGTTGCCAAAATCATGGCCAATGACGGTGACCGGATGACCGACCAAAGACTGGATTGTTGCGGCGACATCGGAGGCTAGATCGTGATACGTGATATCTGCGAGCGGTCCCGTGCTACCCCCAATCCCTCGCGGCTCTGGCAGTATCGCTTGGTATCCTGCCCGCACTAGCCGATTGCTAAGGGCGTCAAAATCTTCAACGCTCCGCCCTCGTGAAGGGATGAAGACGATGGCCTCACCTCGGCCATTAATCGTGACCTGAACGGTAGCCGGATCTGCGCGTATGACTTGGCTTCGTGTCGGTGCTGATTGTGCCACCACCTCATGCACACAGATTAGGAAGGCGAGTATTACGAGCGCCACTTTGATGCTCGTTCCTACGTTCATCTATCGGGCACCTGTGTTCGCCAGATTCTATCCCCAAAAAGCAAAGGCCGGAACCTTGCGGCCCCAGCCCAATCTGTTGATTTTCAAGAAGCAGTGGCGTAGTCTGCGGCAGCCCCGCACCTTTCCTCACAGAACCTTTAGGGAGGTCCGATGCTTATCGGCGACAGGCTCCGCGCCTTGCGAGAGCAGAAGAATTTATCCCAAGGTCACATCGAAAAACGCACCGGACTTCTCCGTTGCTATGTCTCAAGAGTAGAGAACGGCCACACTGTTCCAAGCGTAAGCACACTTGAGAAATGGGCACGTGCCTTGGATGTGCCCCTGTATCAGATTTTCTATGAAGGAGAGAATCCGCCTACGCCGCCGCAGCCGATTAAGGCGAATGGGGGGCTCAATCGAACGGATTCTCGATTCTTGATGCAGTTGCGTCGAGCCCTGAGTCATACCAAGGAAACTGACCGGCAGTTGCTGCTGGCGATGGCAAGGAAGTTGGCGAAAGAAAGAGCCGCCTGAATCATCTTATTAGTTAGTAGCGTCCTCGGCCACCACCTCTACCCCCACTGCGATTCAGGATGCATCGGCCAAAAAACAAACGGACGCACGACGCGACGGTTTTTCGGGTCCGGTAAGGTCCGTTTCCACGAAGCAGGAAAGAACTCAGGCCAACGTCAAGATACCTGACGGCCTTGGTTTCCCCGTCTTTGTTGCCTGCCCCCAATGCGAATACGATCAGGAGGGTCATCGCACCAAGTCGGGCGTGTCAGACAACCCGGTACGGACTCGTTACATAAAAGATTCCACCGGCAAAGGCATTGAGCAGATTAACGAGAACGAAAAAGGAGAACCCGGTCGTCGTCTCTTGATGGGTCCGTTCGGGCCAACTGAGGAACAGATTTTCGCTGATAGGCACTGGTACACTCAGGAGATCAATCGTTACGATGAGAAAGGCAATGTCATAGAATCCTTGAGTTTCGATCCAGATGGTTCGATATACCTGTGCTTTTCACCTCAGCCATTCGTTCCTGAACATAACAGTAGTTTGCGCAACTCCGTCCTAACCACTTTACATTTCGCCGGAAACGGTGAAGCCGCAATTCAGACTAATGCTTGACAATGCTTGACAATTCTTGACACTTCAACGGCGAACTTTAAGTATGGCTTAATATTGCGAACGCTAGTAATGCACCACGCTCGAAAGACAGTCGAAAAAAGGAGAGCATCATGGGACGCTTTGGGTTCCCGGTCCGAGTCAAGGTGCTTTTGCTTCTTCCTTTGCTAATGTTGTCGATCGCATCCGGGATAACAGCACAGACAGTGAATGGAAACCTGCTCGGCTCAGTTCTGGATCAACAGCAAGCGGCAGTCGCCAATGCGCAGGTGTCCTCCCGGGAAGTTGATACAGGCGCAATGCGCAACGCGACGACCGATGCCAGCGGCGCGTATAGGATCGCCAGCGTTCCGGCCGGAAGATACGAGATAACCGTCACCGCCGCCGGCTTCACGACCGCTGTGCACACCGGCATTACGCTCACGGTTGGTGCCGATGTTCGGGTTGATTTCGCGTTGAGCGTGGGTGCGGTGCAGCAGCAGGTCCAAGTTACCGGAGAAGCGCCGCAAGTGGACACTACCTCGTCGACATTGTCGGGAGTCATTTCAGAAAACACGGTCCGTCAACTGCCACTAAACGGACGCGACTGGCTGCAGCTTGCCACATTGCAACCCGGTGTTCTCACGGTAGAGACCCAATCGCAAGACGTCACCGGGGGAATGGGTACGAAAATGTCTATTTCCGGTGGCCGTCCCAGCCAGAACGTGTACCGCATCGACGGGATGACCGTGAACGACCACACGAACAACAGTCCGGGAAACATACTGGGCGCGAACCTCGGGGTAGACGCCATTCGTGAGTTCTCGGTCCTCACCAGTGACTACTCTGCTGAATACGGTAGGGCGGCCGGTGGCGTCATCAACGCCATCACCATGTCGGGCACCAACGCACTTCACGGTACGGCATTCGAGTTCCTTCGCAACAGCGCCTTGGACGCGCGCAATTTCTTCGATCAGCAGATTCCACCGTTTCGCCGTAACCA
>Ga0206855_10156_pt1 | contig 19614 bp, 15 predicted proteins | sample Alteio_BWOrgCont_51_FD_152637 | JGI IMG/M metagenome (GOLD analysis project Ga0206855, IMG submission 152637) | Enriched cells from forest soil in Barre Woods Harvard Forest LTER site, Petersham, Massachusetts, United States -... | ecosystem: Environmental > Terrestrial > Soil > Temperate forest >...
AGGCGGTGAAGGGCAGCACCGGCGTGGTTGCGCGCGCGTCGTTGCCGGCGGTTTTATCACTGGCAATTTTCCAGAATTCGGCGAGATCCGTCACGCCGGCGACATCGCCGGAAAAAAGCAGGCCGGTCGGCGAAAGGCGGTTGATGGCCAGGGCCGCTTCATTCGCGAGTGAGCCATGGCCGGGCAGTTCATGAAGATTTTGCGCCAATTGCCGCCAGGCGTTCAGATACAGCGGGTCGAGTTTGACGGCTTGTTGAAAGCTGGCCACGGCTTCCTCCGGTTGGTTAAAATTTTCATAATATTTGCCGAGCAAATAATGCGCCTGGGGCACCGCCGGATTTTTTGCGGCGTAGGCGTTAAAAACCTTTTCGGCGACACTTTTCGCGAGCGGACCATCAAACACGCCTTCGCAGCCAAAACAGTGGCTCTCCACCCGTCCAAAGCTCGACGGCATCAACTCGAAGGCCCGCTGGTAATGCTCGGCGGCCTCGTCGTATTTGCCTTCTTCGTAGAGGTATTTGGCCAGGCGCGACTGAATGCAGTAGGCATCGGTGAAGGTTCCCAGCGCGTCCCGATACATTTGCAGGGCGTGGCCGGTCAGGCCGGCATGGTAAAAGTCGTCCGCGCTCTCCGCCAGGCGGATGGCTTGGATGGCATTGTGATAAATTTTGGCGTCGTCCGTGCGCCCTTGGGCGTCGAGCGCCTGTGCGAGCACGTCATACGCGCGCATGCGGTCGCCGTGGGGTTCCTCACCGTCGGACGGGTCAATGGCGATGGCCTGGCGCAGGACTTTTTCGGCGTCAGCCGCTTTCCCCTGGCGCAGCAGAATCACCCCTTGCCAGAGGAGTGGACGTTCCTCAAACGGGCTGATTTTGGCGAGGGCGTCGAGCTTGGTGAACGCACCGTCGCCGTCGATTGTTAGCAGCAATTCATAGGCGCGGTCGTTGCCGAGCACACGGTCAAGGTACGCGTAAAGGACGTGGCGGGCATCGTCGGGATGTCCGGTGCGGTAGAGCGCTTCGGCGGCGATGACGCCGAAGGGGGTGCGGTAGGTGGTCTCAGTCAGTTTTTCGCGGACATCATCGGCTCCCCACCATGGGGCCTGCTGGATGAGGTCGAGCACGTCGTTCCAGCGGCCAGCCTTGGCGTAAACTTCGGCCATCGCCGGTAAATTCGTATTGTAGAAACTGGGATAGACATACTCCGAAGAATTTTGGTTGCGCATCTCTTCGGTGAGTTGATTGCGCAGGGCGGTGGTGAGGGTGTTGGCGGCATCAGTGTTGCGACCGGCGTCGAGATAAAGCCCGGCCAGGGCTTCCAAACGGGCGGAATCTTTTCCGGCAAAAGCGGCGAGATAACCGAGTGCTTCCTTGGCCAGGTCGGTCTTTCCCAAGAGTTTCGCGGCTTGGTAAAAGTTCGTGGCGTCTTCGAACGCGTTGCCATTGATTTCGTTGGAAGAGTCCGTGCTTTTCGCCGCCTGACCGGCGACATTTTGCCGCCAGAGGGCCAAGCCTTCTTCTTCATGGCCGAAGTCGAACAAGGAGGTTTGATAGAGTTTGTTGAGCGCGGCAGCCGTGTCGCCGGTGGCCTGTTGGCGGGCGTGGTCCATTTCCGTCAACCAGGAATCCGCATGGTTGGCTTCGACGGCGAAGGGCAGGCCCTCTTCCCACCAGACACTGTCGGGCGCAGCTTTGGCCAGGGCCAGCAAGTGGTCGGCAATGCGGCCGGAATCGGCGGGGTCATGGAGGCCGTCGCGGGCGCTTCTGTTCCATTGCGGGTCGAAGTCGGGAATTTTTGCGCGCAACTGGTCGAAGAGCGCGAATGCGTCATCGACTTTCCCGTCGCGCACAAGGGTGGCGAGTTTGATTTGGGCGGCGGCGAAGAAGCCATTCAAGCCGTCTTCCAGGTCGGAATAACCCGACGTGAAACTTTTTGCGCTGCCGGGTGGGATGCCATAGCGTTGCACCAGCGCGTCGAAGAGCGCCGCACCGGTGGGATGGCTCGCGAGGATCCAAGCCGGTTTATTGAGTTTCGCCACATCGCGCAGGGCGATGGCGGTTTCGAGTTCCTGGGTGGCGGCGTTGGCGGAGCCGAGCCATTTACCGGAAATGATGAGGGGGGTGAGGAGTTTGTCCGCTTCATCCGATCCGAGGAGAGAGACCAGGTTGAAGTGTTGGACGATTTCCACTTCTGCGCGATTGTTGGTGTTGAAGTTCCCCAGGATTTTCCTGGCCTCGGCCCGTGCGTCTTCGACGTTATCCGAACTTGCCAGCAGGTAAAAACGCAAGGACGCGCCTAAATCATTCGGTCCAAAGGACGGCCCGGAATTATACGTGACGGACGCGAAACTTTCGCTGAGGAGCGGACCACTCGGGTTGGCGCTGGCGCCGCCGGGCTTTTTTTCCAGATCAGCCGCCAGTTGGGTCAAGGCGGCGCGGTCATTGTTGAGCACGGCAAAAATGATTTGCAAGTTGGTGCGCCAGGCTTTGCGTTGCGGGTCGGAGGTCGCGGGCAACGAGGCGAGGGCCGGGGCCAGTTCCTTCCACGCCGCCGGCGGGGGCAGGGCATCCTCGATGGCTTCGCCGGCTTTTTGCGCGCCTTCATAATCGTTTCCTTCACGTAAATCCGGCAGCGCGATGACGAGGGAAAGCCATTGCCGCGCGGCGTCCTTGGGGTCGAGCGAGGCGCGTTGCGCCGCCAGTTTATGAGCCCGGTCGACCAGCTGGTTGGAGGACGAGCCTTGGATTAGGCCGGCCGGAGGTGTGGCGGCCTTGATAAAATCCGCCGCGGAGGGAAGGTCTTGCGCCGGGGCATCGGCGGCATTGACTGACTGCACCACCATGATGATGGAGAAAAGAAAGCAGCCGGTGTGTCGGCACCAACGAAGAGTAGCGGCGAGTTTCATGGCAGTGAAAAAAACGTTTCAAACACCCCGCGTCGCGCGCCACACGCGCAGGCAGGAGGCGATGAGCGCGGGAAATTGTGCGAGGGGCACCTGGCTCGGGCCGTCGGAAATCGCTCGCGCGGGGTCGGGGTGGGTTTCGATGAACAAGCCGTTGGCGCCGGCGGCGAGCGCCGCCCGCGCCAGGGGTGGCACAAATTCGCGTTGTCCGCCGGAGGCCCCGCTTGCTGCGCCGGGCAGTTGCACGCTGTGGGTGGCATCGAAAATGGCCGGGGCGCCGTGGCGGCGCAGGATGGCAAAGGAACGCATGTCCACGACAAGATTTTGGTAGCCAAAAGTCGTGCCGCGCTCCGTCTGCCAGATTTCTTTGGTTCCAGCCTGACGCAGCTTGGCGACCACGTGTTCCATTTCCATGGGTGAAAGGAACTGGCCCTTCTTGACGTTGACGACGCGTTTGGTCGCGGCGGCGGCGAGCAGGAGGTCGGTTTGCCGGCAAAGGAATGCGGGAATTTGCAGCACATCGCAGACTTTGGCGACGGGCTTGGCGTGCGCGGGCAGATGGATGTCCGTGAGGACCGGGAAGCCGTATTTCTTTTTTACTCCCGCAAGCAATTTCAAGCCGGCGGCGAGACCGGGGCCGCGCTCGCCGCGCCCGGAAGTGCGGTTGGCTTTGTCATAAGAACCTTTGAAGACGATGTTCAACCCGGGCTCTTCATCCCGCAGACGCGCGAGTACCTCGGCTACGGCGCGGCAGGTGGCTTCGCTTTCCAGCGAACACGGCCCGGCAATCAGCAACAGGCGCTTTGGGTCGAAGAGCATGGGAGGGGAGAACAGCGGCGGTGAGAATGGATATACCCTCGCACGGGTGCTTGCGATTAAAAATTGCGCCGGGGCAGGATGCCCTCAAAATGAGCGGATGAGCGCAACCACCGGACCAACGGGAAGCCAAAAATTTGAAGGCGGAGCCGTGGGCTTTATTGGCCTGGGGGTCATGGGCCGCAGCCTCGCGGGCCATTTGCTCAAGGCGGGTTTTCCACTGGTCGTGTATTCACGCACGCGGGCGAGTGCGGAGGTCGCCATTACTGCTGGAGCGCAATGGGCAGCCAGCCCCGCGGAATTGGTGTCGCGCTGCCGATTAATTTTCACCATGGTGGGGCTGCCTGCGGATGTTGAACAGGTCTATCTCGGCCCAGGTGGTTTGTTGCAAAATACCGCAACGGGGTCGCTGTTGATTGACCTGACGACCTCCACTCCCGCGCTCGCGCAACGCATTGCGGAAGCCGCCACCCAACGCGGCCTGGCGGCATTGGATGCGCCGGTGACCGGGGGGGACGTTGGCGCGCGCAACGCGCAGCTTTCCATCATGGTGGGTGGAACTGCAGAGGCCTTTGCACGCGCGGAACCGGTGTTGCGGCTGTTTGGCCCGACGATTGTCCGCCACGGCCCGGCGGGGAGCGGGCAGCATGCGAAGATGTGCAACCAAATCATGATCGCCTGCACGATGATGGGGATGTGCGAAGCGCTGGCCTACGCGCGCGGTTCAGGGTTGGACCCGCAGTTGCTGCTCAAAAGCACGAGTGGCGGCGGCGCGGCGAGCTGGTCATTGCAATCCCTCGCGCCGCGGATTTTGCAGGGTAATTTTGCGCCGGGATTTTACGTGAAGCATTTTTGCAAGGACTTGGCCATCGCGCTGGCGGCGGCCAAGGAAATGCGCCTCGATCTGCCCGGATTGACGCTGGGTGAAAAATTATACCGTGAACTGGCCGCTGCCGGCCATGCCGATGACGGCACGCAGGCGCTGTGGAAACTCTACGAGGCCAGGCTGCCGAAGCGGAACTGATTCGCGGAAACAAAAACGCCACCGGCTTCTGAGGAAACCGGTGGCGTCAAAATGAGAGACGATGGTTGCTTACGGGCTGGGAGCGGAACCGCCGCCCATGGCCTTCAACATCTCAGGGGTGATTTGCATCGCGCTCGGGTCCGCCTTCGTGGCCTTGATGTCAACGATGCTGGTTTCAAAGATCAGCGCCGCGCCGGGCGGGATCACGGGGCTCTCCGGATTCTCACCGTAGGCGAGCTTGGCGGGGATGTAGAGCTTGATCGTGCCACCCTTGCCGATGAGCTTGAGACCTTCCGTCCAGCCGGGAATCACGCCCGCCACCGGGAAATCGCGGGTTGGGTCTTTGTCGTCGGTCTGGTCGAACACGGTGCCGTCAGTAAGCGTCCCTTTGTATTTCACAGTGACGGTGTCGGTGTCGGTGGGCTTGGGGTCGGTTCCCGGGGTGACGATTTCGTAATAGAGGCCGGTCGCCGTCTTCTTGACGTTCGGATTCTTATCGAGGTCGGCGAAAAGCTTGTCGGAGGCCGTCTTCTGCTTGGCGATTTCCTCTTTGGCGACTTTTTCAGCGCGCGCTTGGAGGTAGTCCTGCATTTTGGGCAGGATGCCTTCGCCGCCGGGAATATCCCGCGGGCCGGAAGTGAGCGCAAGTTTGATGCCGGCGTTGATTTGGTCAATTTCGTCAGCAGTCAGGCCGAGCTGCTTGATGCCGGTGCGCTGGCCGATGATCCAGCCATAGGTGGTAAAGTAAGCCTTGGCATCCTCGGGCTTGACGGTGGAAAGATCCATCGGGGCGGGGGCGGCAGGCGCGAGACCCGGGGGCGCGGATTGCGCGTAGATCAGCGTGCTGATGGCCGCGACGGCGGTGAGAGACGCGGCCGCCCAGGCGGCGCGAGAGTGGATTTTAATGCTCATCGGAGAGGTTGGTGGTGGGAAGATTCGGGCGATAAGGGATGGCCGGATGCCGGAAGGCAAAGGCGCAGAGTTGAATACCGTGCCAGAACCAACCGGCCTTGCCAAGCGCAAATACGCTGCGCCACTCGGGGTAATCTACTTTTGCGATTTGGAGACTTCCACGTTGGAATTTTGAGCTGGCCGGTAGCCCCAAAGGTGGCGGTCTTTAATGATCGCGGCGGCTTGCGCGGGCACCATGGTTTCCCAAGCGGGATCGCCTTCGGTGATTTTCTTGAGCACGTCGCGCGAGAATATGCCCAGGTTCTGCTGGTGATAACCGAGCACCGGTTCGATGTAGTGGTTTTCGAGCAGGTAAGAGTAAAGGTTGCGTAGGTGGATTTTAATCTGGAGGTTTTGGGCGGTGATAAGCCAGTCGCCCGGCATGGGCATGGCCTGAGGTGGGCGGGTGCCACCGGTTGCAGTCGCCTGGTCGGAGAGGTAACGGTTGTAGCCCGACCCTTTCATCGGGTACACATAGAGCTTGGTGTTTTCCTTAAACAGCCGCCCGCAGGCTTCGAGGATGCCGCCGGCCAGGTTGTCGTAGTATTGCTCGTTGAAGACTTCGAGCAGGTTGTTAATACCCAGAACGATGCCAACCATGTTCTTGGTGAAGCGCCGGAAGTAGTCCGTCAGCCGGAAAAATTCGGAGTAATTCGAGATGAGCACGTGGTAGCCGAGCGCGGCCAGGGTGTCCACGCGGGCGAGAAAATCGTCGAGGTTCAATTCGCCCCCGGCGAGCAGGTTGTGCATGGTGATTTCAAGCAGCACGACGACGTCCTGCCCGCGGTTCTTTTCTTCCTGCAAAAATTGCGCGCCCGCTGCTTCCAACATGTCGAGGTTGACGTTCGTGACCGGCCGGAAGGAACCGCGCTCCACAAAGATGGCCTTTTTGTAAAGAATTTCCGAGGGCTGGAGCACGTGGCGGTCAGGCGAATACATAACCGCATTGGTCAATCCGTGTTGGACCAGATGCAGGCAGATGGAACGGTTTTCCACGTGTTCGAAATCCGGGCCGTTGAATTCCAGCATGTCCACCTCGATGCGCTGGATGCCAAGGTTGTCCGCAAGGGAGAGGATGAATTGCTCGATGTTTTTGTGCAGCAGGAATGCGCCGTAGACAAGATTGACGCCGCTGATGCCGAGCGAGTCCTGCTGGGCGACGGCGGTCTTGTCCCACATGCGCACATGGATGATGATGTCGTTGGGCGGGCCGTGGGGGCGCAATTGGAAGCGGATGCCCATCCAGCCGTGGCAGTCGTTGGTGCCTTTGTAACTGGCGGCGGCGACGGTGTTGGCATAGACAAAGAACGTGCTGCGGTCACCGCGTTGATCATTCAAACGTTCGGTGAGCAATTGGTATTCGTGGTCGAGCATTTGGAGCAGGCGCTCGCGCGAAACGTAACGGTGCGCCTTGCCGTAGATATCGTCACTGAATTTCATGTCATAGGCCGACATGCTCTTGGCCACCGTGCCGGCGGCGCCGCCGGCCATGAAGAATTGCCGCGCGACCTCCTGGCCCGCCCCGATTTCGGCGAAAGTGCCGTAAATCGCGGGGTCAAGATTGATGGCGAGGGCTTTCTGGTTGGTCGAAAGCTTCTCGGGATGAGACGGGTCGGCAGTCATGACAAAAGTTGGAGACGGGGGTAAGCTTAGGGAAGATTCAGGAAAGAATACAGCAAAGAGAGTGCCCAAAAAGCGTAAAGTCAGCCCCGTGGGGGGATTCAATGACATAATTATCAAGATTGGGTGACAGCAGCAGGGTAGCCGCTTGCGTGCGCTCCTGCTCCTTCATTCTGCCGCCTTGCAGTCCGCGGGTCGGTCGTTAGACTCCTCTCCTTATGCGCTTTTTTTGGAAGACCGTCGCGGCCAACATTGTGGCCACGTTAATCATGCAGTTGGTTCTCGCTCTGGCGCTGTTTGTCATCCTGGCCATTTGTGTGCGGGCCATCATGGGCACGCACGCCAAGGAAGCGGTCGAGGACAAATCCGTGCTGGTGTTTGATATGAACGTGGCCATTACGGACTCCCCGGCTCATGCCGCTTCACATGTGAGTGTCGGCCTCGACGGGGTGCAGGCCAGCTCGCCGCGACTGGCCCTTTACGATGTGGTGGACGCCATTAACCAGGCCGCGAAAGATGAGCACATCACCGCCCTCTACCTCAGCGGCAGCCTGGATACCGACAATTCCGCCTCCGGCTACGCCACCTTGCGGGAAGTGCGCCAGGCCATTGTACATTTCAAGACCACCGGCAAAAAAGTTTACGCCTACCTCGACGAACCATCCTTACGGGACTACTACCTAGCCAGCGTCGCCGACGAAGTCACGCTCAACCCGTTCGGTTTCCTGACCATCAACGGACTTTCGGCGGAATCCCTGTTTGTGCGCAATGCCTTGCAAAAATATGGCGTCGGCGTGCAAGTCACCCGCGTGGGCAAATACAAGTCCGCCACAGAGATGTTCACCGAGGACCACATGAGCGACGCGGACCGCGAGCAGCTCACCGGCCTGCTCAACGATATTTGGGGCACCCTCTCCACGGAGATCGCCGCCAGCCGCAAGCTCGATGCGGATACTTTTAAAAAACTGGCCAGCGAGCCGGGGTTGTATCTGGCCGGCGACGCCAAAGATAAAAAGCTCGTGGACAAGCTGGCGTATCTTGACGAGATGATTGAGGAACTGGAAAAAGCCGGAGATTACGATGCGCGCAATGACACCTTCCGCCAGGTTTCGCTCGTCACCTATGCCCGGCGCCTGGCGGAGGATCGCGACCTGGCTTCCACCAGTGTGTTCACTTCCGGTAACCGCATTGCCGTGGTTTACGCCGAGGGTGAAATTGTCGACGGCGGCAGCGGCGACGACACGGTCGGCGGCGATGATTTGGCTTCCGACCTGCGGACGTTGCGCGGCGACAAGAACGTCAAGGCCGTCGTGTTGCGCGTCAACAGCCCCGGCGGCAGCGCGATGGCCAGCGAAGTCATTCAGCGGGAGATGCGCAACCTGCGCGACGCAAAGATTCCCGTCATCGTGTCCATGGGCACCTACGCCGCGAGCGGCGGATACTGGATTTCCGCCTACAGCGATTACATTTACGCCGAGCCGACGACCGTCACGGGCTCCATCGGCGTGTTTGGCCTTAAATTCAATTTCAAGGATGTCGCCAACCAGTATGGGCTGACGTTTGACAGCGTCAAAACGGTGCCCAACGCCGACATGGATTCGATCGCGCGGCCTTGGACGCCCGATGAGCAGAAACTCGCGCAGACCTTGGTGGATTATTTGTACGACCAGTTCATCGCCAAGGTGGCCGAGGGCCGCAACCTTAACCCCGACGACGTGCGCAACATCGCCCAGGGGCGGGTGTGGAGCGGCACAGCGGCGGTGGCGAAGGACAAGGGTTTGGTCAACGCCATCGGCGGACTGGGCGACGCGATTGCAAAAGCGGAGGACATGGCGGAACTGAAGGGCAAATCATGGATCCTGGTGCAATATCCGGAGAAGCGCCCGCCGTTTCAGGCCTTGTTGCAATCGCTTTCGGGTGAAGGTGCGCCGGCCCCGGTTTCGAAGGCCTCGACGGTTATCCGCCACGACCCGGTGACGGCGGCGATGCAACAGTTGCAAACCCAGTGGCATTTGCTGCACTCGTTCAACGACCCGCGCGGTCTTTATGCCCGGATGCCGTATTTCTTGCAGTTTTGATTTTTTGATTCATTCGCTTGCGCGGGGCGGCATTTTGCGCTTTTCCTTTTCGCATGCCCGCTGATGCAATCAAACCCGCCGCCGACACCACTGCGCCCGCTCGCAAGGTCATCCTAACCTGCGTTCAGCCTACGGGGAACCTGCACCTTGGTAATTATCTGGGCGCCGTCCTGAACTGGAAGCGGATGCAGGATGACTACGAATGCTACTTCGGCGTGGTGGATATGCACGCCATCACCTTGCCCATCGAACCGGCGAAACTTCGCGCCGCCACGCTCGAACTGGTCGCCTGGTATCTGGCCAGCGGGCTCGACCCGGCCAAGGCGCATGTTTTTGTGCAATCACACATCATCGGCCATGCGGAACTCGCCTGGGTGTTGGGCTGCCTTTGCCCGGTGGGCCAGCTCGAACGCATGACGCAGTACAAGGACAAAGTCGCGAAGCACGAAAGCGTCGGCGGGGGCGTGCTCTATTATCCTGTGCTCATGGCGGCGGACATTTTGCTCTATAATGCGGACGCCGTGCCCGTGGGCGAGGATCAGAAGCAGCACCTCGAGCTCGCCCGCGACCTCGCCGAAAAATTCAACCGGCACTATTCTCCCACGTTCAATGTTCCCGAGCCGTTCATCGCCAAGACTGGCGCGCGCATCGCCTCGCTGTCGAATCCGGAAAAGAAAATGTCCAAGTCGGACGAAGATCCTTCCGGTACGTTGTATTTGAATGATCCTCCGGCGCTCTTGCGCAAAAAAATGATGTCGGCCGTCACCGATTCTGGCAGCGAAGTTGTCGTGCGCGACGACAAACCCGGCGTCGCGAACCTGCTGCATATCCTCAGCGCCGTCACGGGTCGGGCCTTGCCTTCACTGGAAGCCGAATTTGCGGGCCAAGGGTATGGCGTGTTCAAGTCCGCGGTGGCCGATGCGGTCGTGGCGGCACTCGAACCGGTGCAGAAAAAATATGCGGAACTGATGGCGAACAAGGACCACCTGCTCGAAGTCATCAAGGCCGGCGACGAAGCCGCGCAAAAGACGGCTTACAAAACCCTCACGAAAGTTTACCGCAAAGTTGGTTTCCTGGAACGGGTGCGCTAAAACGGCCGCTTAACTTTTCGTTGGCGCGGAAGGAGTGTCTTTGCCTGGCTGCGCGGTATAAGGATTGGGCAGGGCAGGGGATGTCGCTGATTTGGCTGTGTCGCTGGCGGCCGGGGTGTCGCAGTCGCTACAGGTCGCGGAACTCGCTGTGGCTGGAGTGGTCGGGGCAGAACTGGAATTGGATGCGTGGACGTAAACGGCCGCGCCTACAGCAGTCAGGGCCAAAAGACCCACCAACAGACGGAGTTTTGACATAAAACTAAGATAACTGGAATCAAAGTTGGCGCAAGATGAATGACAGACACAAAAAGAGGCTTGACGCTTTTACTTTGTTTCGCAAAGCTAGCGGCCTCCCCCATCAGCATCGTCATGCCTTTACCGTTGCCAGTAACGCCGCCTGCCTGGGAGATGTTCCTCCCACAACCGGATGCGGTTCGCCCCGCAGTGCTGCTCGCTGACTTGCCGGGTTCTACGGACAAATGGACTTTGCCTTTGGCCTTGTTGCGGCCTCTGTTACCACTCTTGGGAATGGCGGAAATCACGGACCACGAGAATTTTCTGGCTGGCTTGCCGGTGGAATCTGTCCTCGGTCCAAGGATTTTGCCCTCGACCAGCCGGCGGCGTGTACCGTTGGCCTGGATTGGCTTCGTTTTAGGTGCCCGCGAACGGCTATTTGAGAATATCCGCGGGGGTTGCTGGGTGTGCGGGTTCCCGGCGGTGGGCCGGGGGCGGGACCTGTTGCGTTCGGGCAACATGACTGATCCATCCGGGCTAGGGGCAGTATTGCGGGAACTTGACCCGACTGGGCCATTGGGCACCCGGCTGTATTTCAATTTTCACTACAATCAGCCGGAGGCTGCCTGTGAGCGGGTCTACTTGCTTGACGCAACGGCGGGCCGGCTGCACGGGTTCGCGTTTCTATCATCAGCACTTGCGCCGGCCAAATTGAAGTGATAAACACCCTTTCGTGAAAAACTCGCTCCACGACGCATTGCGCCAGGTGCGCGAACTCCAGCAGGCCATTCTCGAGAAGCAGCGCTTCAAGGGCTACTCTGGCCGGGCGCGGGCCATGGCGGGGGGGGTCGCGCTGGCTGCCGGCCTGGTGCTGGGTGCGCCGAATTTTCCCGCGTCATCCACGGCCCACCTGATCGGCTGGGGGGTGGTGTTCCTGCTGGCCATGGCGCTCAATTACGGTGTGCTCATTTACTGGTTCTGGCACGATCCGGATGTTGGGCGTGACGTGCGCCGGTTAAGTCCAGCCTTGGAAATTGCCCCGGTGCTGGCGGTGGGCGCGGTAGTGACGATGGCGCTGGTCTCACACGGGCAATTCAATCTTCTGTTCGGTGTTTGGATGGTGCTGTGCGGATTGGTGAATTTCACCGCCCGCCAGGTGCTGCCACGCGGTCTTTCCTGGGTCGGCTTGTATTACCTGATCTGCGGCGCAGTCTGCCTCATCGGGTTGCCCGCCTTGTCATTCACTCGCGACTCGTGGGTGATGGGGGCGGTGTTTTTCTTCGGGGAGTTTTTTGGCGGCTTGGTGCTGCATTATGATGAAAAACCCCTGCCGTCACTGCGCACATTTTTTGGTTTCCCCGCCCCGGTGCGCACCGAGGAGTCCGAGTAATTTTCCTCGCCGCCAATTTCAAAATTAAAAATTTCATGCCTTTGGTAGAAAATCCCTTTGCGGCCCTCTCGCGCGTCATGCACGAGCCAAACCGGCTCGCGCTGATTTCGGTGCTGGCGGCGGCGGTGGACGGTCTGTCCTTCAGCGATTTGAAACAGGCCTGCAACTTGACCGACGGCAACCTCAACCGGCACCTTAAGGCGTTGGAGGAGGACGGAATTGTTTCGCAACACAAGGAGGCCGCCCACGGCGCGCGGCCACGCACGACCATCACCCTCACCCCGGCCGGCCGGCGCCGTTTTGTGAAATACCTCGAAAATCTTGAAGAGGTATTGCAGGCGGCGGTGGCGGCGGTCGGTTCCCCGGCGTCGATATCTCCTCTGATTGCCCCGCGTCCCAACCGGGCTTGAACATTTTTTAATTCCAGACTCCACCACCCCATGGAGCCGAAAGACGACATCCTCATCCCTCCTGCGCCGCCGAGTGCGTCGCGGCGTCTGCGCACGAAGCATATTTTGCGCGTGTTGTCCGTTTTGATTATCGCCGCAGCGCTGGCCTACGCGGGCAGAGTTCTGAATATTGACCGCATGGCCACGCCCGCGCACCGCCGGGCGGACTTGCTTCCCGTTGTGCCGATCCTGCTGTTTGGCATCCTGATGTGGTGGTATGCCGGGAGAAAGCTGGACGAGCTTTCGCGACCGTTGTTTCGGAGTAAGAGCGATTCGGCGGAGGACGTACGGATGGATCTGCGGAATGTTTTCTGGCTCGGGGCCAGCCTCGTGTCCGGCTTTGTGGGTCTGACCGCTGTGATCATCGGTTGCGTTTTTGTCCAGCACGGCGAACAGTTGAGGAAAGCGCTGCCAGATTTTTTTGCGAACCTCGAAAAAAGGCTTCCTGCCTTGCGGCACTTGGAAGTTTCACCCAGCCCGATGATTATCACCGGTGTATTGCTGGTCGTGCTTGCGGGTGTGACGCTCGGGTTGGCGATGCGCCGGCGGCGCCAGGCGGGGTGAAATCAGTTTTTCTTGTCTGAGCCCGAGGCGGCCCCCGAGGCTGCCGCTGCACTGCTCGGCGCGGCAGTTCCAAGGCCGGGGGCGGAGGTTGGCGCTTGGGTCAAATGGAGTTTGTCCAGTTTGGGGGCGATGACCAGGCGGCAATAGCCCGCGCTCGAATTATTGTTGAAATATTCCTGGTGATAGCCTTCCGCCTTGTAGAACGTCGTGGCGGGGGTGATTTCGGTGACGATCGGGGTTTTGAAGCGTTTTTGCGCCTCGACTTTGGATTTTTCCGCCGTGAGTTTTTGGGCCTCGCTGCTGTAAAAAATGGCGGATCGGTATTGAGTGCCAACATCATCACCCTGCCGGTTGAGGGTGGTCGGGTCGTGCAAACGCCAGAACCATTCCAGCAAATCCGCAAAAGACAGCACCTTGGGGTCGAACTTCACCTGGACGACTTCGGCGTGGCCCGTCAAGTCGGTGCACACTTGTTCGTAGGTCGGATTCGGAATGGTGCCGCCCATGTAGCCGCAGGTAACTTCCCACACGCCATCCACGCGTTGGAGCACCGCCTGGGTGCACCAGAAACAGCCCGCGCCGAGAGTCACTGTTTCCAGATTGGCCGGGGGTGTTTTATTTTTATTGTTGGGAGGGGTGGGCGTCGATGCGGCGGACATGTTGATCGAAGGATTGTAGAGATAAACCAAGGCAAAAATACCGGCCACACTGGCGGCTGCCAGCCAACCCAGGGTGGAGCGAATAAGCGATGTCGAAGCCATAACGTTTCTTTGACCAGCATGCCGCCGAAAAGTTCTCCAGGCAATAGCGAAAGACCAAGCTGGAAGCAAAATAGGGTGCGGAGTAAAGACATAAAACTGCTTTAAATTTTTTCGCGTACGAATATCAACATGATAACAAGGAAGTTAAGTTCTCCTGGATTTTCTCCTTTTGCTCTCCAGATTAAGGGTGTATTCTAGGGTTAAGGCCTTACTGGCTCTGCCGATGAGAACGAAAATGAGTCGAATTGCAGGCGGCGCTGCGTCTTCCCGCAGGGCCAAAGGCGACAGGAATCATGCTCCTGTTGCTGGGGCGCAAAAGCAAAAGCAAAAGCAAAAGCGGAAGCAGGGGGGCAAGCCTGCGGTGGCCGCTAGTGGTGTGCCCGACTTGAATGCCCTCCGCCGCGATGCCTACATCCTCTCGCAGCTGCAAGACGGCGTCGTTTGCGCCGATGTGAACGGCATCGTCACCTATTGGAACGAAGCGGCCGAGCACATCTTTGGCTGGACTGCCAAGGAAATGCTCGGACGCTCCGTCTTTGAACGGCTCCCACCCGGTGATGCACGCGCCTGGGGCCTAAAGCGCTTTGATGCGGTGATCAATGGGGAAAAATCTTTCGGCGTGCGGCATGACTACCACAAGAATGGTTCGCGCGTCTGGCTCGAAGTGCATTCCACCCGCATGGAGGACGCCCAAGGCCATCCCGTGGGCATTGTCACCGTCGCGCGGGACGTGACGGAACGCTACAAAACCGAGCAAAAATTCCGCGGATTGCTCGAATCTGCGCCCGACGCGATAATTCTGCTCAATGCCGACGGCAAAATTGTCCTCGCTAACGCGCAAATGGAAAAGCTTTTTGGCTACATTCGCACGGAATTGCAGGGCAAATCTTTGGAATCGCTTATGCCGGAGCGTTTCCGCCGCGCGCACCTGGGTCATCGCGCCGCTTATGCCGCGCATCCCAAAACCCGCTCAATGGGCAGCGGCCTCGAGCTTTTCGGTTTGCGCAAAGACGGCGGAGAATTTCCGATCGAGGTCAGCCTTAGTCCGTTGGAAATCGAGAACGAAATGCTGGTATGCGCCGTCATCCGCGACATTACCGACCGCCTCCGCGACGAACGGGCGCTCAAGCTGTTTCGGTCCCAAGTGGATAGTTCGAACGATGCCTTCGACATCATTGATCCGGCCACGGGTCGTTTTTTGGATGTCAATCAAAAGCAATGCGAGGAACTGGGCTACACCCGCGAGGAGCTTTTGTCCATGCGCGTGCACGATATTGACCCGCTGGTGAATGATGAAAACTGGCCCGTGAGCGCCGCGGCCACGCGAGCGAGCAGTTCCGGCCATAGCGGTGCCCGCATTTGCGAATCGATGCATCGGCGCAAAGATGGGAGCACTTTCCCGATCGAGGTAAGTTCCACCCTGGTATCGCTGGATCGTGATTATATTGTTGCGGTCGTCCGCAATATCACTGAGCGCAAACGGACCGAGGAGGCGCTGCGGAAAGACGAGCGGGAACTAAAACTGTTCCGCACCCTGATGGACCATTCCACCGATGTCTTGGAAGTTATCGATCCGGAAACTGCCCGCTTTTTGGATGTCAATCATATGCAATGTGTGGAGCTAGGCTATAGCCGTGCGGAACTATTGTCGATGCGCGTGCAGGATATCAACCCGTTGGTGAATGATGAAAACTGGCGGCAACTGGCCGCGGAAATCCGCGCCAAGGGCTACCGCAACAGTGAATCAGTCCACCGGCGCAAGGATGGCAGCACTTTCCCGATTGAAGCCAGCACCGCTTGGGTCTCGCTGGATCGCGATTACATTGTCGCGGTCGTGCGCAATATATCTGAGCGCAGGGAGACGGAGGAAAAAGTCCGGCACAGCGAAGCAATGATGGCCACGGCGCAACACCTGGCGCATTGCGGCAGCTGGGAGTTGGACTTGGACCGGCCAGATATTCAGGTCAATTCGCTGCGTTGGTCGGATGAATGTTATCGCATTTTTGGCTTTGAACCTGGGTCGGTTGCCGTAACCAACGAGTTTTTTTTCAGCCGGGTGCCGGTCGAGGAGCATGCCGCGATCACCCAGGCAGTGGCCAAAGCGATTGCCGAGGGCCGCGATTATTCCATCGAGCACCGGGTGGTGCAGCCGAGTGGCGAAGTCCGCTATGTCCATGAACAGGCCCGCGTTCTGTTGGACCAGCACACCGGCCGGCCGCTCAAGATGGTCGGCACGGTTCAGGACATCACCGAACGGCGCAAGGTGGAACATGAACTCAGCCGAAGCGAGGAGCAGTTCCGTTCCGCCATGCAACACTCGCCCATCGGCATGGCGCTCGTGGCGCCCAATGGCCATTTCCTGAAGGTGAACGAAGCGTTGAGCGCGATTGTCGGTTACACCGAGAAGGAATTGTTGGCTTCGGATTTCCAATCCATCACCCATCCCGACGACCTCGACGCCGACCTCGGCCAGGTGCAGCGGGTGCTGGCGGGCCAAATCAACACTTACCACATGGAAAAGCGTTACATCCACAAAGATGGACGATTCATCTGGATTTTGCTGAATGTTTCCCTGGTGCGGGATGACGACGGCCGGGCGCTTTATTTCATTTCCCAAATCCAGGACATCACCACGCGCAAGCAGGTCATCGAAGAATTGGTGAAGGCCAAGGAGGCGGCCGAAGCCGCGACCCGCACCAAGTCGGAATTCCTGGCGATGATCAGCCATGAAATCCGCACGCCGCTCAATCCCATCCTCGGCGCCGTGCAATTGCTGATGAGCCAGCAATGTGCCCCCGAACAAAGCGAACTGTTAAAAATCATCCAAAACGCGGGCGAACACTTGCTCACCTTGCTCAACGATATTCTCGACCTGGCCAAAATGGAAGCGGGCGCGTCCGCCTTGCTGACTGTTCCAGTCAAAATCAGCGAACTGGTGCAAGGGGTGCTTGAGATCAAGCGGCAGGGTTCCAGCGCCAAGCAACTGGAGTTGCGCGCGGAGCTGGACCCCAATCTGGCTTTTTGTTACCTGCTGGATGAGCCGCGCGTGCGGCAAATCCTGCTCAACTTTGTCGGCAACGCGATCAAGTTCACCCGGCATGGCAGCGTGACCGTGCAGGTGGAACGCCTCCAAACCACGCCGGAGCGCGATCACTTGCGCTTCAGTGTGCGGGATACGGGCATCGGCATTTCTGCTGAGCAAGCGGCGCGAATCTTCGAACCGTTCTACCAGGTGGACAGTTCCTCTTCCCGCCGCTACGAGGGCGCGGGCCTGGGGCTGGCGATTTGCCGGCGGCTTGTTGAGATGATGGGCGGCGAGATCGGGGTCGAGAGCCGCTTGGGCGAGGGCGCGACTTTTTGGGTTACCGTGTGGCTCGAGTGCCGCCAATCGCTCGTCAGTGGCAGCGGCACGCCCTGGCCCATGCCGCTGGCCAGTGCCGGCCACCGTCGCGTTCTGTTGGTGGAGGATGATGAGCGCACCCGGTTGGTGCTCAACGCAATGCTGGAAAGGGCGGACTGCGAAGTCACTCTGGCGGAAACCAGCGCGCGTGCACTCGTCTTGTTCGAGCCGAACGTCTATGACTTGGTGTTGATGGATTGGCGTCTGCCGGATTTAAATGGCGGCGAAACCATTTTGCTTTTGCGACAACACGAGTACTCGGCCGGAGCCCGCCCCACCACCATCATCGTGCATGGCCAGGCCGATGAAAAGCCGCACCATCACACCGTCGAGCAATCCGGCATCAACGGCTTTTTGGCCCATCCCATCCGCCAGGTGGATTTGCTTAAATTGCTCAATCGCCATGCGCGGCCGGCGACGGCCAGGAAAACTGAGAGCGATGATTTGCCGCCATCGGGCATGACCTGCATCGGGTGAGTTTCCACCCGTCCTTGCCTTTCGGGCGTCGGGGTGTGACAGTTCTGGCCGACGATGACTCCCGCTCCACTCGATCTACAGTTGATTGGCCGCGAAATCGCCCTGCGCTGGCCCGATGGCGTGGAGGATTTCCTGCCCGCGGAATTTTTGCGCGCCCGTTCGCCCAGCGCCGAAAACATCGGCGAGCGCGACATCTTCGGCCAGCAATACGGCGGCGACGGCCCGAAGAAATTCCCCGGAGTGGAAATCCTCGGCTGGCAACCGATGGGCAACTACGGCGTGGCGTTTACCTTCAGCGACGGTCACAAGACCGGCATCTTCACCTGGCAGCTTCTTCGCGCGCTGGGCGAGGAAGTCCGCGGCGCCAAGTGAAACCGCCAGTTGACCTCAAAAAAGCAAATTCCCATCAGCAAGAAAGTGTAACTCCCGGCAATATTTGCGTAATACACCCCTAAGCGAGCGCCCTGCACTTAGTTGGCCTTCATTTTATTGCCATTCGGCGCGGTTTTATTTAAGCAATGGCGCATCCATCAATTATGAAACCCTCATCATCCACTCCCCGGTCTGGCGTGCTGGGCCGGGTTATTACGTTATTTCTCGTGTTGTCCGTCGGTTTTGGCGGCGGCTGGTACTACGCCGCCCATATCCAGAATGCCGGCGCCACGAGCGCCAAACCCGGCAGCCACGGCAAATCCGCTTCATCCGGCAGCGCCATCAAAATTAGCGCCCATGAGACGGTGGCTGAGGTCAAATCCTCCGTCTCCAAAATTTTGCACGAGCCGGGCATGGTAAACAAAATTCGCGATTTGCTCAATTTTGCCGAGGATCTGGATCCGAAGCAGGCGCGCGACCTCCTCGACTCCCTGGCCAAGCAACCGCGGAATCAGGACAACTCCATCGCCCAAATGATCATCGCCGAACGCTGGGCGGAGATGGATCCGCAAGCCGCCTTGGATTGGGCCAAGACCCAGACCAACACCGGCTCACGGAATCAGTCCATGGCGATGGTCTTCGATGCCTGGTCCGCCAAAGACCCGAACGCCGCTCTCGCCGCTCTCAGCCAGATAAATAATTTTCAGACCCGCAACCAGATCCAGCAAAGTATTTTGAGCAGCATGGCCCAAAGCGACCCCAAGGCCGCGATGGCTGCACTGCAAGCCTTGCCCGTCGGCCAGCAATCCAACGGTTTATATGGCTCGGTCTTCAGTGCTTGGGCCGCCAGTGACCCGGCGGCGGCTTCGGCGGCCGCGACGAATTTGCCCGCCAGCCAGACGCGCAACTCTGCCATTGTCAGCGTGACCAGTGCCTGGGCGCAGCAGGATCCCCAAGCCGCCTTCGCCTGGGCGGATGCCCTGCCCGTAAGCGCATCCCGCACCGATGCCATCAGGAGCGCCCTCCAATCACTGGCTAATACTGATCCCCAGACGGCCGTCAACTTCCTTGGTGAAGTGCCCAATGGCCAGCAACGCGACAATATCGTCAATAACATTGCCAATAGCTGGGCCCAGCAGGATCCGGTTGCAGCCATGGCCTGGGTGAATGGCAACACCACCGGCCAGGCCCACGACGAGGCCGTGCAGAACATCCTCCAGCAGATGAGCCAGATTGATCCCACGGCGACCGCCACCTTCATCGGCCAGATGCCCGACACCTCCTCGCGCGACAATGCCATTACGCAACTGGCGCAGTCCTGGGCCCAGCAAGACCCTGCTGCGGCGCTGGCGTGGGTCAATACGCTCCCCTCCGCGGACAGCGCGGCGCAGAAATCTGCTTATCAAAACGTGCTTAAGACCTGGAGCATGAACGACCCCGCCGCCGCCGCCACCTTTGTCCAAGGCCTCAGCAACGATCCCAATT
>Ga0206855_10010_pt1 | contig 19563 bp, 16 predicted proteins | sample Alteio_BWOrgCont_51_FD_152637 | JGI IMG/M metagenome (GOLD analysis project Ga0206855, IMG submission 152637) | Enriched cells from forest soil in Barre Woods Harvard Forest LTER site, Petersham, Massachusetts, United States -... | ecosystem: Environmental > Terrestrial > Soil > Temperate forest >...
GTGGGCAAACAAATCGTCAAGCGCCGTCAGGCCAAGCGCGCGGAGCATCTCCGTGAGGTCGCTGTCACTCGCTGGAATGTAATGCCGGGCCGTTTCGCGCGGCAAGGCGGCCGGATCGTAACCCAAGGGCGGACGCGAAGCCGCGGAAGACATGGTCGATGGGATGGAAGACACGGCTGGTGGTGTAGCGAGAGCGGATGAGGACGGCATGGTGCGCAAGATTTGAAGGAAATCAGCCTAAGTTGCAAGTGGCGGGTTGCCGAAAGCAATTATGGTTCGATTGTTGCATGGTTAAATTGTTAAATGGCTCCGGCGCGGCGTGGGTTTTAACAATTCAACAATTCAACCATTTAACAATAAAAAACTTCGGCTTTTGTCCATGAACCGCACTGAACGCGCAAATTTCGTCGCCCGCCGCCTGGCGGAACTTTACCCGCGTCCGTCCATCCCGCTGCACCACCGCGACCCGTACACACTCCTCGTAGCGGTCATCCTCTCGGCTCAATGCACGGATGTGCGCGTCAACCAGGTTACACCCAAATTGTTCGCGCTGGCCTCCACCCCGGCGAAAATGGCCGCGTTGTCCGTCGCGCAAATTGACGCCATCGTGCGCCCGTGTGGACTGTCCCCGATGAAGGCGAAGAACATCCGTGAAATGTCGCGCCTGCTGATTGAGCGCCACGACGGGCAGGTTCCGCGCACGTTTGAGGAATTGGAAGCCTTACCTGGAGTCGGGCACAAGACGGCCTCGGTGCTGATGGTGCAGGCCTTCAACCACCCGGCCTTCCCCGTGGACACGCACATCCACCGCCTGGCGATGCGCTGGAAATTGTCCCGCGGCCCCAGCGTTGTCCAGGTCGAGCGCGACTTGAAAAAGCTTTATCCGCCGGAATCCTGGCACGACCTGCACCTGCGCATCATCTATTATGGTCGCGAACATTGCACCGCCCGCGGCTGCGATGGGCATGCCTGTGAGATTTGCAAGAAGTTGAATGGGTAATTAGCCCCGGACTTTTCGCAGGGGAGGCAAACAGCTAAGCGTCAAATGCAGCAGCCCCGCGTCGTATGCGCTCAAAATAATCCACGTAGCGCGGCGCCAGCGTGGCGGGCAGGCAAAAAGCACTCGCGGTTCGCGCGCGGGCCGAGGATTCCGCATAAAACGCATCGTCATCCGCCAGCCGCTCGATGAGTTCAAGCCACGGGACGACATCCTCCGCGGCCACCGGGGTTCGGGTTTCGAGCGTGAGCGAGGCCGGCAGCGGCAGGACAAACCCGCCGCCATTGGCAGCCTCGGGCAATCCACCACGGTCGCTGACGATGGGCGGCACTCCGTTAACCAGCGCCTCAGCCGCGACCCGGCCAAAGGGCTCCGGCCAGACCGACGGGACGAGCAACACGCGTGTGCCGCGGAAAATTTCAGCGGGCTTGGACACGGCGGGCGCGAACATCAAGTTTTCATGGCGGCGCAAATCGAATCCGCCGGCCTGGCCGGCTTGCACGAGCAGCCCGGCCGACCCGCGCGACTCGATGAAAAGCATGGGGATATCGGGCCGGCGCAGGGACAACTCTTCCGCGAGACGGGCGAGGAAGAAGACGCCCTTCTCAATGGATGGATTGATCGCGGTGAAAAAAATTGGTTCGCGCTCTGGCGCCAACACGTCGTCCAAATCGAGTGGCGAAGGCAGCGCGGTGCTCACCAGCCCGAGCGCTTCCCGGTAAACCTGCGTGAGGTAACGGCTGCAGGTGAGCACGCCGTCCAGTTCGGCCAGCCAAGGGGCAGTCTTGTACCCGTGGTTGCGCAGGCCAAAAACCACTTTGCACCCCGCCGCCCGCGCGCGTCGGTAGCGCTCGAGGTCGGCATCAAAGCCGCCGTAGCCGAAAACAACATCCGGGCGATGCTCGGCCAGTTCCCGTTGATAGAGACGGTTGAATTGCGTGCCATATTCCATATGCCAGCGCAGGGCGGGCTGGTCACCGGTATCAAGCAGGCGGTAAAAAATCCCATGGGCATCCGTGAATTCCAACACGGGCCGATCATGGCGGTATACAGCGAGGTTGGGCGCCTGAATGGAAATTACGAGCCCGGTGCCGCGCAAGAAATCTTCCGCCACAATCGGCGTGGCGCCTTCAGAAGCGGTGACTGCAAGCACTTGAACTTGCCAGCCGGCGGTCGCGAGCATTTCGACGGCGGTGCGCATCGAACGCGCCGCGCCGCTGGCGGGATCCTGCGGCAATTGCGGCAGCAACAACAGCAACCGGGCCATGGGGCCTCAGGCCGTTGCCGCCCGACGGGAACGGCGAAACAGGACCAGCCCGAGCGCGCCGAGACCAAACAGAAAGGACGTTGTTACAGGCTCAGGAACAGTGGCCGGATTGATCGAAAAGGCGGCCGTGCTGGAATCCATGACGACAGACACCCCTTGGCTCGTAGCTGCCGTGGTGAAAACAAGATTCAACTGGGACGAATAAAATGACGGCGGGGTAATCGTGCTGCCGACGGCGAATGACCCGGTGCCGGTAAATAGGCCCGTGCCAGTCCCCGACGCCACGGTCTGGTTGCTGCCCCCAATGTCCAGTGACAAAGACCAAGTCACGGTGGTGGCCCCGTTCGGAATGAGCGAAAAATCATACGCGATGGGGATATTGACGCCGGAATTCACCGCGATACCGCTCACTCCATAATCGCCAAAAGCAAGCGTGGCCGATTGGCCGGTGAAGCCCGAGAGGGCAATGAAGCTTCCGCTGAACGCCTCCTTTACGCCGGTGATGTTATTGAAGGTCGGCAGTGCCGATATGCTAAACCCGGAGGATGAAAAACGGCCGTCGCTGTAATTGGTAAAGCCGGAGTTGCCAGAAGCGAAGAAGACTGTCTGGGCCTTGGCAGTGCTGGCGAGCGTAACGGCGGCCAGCGGCGCAATGGCGACGACTGCCGAAGTGCGCATGAAAACGCGAGCCGCAGTGAGGAGGCTTCGCCTGGACGTATGATCCATGGCCGGCAGCGTATCACAAAACGGGTTCATGGCAATCAGAAAAACCGGTGAAACTCGTAACAATTCCAGGACTCAAAACGCCGGGAAAACTCAGGAAGCGGCCTTTTTCACCAGCAGCTTGTAATTATCCCGGCCGGCGACAATCAAGGCGTCGCCGGGGTGCAGAAAGCCATCCAGGCAAGAGGCTTCGTATTGTTTGCCGTCGATTTCCGCCATGCCGGTAGGCGCGAAGGCGGTGGCGGCGCGGCCAATTTTACCCACCAAGGCAACGGCCGTCGCAGCGCCCGTTTCAACCGCACGACCGGAAGAGGCGGCTTCGTTGTACAATTTCTTTCCGGTGCGCGTGTGTGGCAGCAACTTGAGTTCGAGCACCACCGCCAGCGTCGACGCCGCCAGCCCGCCCACCCCGGCCATCAGGCCGGCAAAAATGTTATATTCGTGTATCGCCACGCCGACGCCCGCGGCGAGGCACAATCCTCCCAGCGTGGCAATCACCCCACTGGGCAGGAATACCTCGGCGGCGATAAACAGCACGCCAGCCAGCAAAAGTGCGATGATGAGGGTCATGGGTTGGAGGACGATTTTAGTCTTTCGCGTTTTTTACCGCCAGCGCGAAGTCCTTGCGTTCGACGACTTCCACCGCCGCCCCGCGGTTAATTTGCCCATGCACAGCGCGGGCCTGAAAGCGGCCGCCGGCAATTTCGATTTCGCCCAGCGGGCGCAAATCGGTCACGGCCACGCCGCGCACGCCGGGGTCCGGCAAAGTGAGGGCGCCGGTGGCCGCCGCGCCACCACTGGTCGCCACCAGACTGTCGCGCGGCACGGCGGTTTGATTCACGAGCCGGCCGTAGAAACTCGTCTTCGGTAAAAAACGCAGCGCGAGGGCAAAGCCAACTCCGGCGATGAACAGCGCGAGGGCCAAATTCAATACCGGCTGCGCGAGGGCGTCCACCGTCACGCCACCGAAACTTTGTCCCGGCCACACATCAGTCATGGCCCAAACGAATGAAGCGAAAAAGCTGACAATGCCCAGCACGCCGCACAACACCGACCCCGTGAACACGAACAGTTCCAGCACCAGAAAGATGAGGCCGAGCACAAACAAAGCTGCCGGCTCGTAGCCCGACAATCCCGCCACGTATTGCCCCGCCAGCACAATAATCAGCAGGCCGATGCCGACGATGCCCGGCAGCCCAAAGCCTGGCGCCTTAAACTCCAGCAGCAGAAGCAATATCCCCGCGCCCATCAAAATTGGCGCGACTGAATTGATCCATTTGGCCAACTGCTCTGACCAGGAGAGGTTGAACTCCGTCATTGTAAAACCATTTGGACCGTAAAGTTTCGTCAGCAACGCGCCGATGTCGGGCGCGAGGCCTGCGCCGAGCAATTTTTCCGGTGGCTGACCATACGTCTTGCAGGCCTCCTCGCCGGTCAGCGTCAGGAGTTCGCCTTTGGGCTTGATAACCGTGTCGCCGATTTTGAACTCGAAATCCTCATCCATCATCGCGCGTTGGACGTCGGCGCGATAGCGCTTGCCCGCGGTCATTCCGCGCACCTTTGCCTCCATGTAACTGTCAATCTTGAGCTTCATCGTCGAATCGATGTCCGTGCCCTCGGAGCTCACGGCGGCCGCCGCGCCGATGGTGCTGCTGCCGGGCTTCAAATAAATCTCATTCGTGGCCGAAGCGATAAACGACCCGGCGGAGAGCGCCTTGTCATCGACGTAGGTGTAAGTGTGGCCGGGGAATTTCGACAGCGCGTCCATCATGTCGACCATCACGCTCATTTCGCCGCCCAGCGTGTCCATGTCGAGCACCACGGCGTCGGCGTGGTTTTCAATGGCCTCCTTGAGCGCGCGGCGCAGGATGTACAACTGCGGCGTGCTGATTTCACCGTGAATCGGCACGACATAGACTGCCGCGGGAGAGGACGAGGTTCTGGTTACGGTCCCAGGTGCCTGGGTAGTCGCCTTCGTTTCATCCGGCGTGTTAGTGGCTGGTATCGTTGGTTTTTCAGAAACAACCGACCGGCCAGAATCCGCCGGTGCGGCGGTGGCGATAGGCGAAACATTTTCAGGGGGCGCGGCTCCAGCGTTGGCTGGTTCGTTCGCGGCGTTCAGCCCGCGCGCCAAAATCAGGCACCCCGCCAGGAACGCGTTCAGGGTAGTAATCTTGACGCGGCGGTATCGGCAATTTCTCACAACTCCCATATTTTGCGCCTACCCCGCCGAGATTGCAAGCAAGCCGTGGCGCGCTTCGCCCTTGCGCCGGGCGGCGGCATTCGTAACGTAAGTGTACGTGAAAATCTCGCTTAAGGTTGAATATGCCTGCCGGGTGCTGGCCCAATTGGCTCGCAGCCATGGCCGCCAACGCCTCGCCCACATTGAGACGCTGGCCAAGGCCGAGGCCGTCCCGGCCAATTACCTCGTGCAAATCCTCAATGAACTGCGCAATGGCGGCCTCATCGTGAGCCGTCGAGGCAAACAGGGTGGTTATGCGCTGGCCCGCCCCGCCGCGGAAATTTCGCTTTACGACATTGTGCGGGTGGTGGACTCGGAAATGCTCGAAGCGCCCGTGTCCACCGCCGGTCAATCGGGTGCGCGGGTGGCTTCGGTCTGGCGCGATGTTGGCTCGGCGATCGAAGTCGCGCTCAAAGCCCGTACGGTTGAAAACCTCTTGTCCCGGGATGCCGCCGAAATGTGGCATATCTAAGGGTTTTTCGCCGGTGAAAAAAGTTGGTAAAAACCCGGATTTTCTGCGCTGGGCCCTTGCAAAAACCTTTAATCGGGATAGGTTTATCCATGAGCGCCGCATCGCTCGTTGGTCGGTTTTTACTCTGGTCCACTCTCGCGGGCGTACTGGGTGCGGCGGCGATGGTTCTCGTGCTCTGGGCGTTCACGTGCAGCGGCCTGGCCAACGCCAGACTGATTATCGCGGTTGGCAGCCTGCTCACACGCAGCTACGAAAAAGCGATGCTGGTTGGCGGTTTTGTCCACCTCTCGGCGGGTATTTTCTTTGCGCAAATTTACACCTATATCATGGTCGCCATCGGGCATCCGGGCATCGGCACAAACTTGATCTGCGGCGCCGCCATCGGCATGTTCCACGGCTTGATTATGTCACTTATTCTGGTCGCGGCGGTTGCCGATGCGCATCCCATTGAGGAATTCCAGCAGCGGAGTTTTGCCATCGCCCTGTCCCATTGGGTCGCCCACGTGGCCTACGGTCTGGTGGTCGGCGCAGTCATCGGCGCATCGGGGATAATCGTTGCGCCCTAGCCCTTTCAGGAACGTCACTGTAACGTGATCACGCGCCGGGTTTCCTCGGGTGCGGCGAAATCAAAATGCCACGCTCCCGCTGGCAGACGGTCGCCCAGGTTTTCCGGCCATTCGATGGCGAGGCACCACGGCGATTCCAAAAATTCCTCGATTAGCAGCGAATCGGCGTCCGCCGGGCGTGTCAGCCGGTACGCGTCAAGGTGCGCCAATTGCCTCGTGCCGTGATAAAGCAAAAAATAGTTGAAAGTCGGGCTGACCACCGGCTCGCGCACTCCCCAGGCCTTGGCCAGCCCGCGTACGAAGGTCGTTTTTCCCGCGCCCAATCCGCCATGCAGCGCCAACACCGTGTCCGGCGGTACAAAGTTGGCGAGCGCCATCCCCGCGGCTTCGGTTTCTGCCGGGGAAACCGAACTCCAGCCGGCGACAAAGCGCGCCCGCGTCGCATCGCGTGCCGTCATGGCCTACGCCTTCGGCGGAGTTTTGTCCTCGGGGTCGTAGATATAGCCCACGCCGTGGATGGTGCGGAACGTCGCCAGGTCGCCGCCGTGCCGCCCAAATGCCTCGCGAATGCGCACGATGTATTGGTCGAGCGAACGACTGCGCACGTCCGCGTGCTCTCCCCACACCGCGTGGATCAGGCTCTGGCGAGGCAGCACCGTCTTGGGGTTCGACGTCACGAAGACCAGGATGCCCAATTCCTTGCGGCCGATTTTTTCCGCCTGACCGTCCGGGAAAACGATTTCCATGCGCCGGGGATTGATTTCCGCCCCGCAGAAGGGGAACGGTTGCTCATCCAGCCGCGCGTTTTTGGTGATGAGCATGTCCTTGTGCGTTTCGCTGCGCCGCAACACCGCATGGATGCGCGCGATTAATTCCGGAAAACTGAACGGCTTGGTCACAAAATCGTCCCCGCCCATTTCCAACCCCTTGACCTTGTTGCTTTCCGCACTGCTGGCGGTCAGAAAGATGGTCGGCACGCTGACGTTGGCCTTTTTCAATTCCTCGACCAAATCGAATCCGGTGCCGTCCGGCAGATTCAAGTCGAGCAACATCAGGTTGGCAAAACTCTTGGTCAGGTACCGCACGGCGTTTTGCATGCGGTGGAAGACCTGCGTCTCCATGCCGGCCTGTTCCAACTGCTCCGCGATAAGAGCGGCCAGCTCCTTTTCGTCTTCCACAATCACGATGAGTGCTTTGGTCTTGGCCATGGGCGAATTGGCATGAGCAACCTTTGCCAATTGCTCTATTCAAACAAATGGCGGCAAGATGACAATGCGCAAGTTGCTTTGTAACAAAGGGGCAAATCCGGGGTCGCGCCCACCGATTTTCCAGTTGCGCCGGGCGGGCGGGGCTGGCTTTATGGGCCGTTCCCACCAAGGGCACTTCCAGCCCTGACCTGCCATGCCCGCCGCCAAGCCCAGTGCGCCGCTCCTCATGCTCGGTCTGCCCAAAGGCAGCCTCGAGCAGGCCACGCTTGCGCTTTTTGCCAAGGCTGGCTGGAAAATCAGCCAGAATTCCCGCTCCTACAAGCCGACCATCGACGACCCTGAACTGGACGGCCGCTTCGTCCGCGCCCAGGAAATCAGCCGCTACGTCGAGCATGGCTTTTTCGACTGCGGGCTGACCGGCCGCGACTGGGTCATGGAAAACGGCTCGGATGTCGCCGTCGTTTGCGAATTGATTTATAGCCGGGCTTCCAATGCGCCGAGTCGCTGGGTGCTGGCCGTGCCGGAAGATTCGCCCATCCGCTCGGTCAAAGACCTTCAGGGCAAACGCATCGCGACCGAGTTGGTGCGCGTCACGCGCGAATTCCTCACCAAAAAAGGCGTTAAGGCTGAAGTCGAATTTTCCTGGGGCGCCACCGAGGTCAAAGTTCCCGACCTCGTGGATGCCATCGTGGACCTGACCGAGACGGGCTCGTCTCTGAAGGCCAACAAGCTGCGTATTGTGGACACGATTCTGGAAACTACGACCCAGCTCGTGGCTAACAAGAAAAGTTGGGCCAACCCGGCCAAGCGCGCGAAAATCGAAACCATCGCGTTGCTGCTCCAGGGCGCACTGAATGCCGAAAGCAAGGTCGGCCTCAAATTCAACCTCCCCAAGGCAAAGGTCAAGGAAGTCGTCACCACCCTGCCCTCCCTGCGCAACCCCACGATTTCGCCCCTTTCCGACCCTGCCTGGGTCGCGCTTGAAACCATCATCGACGAGTCCGTCGTGCGCGTCATCATCCCCACGCTCAAATCCCATGGCGCGGAAGGCGTCATCGAGTATCCGTTGAATAAAGTGGTGTATTGAGGAGGAATTTCCATGCGTCTCGCCCTCCTCCAGCTCCGCGACTACGGTTCGCCGGCGGAAAACCTCGCCCAGACCTTGCGCAAAATCGCCGAGGCCGCCAAGGGCGGTGCGCAGGTGGTCTGCACGCAGGAGCTTTTCACGACGCCCTATTTCTGCGTGAAGCAGGATCCGGCGAACTTTGACCTGGCGGAGAAAATCCCCGGCCCTGTGACTAACGCTCTTTGCGCGGCCGCGAAGAAAAACAAAATCGTCGTCATCGCCTCCCTGTTCGAAAACCGCGGCAGCGAAGTCTATCACAACACCGCCGTCATCATCGATGCCGATGGCACGCTCCTCGGCAAATACCGCAAGAACCACATCCCGCAGGATCCGGCTTTCGAGGAGAAATTTTATTTCACCCCCGGCGACCTCGGCTACCGCGCCTGGCCTACCAAGGCCGGCAAGCTCGGCGTGCTCATCTGCTGGGACCAGTGGTATCCCGAGGCCGCGCGCCTCACCGCCTTGCGCGGCGCGGACATCATTTTTTATCCGACAGCGATTGGCTGGCTTCCCGAGGAGAAGGCCGCTCTCGGCGCCGCCCAGCACAACGCCTGGGAGACCGTCCAACGCGGCCACGCTGTCGCCAACGGCTGCTACATCGCGGCCGTCAACCGCGTCGGTCGCGAGGGCAACACCGAGTTCTGGGGCCAGTCCTTCGTTGCCGACCCTTATGGTCGCGTCCTCGCGCGTGCCTCCACCGACCGCGAAGAAATTCTTTACGCCGAAACCGACCCCAAAATGCAGGCGGAATTTCGCCGCATCTGGCCGTTTTTCCGCGACCGCCGCATCGACACCTACGCCGATCTGACCAAACGGCTCTCGGATGATGACGAGCCACGCAAGTCGACCTCCTAGCCAGTTAAGAAATCCACGCCCCGTAAACGTTAATTGTTGAATGGTTAAATTGTTGGGGCGTTTCGTGGTCTTCAACAATTCAGCAATTCAACCATTTATCTTTCGGAATTTTGGAAATAAAAACCCGGTGTGTTTCATATATTCCCGGTATTCCGGGCTGAACTCCGCCAGCCGGGCCTCCTCCAGCCGCGCCCGGTAAAAGAACAGCGCGTAATGGATGGCCACGAGGATGAACACCGCCGGGCAAAAATAAGTTAGCGCCACGCCCGCGAACATGAACAGGTAGCCGAAATAAATCGGGTGGCGCACAAAGCGATACGGCCCGCGCATCACCACCTTGCGCACGGCGACGAAAATCCCGAACGATCGCCCGAGATACGCCACGCCCCAGGCCGCCAGCGCCGCCCCCAGCGCGACTACTCCCAGCCCGGCCACCTGGAGGGGCACCTGCCAGTTTTCCGGCCCCAGACTGTCCTGCAGCCAGGGGGGCATATTGTTGATCGTCGTGTAAGTGAGGTAAAAAAAACTTGCGGCCAACGGCACGAGTAGTTCCCGCAATTGTTTCGGCGCGGCTTCGGCCCGCCGCCCCAACAGCAGCGTCACCCCTTCGGAAAACATCAGCAGCAACATCGTTACATCTTGCGCAAAGGCGGCAAAGTCAGCGTTGTTCCATGCCGACGCCGACGGCCACAAGGTGCGAATCGCCAAGAAATACGCCCACGCGTAGACCAAATAGAACACCGATAGCACATACCGTTCGGTGAAGAACGCCAGCCACGCTGCGTGTCGGTAAAAGCCGGGGGGCATGGGGAATTGCGGACAAGACAAAATTAATTATTAATAAATTTTATTATCTACTATCTGGCCGCATTTCCGCCTCTGGCGCGCAGGGCGACGAGGAGGAGCGAGATGTCCGCCGGCCCCACCCCGCTGATGCGTTGCGCCTGGGCCAGAGTTGCCGGCCGGATTTTCGCCAGTTTTTGGCGGCTTTCCGCGCGCAGCCCTTGCACGGCGCCATAATCGAGGTCCGCCGGCACGAAAACATTTTCCAGATGGCGCATTTTTTCCACCTGCCGCAGTTCGCGATCCAAATACCCGCGGTAGCGCACGCGGTAAATCACTTCGTCGCGCACGGGCGAGGGCAGGGCGAGAAATTCCGCGGGCAGGCCTTCGGGTAATTGCGGTCGCGGAGATGAAGAAACGCCATTTTCAATCGCGGTACCCTCGCCTTCTTCGCTGCAGCCATTTACCGCAGCCTTGTCCGGCAATTCCGTGAATGCCCGGCGTACCTTTTCCGCCAGCGTTCCTCCTTTAACACGTTTCTGTTCAAATAGTTCCGTCAATTTTAGGACAAGCCTGCTCTTCTCGCGAATTCGAGCAAGCCGCTCTTGCGGTACAAGTCCGTGCTTCGCCGCATGCTCGAGCATCCGCAGCTCCGCGCTGCCGTGATTAAAAAGCAATCGATACTCCGCGCGGCTGGTGAACATGCGGTAAGGCTCAGTGGTTCCTTTGGTGACGAGATCGTCCACCAACACGCCGATATAGCCTTCGTGACGGCCCAGGATAAACGGTGGTTCACCACGAACCTTTAGGACCGCGTTGACGCCAGCGACCAAGCCTTGGCTGGCAGCTTCCTCATACCCGGAGGTGCCGTTGATCTGCCCAGCAAAAAACAGGGACCCGACCTTTTTCGACTCCAATGACGGATGCAGCTGGGTGGGAGGGGCGAAATCATACTCCACCGCATAAGCTGGCCGTAGCAGGGCGGCGTGCTCGAGGCCTGGGATGCTGTGAAGCACTTGGATTTGAACCTCAAAGGGCAGGGAAGTGGATAGGCCGTTGATATACCATTCGTCCGTGTTTCGACCCTCAGGCTCCAGGAATAGCCGGTGCGAGACCTTGTCTGCGAATCGGACGAATTTATCCTCGATCGACGGGCAATACCGTGGCCCCACTCCTTCGATTTCGCCTGCATACATCGCCGACAGATGCAGGTTTTCACGGACAATACGGGCGGTATCGGTGCTGGTATCCGTTATCCAGCAAGATACTTGCTTCGCCCCAGGCATCCAGCCGAGTAGTTCCTGACCGGGCCGATGTTCCACGTGGAACAATGGGCTGAAATCGGCCTTTTGGTCAAAATTCGCCCCTTCGGTTTGGCCTTCCCCGTGTTCCACGTGGAACAATCCTGCTTCCTGCCCGAAACGGGTGTCGTAGAAGGCAAAAAGCGTTGGACGGGAATCTCCCTCCTGTTCTTTGCATTTCGAGAAATCGATGGTCGATCCCAGAATCCGCGGCGGGGTTCCCGTCTTCAGGCGCTGAAGTTCAATTCCAGCTTCGATAAAGCTGCCCGATAGGCTATTGGCGGAAAAGTCCCCCAGCCTGCCTCCTTCGTTCTTATTCCGGCCAATGTGCATTAGTCCGCGCAAGAAGGTCCCGGTCGTCACCACCACCGCCTTTCCATAGAACTCCAGATCCAAGCTGGTTTTCACCCCCACTACCGCGTCCCCCTCAAATATCAAGCCCGTCACCATGGCTTGGAACAGCGTCAAATGTGGTTGCAGCTCCAACACGTGCTTCATGCGGAATTGATAGGCCTTCTTGTCGCATTGCGCCCGGGGCCCATGCACGGCCGGCCCCTTAGAAGCGTTGAGCAAGCGGAACTGGATCGCCGTCACATCCGTGTTGATTCCCATCTCTCCGCCCAACGCATCAATTTCCCTAACCATCTGCCCTTTGGCCTGGCCGCCTATGGCTGGGTTGCAGCTCATTTGCGCGATGGTGTCGATGTTTCCTGATAGCATCAGGACATCCGCGCCCATGCGTGCGGCCGCAAGCGCAGCTTCGCAACCAGCATGACCGGCTCCGCAGACGATTACGTCGTACGGTCGACTTTTGCCCAGTTTTATTTCTTTCAAGCCATTAGCCATATTAAAGACAGAACGGTCTGTTTTTGTTCACAGTTTACCAGTGTTGAGATTTTCACGCAAAAGGAGACATAAGTGACAAAAATTCAGGAACGAATGTAGATCCGCAACGATATTTTAGACCCGCCGTCATTGTCGAATGCATTTTCAAACGAATGAATGGAGCGGATTGCTCGCACGACGGAAGTATGCGGATTGACGAAGGTGGGCGAGAGAACCAAATATGGAACGGCCGATGAAAAAGGGTGTGCTGATTACGCCGCAACGCCCATTACCTGGTGAGCTTCATGGTGGATTACGATAAAGCTCCGGCACGCTAGTGATCCAGGCGCAGCTGGCGACAAGTTAATCGCTGGTTACTTCCCGATGCAAAAACTGGCGAAGAGGCGGTCCAGCATGACTTCATTGTCGATGCGGCCGATGATTTCGCCGAGTGCTTCCAGCGCCTGACGCAAATCACTTGCCGCCAGTTCAGCTGGCGCACGTTTTGCTAGTTTCGTTTGAGCCGCATCGAGCGCGGCTTTTACGCGATTCAACGCTTCGACGTGGCGCGCCGAGGTCAAAATCAGATCCTCATTCGAGACGGCATAGGCTTTCTCTAAGGCCAAAGTCAATTGTTCTCGCATTTGCTCGGTACCATCCCCCGTTTTCAAAGATAGTCTAACATGCTTGCAATCAGAAAGAAATAACAATTGAGAAATAGAGCCAGACAGGTCTGTCTTATTTTCCAATACGAGCGTGTTATGAGGCTTGATCGCGTTCAACACTGCCTCGGGTAATTTCGGGGGTGCAATTGTGCTATCGATAATGAGGAGCAGAAAATCCGCAGTCGCAATCTTTTCCAGCGAGCGAGCAACGCCTTCCCGCTCGATGGGATCGGGTGACTCGAGTCGCAAGCCGGCGGTGTCGGTAATCTGGATAGAGTAGGGGCCCACGAGAAATTGCTCTTCGAGAAAATCCCGGGTTGTTCCCGGCTCGGGGCTGACGATGGCGCGTGGGCGCCCCAGCAGGGCGTTCAACAAACTTGATTTCCCCGCATTCGGCAATCCGGCGATAACGACGCTCGCACCTTCTCGGAGCAAGGTTCCATGCTTGGCCGTCGCCAGCAGTTTTCCCACAGCCTGTGTCAGTCCGGTAATCTGCGTGCGAGGCCCTCCAGGGCTTTCCGAAGGCAAATCTTCCTCGGGAAAGTCAATATACGCTTCGAGTTCTGCCTGTATTTGCAAAAGTTGTCCGGAAAATTCCTGCACGCGCCGCCCCAGCTCGCCGTCAAGTTGTCGTTGGGCCATGCGCAGTGCTCCGTCCGAGCGGGCGCGGATCAAATCGGCCACGGCTTCAGCCTGGGTGAGGTCAAGCTTGCCATTGACGAACGCCGTGCGGGTGAATTCCCCGGGCTGCGCCGGTCGGCAGCCGCGGGCAAAAAGGTCATCTAATATTCTTCGCACGATCAACGGACTTCCATGGCAGGTAATTTCCAATAAATCTTCTCCCGTGGAAGACGCCGGGGCGGCAAAGAGCGTGAGTACAATTTGGTCGAGCGTTCGGCCATCGAGGGCGTGATAATGCCCGAAAGTGGCCTGGCGGGGTGGGGGAGTCCGCCCTTCGGCGTGACCGAGCACTGCGGCAGCGAGGGTTGACGACAGTGGCCCGCTTGTTCTTACAACCGCCAGCGCGGACTCTCCGGCGGGCGTGGCGGTGGCGGCGATGGTTTCTCCCATAGGCATGGCCGAAGGATGAGGGATGAAGGGTGGGGGATGAAGCAAGAAAAGAAACTTGTTTTGCCTTTAATGGGTCTATTGCACTATAAATTAATCAAAAGCCCATGGCCACCTACGTATACGAGACCATCCCCCAAAAGCCCGAAGATGCCGTTCGGCGCTTTGAGGTGCGTCAATCCATGAATGATGAGCCTCTGACCCATGACCCGGAAACGGGCCTGCCCGTCAAGCGCGTGATTTTGGGCGGCTTTGGCATCATGACCAAATCCGTTGCGCCTGCGACCCAAGGCTGTGGCGGCGGCGAATGCGCCATGCCGGCTCCAGACGGCCATGTTTGCTCCAGTCCTTTCTGTTGCCGGAATTGAGCGTGTTTGCTGCCCGTTCGTTTCGCGAGAAGAAGGTTTTTCGTTGAAAGTTGGGCGTCGAATGTTCGATGTTGAAGGTTCGCTTTTAATTCGCCCGCCCAATCCATGTCGTCACCCGTTGAATCCATCCGTCTGCGCGGTGTGCGCCAGAACAATTTGCGCGGGATCGACCTCGATTTGCCCCTGGGCAAGCTCATCGTCGTCACCGGTCTCAGCGGCGCGGGCAAGTCTTCGCTGGTTTTTGAGACGCTTCACGCCGAAGGCCAGCGCCGCTACGTCGAAACCTTCAGCGCCTACACGCGGCAATTTCTCGAACGGCTCGACCGCCCGCGGGTGGACAGTATCGAGAACATCCGTCCATCCATCGCCATTGAGCAGACGAACACCGTCAAGACGTCGCGCTCCACTGTCGGCACGATGACCGAGTTGTGCGATTACTTCAAAGCCTGGTGGCCGCATGCGGCAAATCTCCATGACCCGGAAACTGGCGAAGTCATTGCCGACGACAATCCGCGCACGATTTGGAAAAAAGCCCGCGCCTCCTGGCCTGCGGGAACCACGGTGCTGGTGGCTTTCGCCGTGCGTAAACCCAAGCCCTTGTCCTGGGCGGAAATTTTCGCGCCTTTGCGGGCCCAGGGTTACACGCGGGCAGTCTTGGGTGACGACTCAAAGAAAAAATCCGTCTCTGCAATCCTCCGCCTCGAAGAACTCGAAAAGTTGTCGGCAAAACTCTCCGGCGAAACCACCCTGTTGATCATTCAAGACCGCGTGGCGCTCGAATCTTCTGGCGAGACCCGCTTTTTGGAAGCGTCGCGCACTGCGCTCCATTTCGGCCAGGGCGCACTGCGCCTGCTCGATGAGACGGGTCGCGAGCTGGGGCGTTTTTCCGAAGGCCTTCACTCCCCGCACACCGGACGGAAATTCCGTCCGGCCACGCCCGCGTTGTTCTCCTTCAATTCACCCATCGGCGCCTGCGCAAAGTGCCGGGGCTTCGGCCGGGTCATCGAGTTGGACGAACGTCTGGTCATCCCCAATCAAAAGCTGAGCCTCTCGGGCGGCGTCATCCGCCCGTTCCAGGGAGAGGTTTATGGCGAAAGCCTGCGCGATTTGCTGCGCGCTTGCGCAAAAAATAAAATTCCTGTGGATGTGCCCTGGCGTGAGCTGTCCGCCGCCCACCGCGAATTTGTCCTCGCCGGCGATCCGGCTTTTTCTGAGGACGTCCCGCACAAGCAGTGGTATGGCGTCCGCCGTTTTTTCGGCTGGCTGGAAGGGCAAACCTACAAAATGCACGTGCGGGTCTTTTTATCGAAATACCGCACTTATTCAACCTGCCCCGATTGCCATGGCGCGCGGTTGCAGCCCGAGGCGCTGTGGTGGAAATGGCGCGGGCGCACGTTGCCGGATCTTTATCAAATGCCGGTGGACGATTTGCTCGCGTTGTTGGAAAAAGAGGGCGGGGTGGGAGCTTCGCGCCGGGGCGTCCGCACCGAGGCGATGGGCGAAAAACATCAGCGCGATCTCGCGCTCGAGGGAATTCTCACGCGCTTGCGCTACCTTCGCGAAGTCGGCCTGGGCTATCTTACGCTTGACCGATCGACGCGCACGCTCTCCGGCGGTGAAACCGAACGCGTCAATCTCACGACCTGCCTCGGCTCCGCCTTGGTCGAAACGCTCTTCGTGCTCGACGAGCCGAGTGTCGGGCTGCACCCGCGCGATATTCACCGGCTCATCAGCATTTTGCGCCGCCTAGCTGACCGGGGAAACACCGTCGTCGTCGTCGAGCACGACGAATCAGTGATGCGCGCCGCTGACCACGTGGTCGAAATCGGCCCGCTTCCCGGCAAACGCGGGGGCCGTCTCGTCTTCAGCGGCTCTCTCCCCAAGCTGCTCGTTTCAAAAGAAAGTCTCACCGGCCAATACCTGAGTGGTCGAAAGACGCTACCGCCACCGCAGCAACGGCGGCCCATCAAAAACAAGTCCGCATTTTTGGAATTTCATTCCATCACCCTTAACAATCTCCACGGCCTCGACATTTCCATTCCCCTCGCCCGGCTTGTCGGTTTGTGCGGCGTTTCCGGCTCCGGCAAGAGCACGCTGCTCGAACACGCGCTTTATCAAGGCTTGCGCGCCCGCCGGGGTGAGCCGGCCGAAACGCCTGCACAAATCGTCTCGGTCAAGATGCCGAAATTTTCCGAATTGATGCTCGTGGACCAGTCGCCCGTCAGCCGCACGCCCCGTAGTAACGCGGCGCTCTATTGCGGCGCGTGGGGAGACATTCGGGAATTGTTCGCTTCCGGCGAAGCCGCGCTCGCGGCGGGCTTTACGGCGCGGGAATTTTCCTTCAACGCCGGCGAGGGCCGGTGCCCGCATTGCCAGGGCCTCGGTAGTGAGCGCGTCGAGATGCAGTTCATGAGCGATTTGTACGTGCCCTGCCCCGAATGTGGCGGACGGCGCTTCAAGCCGGAAGTGCTCGCGTGCGCGTGGAATGGCCGCAGCGTGGCCGAGGTACTCGCGATGGAAGTGGGCGAGGCCGCGGAATTTTTCTCCGCGCATGAAGCCATCGCGCAGCGCCTGCGCGCGCTGGGAGAAGTCGGGTTGGGCTACCTTCCCCTTGGCCAGCCGCTCAACACGCTTTCTGGCGGCGAGTCGCAACGGCTCAAACTTGTGCGCTATCTCGGCGGCCTTGCCGAGACCGCCGGGCCTTCGCTCCTGCTCCTCGATGAGCCGACCACCGGTTTGCACCGTGACGATGTGGGCCGCTTGCTCCAGGTTTTGCACCGTCTCGTTGACCGCGGCCACAGTGTTGTTGTCGTCGAACACCAGCCCGATGTTCTGGCTGCGTGCGACTGGCTCATCGAACTCGGCCCCGAAGCTGGCGCCAACGGCGGCAAAATCGTTGCGCAAGGCTTGCCCGAGAAATTGGCGAAGAGCCCAACCGCCACGGCGCCATTTCTCAAGCGGGTGCTGGAGGAAACCCGGAAAAAACCGACGAAAGTAAAACAACCCAGCCTGCCAGATGCTCAACCCGAAACCAACACCCTGCGCATTTCCGGTGCTCGCGAACATAATTTAAAAAATCTCTCAATCGAGATTCCCCGCCGACAATTCGTGGTCATCACCGGCGTTTCCGGCTCGGGCAAATCCACGCTGGCGTTCGACATCATCTTTGCCGAGGGCCAGCGGCGGTTCATGGAGAGCATGTCGTCGTACGCGCGGCAATTTGTCGAGCAGATGCCGCGGCCCGACGTGGACGAAGTCGCCGGGTTGCCGCCCACCGTTGCCATCGAGCAACGCGTCACGCGCGGCGGGCGCAAGAGCACGGTCGCCACCGTCACCGAAGTCGCGCCCTACCTGCGCCTGCTCTACGCGCGGCTCGGGGTGCAACACAGTCTCGCGACCGGCAAGCCGCTCGTCGCCCTCGGCCGCATGGAAATTGTCCGCCGCCTGCGCGCCGAGATCGCCGCGCGCAAACGCGCTCCGCATCTCTATCTGTTTGCGCCGCTCGTGCGCGGGCGCAAGGGCCACCACCAGCCGCTCGCTGACTGGGCGCGCAACCACGGCCATGCGCTCCTGCGTTGCGACGGCAAAATAATCCCCGTCGATAAATTCCAAAAACTCGACCGCTATCGCGAGCACGATGTCGAAGTTTCCATCGCCGATTTTGGTGCGCGTGCGGCCAGGAAAATTTCCAACCTCGAAATCATCCGCGTGCTCGACCAGACGTTGAAGCTCGGCTCTGGCGCCTGCTTTCTGCTCGACCCGGCGCGAGGCGGCCCCGTTTGGTTCTCGATGACCCGCACCGACCCCGCCACTGGCGAAGCCTACCCCGAACTCGACCCCAAACATTTTTCCTGGAATTCCCCGCGCGGCTGGTGTCCACGTTGCCGTGGGCATGGCCGGCTCTTTGCGGAGGTCGAGGCCAACGAGGACCTCTACGCCGAGGCGCCGAGTTACGCCGAACCCATCGAGGAAATTTGCCCCGAGTGCCAGGGCGCGCGCCTTAACCCGATTTCGCGCGCGGTGAAGTTGCCGTTCCAGAAGGGTAAACCACAGTCACTGCCCGATTTGCTCGCGCTGGCACCGGACGAACTGCTCAAATTACTTGCCCGCCTCAAGCTCGACGCCCGGGGCAAGCTCATCGCTGGCGAAATCATTCCGCAGATGGCCGAGCGCCTAAAATTTCTCGACCGCGTCGGCCTCGATTACCTCACGCTCGACCGCTCGGCGGACACGCTCTCCGGCGGCGAAGCCCAGCGCATCCGCCTTGCCGCGCAACTCGGCTCCAACCTCGCGGGCGTGCTGTACGTGCTCGACGAGCCGTCCATCGGTTTGCACGCGCGCGATAACCGCCGCCTGATCGAGTCCTTGCGCGCCCTGCAAAAGCACGGCAATTCCCTGCTCGTCGTCGAACACGATGAAGACACTTTGCGCCAGGCCGACCAGGTGCTCGACCTCGGCCCCGGCGCGGGCGTGCACGGCGGTCGCCTCGTCGCTCAAGGCACGGTCAGTGAACTCATGAAGCACCCGGAATCGGTGACCGCGAAATTTTTGCGCGAGGGCCTCAAACATCCCCGTCGCGGCGCCTGGCGCAAACCGCCGGAGGAAAATTCCGCCGCCGATTGGCTCACTGTTCGCGGCGCAAGCTGGCGAAACCTTAAAGGTGTCGACGCCCGTTTTCCCATTGGTCGGCTCATCGTCGTCTGCGGGCCGTCCGGCGCGGGCAAAAGCACTCTTGTGCGCGACGTGCTCGAACCCGCCGCTTCCTTCGCCATCAAACACCGCCTCGCGCGTTTCGACTGGAAAACTGCCGCCGCCTCGGGGCGTTTTCCGGTTCCCGCCCCTGGTTCCCCGCCGCCCTGGCGCGAAGTCCTTGGCGCGCAGGCCTTTCGCCAGGTCATCGAAGTTGGCCAGGACCCCATTGGTCAGACGCCCCGTTCGACGCCCGCCACCTACATCGGCGCGTTCGAGCACATCCGCTATCTCTTTGCCCAATTGCCCGAAGCCCGCCTGCGCGGCCACGGCCCCGGCTGGTTTTCCTTCAATACCAAGGGCGGGCGCTGCGAAACCTGTTCCGGCGCGGGTCGCGTTCGCCTCGAA
>Ga0206855_10168_pt1 | contig 19558 bp, 15 predicted proteins | sample Alteio_BWOrgCont_51_FD_152637 | JGI IMG/M metagenome (GOLD analysis project Ga0206855, IMG submission 152637) | Enriched cells from forest soil in Barre Woods Harvard Forest LTER site, Petersham, Massachusetts, United States -... | ecosystem: Environmental > Terrestrial > Soil > Temperate forest >...
AAAATCGTTATTCGGGCTAGATAAACTTTTGGACGAATAATTTACAAAACTATATTTTAAGTTGCCATAAATCTTGTTACCGGAAATATTTGGGGTACCAAAGTCTTTCAAATAGAAGCCATAATTATTGTTGTAAATTTCATTGCCCGTAATAATCGGGCTAGCCGTATCAGCTAAAAGAATGATGGCAATTCCATTAGCTGTAATACGATTATTGGTAATTTGAGGCGAAGAATTCAATGCTATTTCTATGCCGCTTTTTGCCCCAAAAATGGCCGATTGAGTGATAACAGGAGATGAAGCGTTACAAACAATGCGGCCACCTTTAATCAAACAATCTTCAATAATACAATTGGCCGAATCGGCATTATAAAAATAAAGAGCTCCCCAAAGAGAACCGGCAACTGCAGGATTAAACTGAATGGGATCAGTAGGATTCCCCACTGCTCTAAGGCCACCCTGAATAACAAGATTTGGGCTAGCTCCAACAACACCGCCACTAGGGGCAACAAAGCGAACTTCAGTTCCTGGAGCAATGGTTAAGACTGCGCTTTTGGAAACTACAATGTCATTTTGAAGAATATAAGGACTGTTTTCTTTGGTCCAAGTCGTAGATGTAACAATAGCATCTTTTACATAAGTTGGACCTATAGCATATGCAGAAAATGGGAAAACAGAAAAAATCAAGAACGCCAAAAAGCCGTTAAAATAGTTCATTAAATGAAGCCTCAAAACGTTTAAAGGTTTAAAAACTCAAGCAGTCTAACAAAACCTTTATCCATTTAAAAGTTTAAATTTCAACAGCGTTGTTATTTATTACTTAAATAGTCTCTATCAATATATTTCCCGACAATTTATAGGCTAAAAAACATTTTGATAATCAAAATAATTGAATCAACATCTCCTTAGATATCACAAAACCCAAATCCGTTTCAACATGCTCGTATCAATCAGAAAACAATAAAATAACATCACCTTCGAAGATAAGTTAATTAACTTAATTGGATTTAAATAAAAATTGGTGGAGGTGGTGGGAATCGAACCCACGTCCTGAAAAACATCCATAAAGGGCCCTACGTGCGTAGCTCCGGAATGAGTCTCGCTCCCCGCTCGCTCCCGAGCGGCCGGCGGTGAGCCAGTCCCATTGTTTCTCGTTTGGCCATCGGTGGAACAACCCTGATCCAAACCAGCCTATTGCTTACGTTCCATCCCCCTAATAGGCATCAAGGGCGAAACGCTTACCGCATTAAGCGGCGAGAGCTAACTGTTGGTCGGCAGTTAAACCGTTGCCATGTTTGACGAGCGATGGCGCCTCGACACGCTCCCTAAAGTTCAGCTTCCCAGTCGAAACCGGTCACCCCCGTATAAATTATCGTTCAAAATCTGAACGGATTATGATCTTAAGCTTTTATTCCCAGTTTCTCAAGGATAGCTGAAAGATCATCTATTTCAACATGCTTTAGCCAGAGATTTTCAGGATACAGAAGGACATTCGCTCCTTCTTCACACACATCTAAACAACCTGATTTAGAAACCCGTATTTTATTCGCTAGACCCGCTTGTTTAACTGCTTCTTTGAGTTTGGCGTGCAGTTCTTTACCACAAAAGGACTTCCCACAGGAGACGCGATCTCCATCTTCCCTTTCGTTGGTACAGACAAAAACATACTTTTCAAAAACAGGCTTTGAAGATTCCATTATTCTCCCATCACTTTTACAATAACCCGTTTTTTACGCTGTCCGTCAAATTCGGCGTAATAAATTTGCTGCCAGGTTCCAAAATCTAGTTTTCCTTTGGTAATGGGAACCACCACTTCGTGATGAACCAAAATGCTTTTAAGATGAGAATCCCCGTTAGTTTCACCGGTATGGTGATGTTGATAATTTTCACGATACGGCGCTAACTTCTCCAGCCACTCATCAATATCTTCAATAAGTCCTTCTTCAGCATCATTCACGTAAACCCCGGCTGTAATGTGCATGGCCGAAACCAAAACCATACCCTCTTGAACTCCGCTCTTTCTAACCGCCTTTTCAACTTGATCGGTAATATTGATATAGTCTCGGTGTTTAACCGTTTCAAACCAGAGATATTCAGTTAAAACTTGCATAAAACCCTCGTTTAGAAGCTATATCTCGATTGGCTCTTCGTCAAATTGAGAGGATATGTTTAAAACCCAAGACTTCATGGAAGCATACTTGCCTTTTTGAATAGACATAATGATGTATGAAAATCCAGGCCATGCAGCCGCCCGATCCGTTTCAGAAGCCTTGTCCGGATGATCAGGGTGAGAATGAAAGATCCCCACCACATCCACTCCTTTTTGACGGGCCAACGCTTCACCTTTTAAATAGTCTTTCGGATCCATGTCATAGCGGGTTTCAGGCTTAAGTTTGTTTAAGTTGCCGCATTCAAACACTTCAGTTACTACGCGGGTATCGCCAGCCTTACCAAACATCAATCCACAAATTTCATGCGGATAACCACGTTCTCCAATAGAAATCATTTGCTCTTTTGCGGCTTTATCAAAAGTAATCACTATTCCCACACTCTTGTTGAAAGATATTTGTCGCCCGAATCAGGAAAAACCGTCACAATACAACCCCGTTTAATTTCACGGGCCAACCGAGCGCAAGACGCCATAGCGCCTCCACTAGACAATCCTACTAAAAGACCTTCTTTACGCGCCAATAGCTTAACCATCTCATACGCCTCATCCGTATCCATCGCTATTTTTCGATCGTAAACCTTTGTGTCATAAATACCAGGAACAATGGAAGAGGCCATATGTTTAAGCCCTTCCAAACCATGAAAAGGCTCGGCCGGCTCCAAAGCCACAATTTGAACCGATGGCTTCATTTCTTTAATACGCCGTCCCGTACCCATCAAAGTGCCGCTGGTTCCAATACCGCAGGCAAAGTGGGTTATTTTATCGCCCATATACTCCATAATTTCCTCAGCCGTTGTCAGCATGTGTGCTTTAGGATTTTCGGGATTATTGTATTGATCAGGCACGAAATAACGATCTGGATCTTGTTTGTAAAGTTCACGAGCCAAAATAATAGCGCCGTCAGAACCATCCATCTCGCTCGAAAAATGAACCTCAGCGTTATAGGATTTTAAAATACGCTTTCGTTCTTCACTGCAATTAGCCGGAATAGCTAAAACTACTTTATATCCCAATGCCGCACCAATCATGGCATAAGCGATACCCGTATTACCCGAAGTCGCGTCCAAAATGCATTTATCTTTTGTCAGCCTACCTGACTTAATACCCTCTTGAATCATTCTCAAGGCCGGACGGTCTTTTACCGATCCACCAGGATTGAACGATTCCATTTTGGCGTATATTTCCACTCCGGGAACATTATGAAGATGCATTTGAATAAGCGGCGTATGACCGACTAACTCGATCACGCTTTCATAAATTTTTGGAGGATTTGAATTTCTTGAAATTATAGGGATCATTGGGACTCAAAAATAACCCCAAGACTTCAAATGAAATCTTGGGGTGATGAATTAACTAAAGGTTATAAAACACGTCTCTGCCCAAAAACTGCGACGCATTACCCAATTCTTCCTCAATGCGGAGCAATTGGTTGTACTTAGCGATACGATCTGTACGGGAAGCCGAACCTGTCTTAATTTGACCGCAGTTGGTCGCCACCGCGATGTCCGCGATGGTCGTATCTTCGGTTTCGCCAGAACGATGCGACACAATAGCAGTATAACCGGCCTCTTTGGCCATCTGGATGGCTTCCAGAGTTTCGGTCAAGGTTCCGATTTGATTCACTTTGATCAAAATAGAATTAGCGATTCCCTTTTCAATACCCTGTTTTAGTTTTTTGGTATTAGTGACAAACAAATCGTCGCCCACAATCTGAATCTTTTTGCCGAGCTTCTCCGTCATGCTCTTGAAGCCGTCCCAGTCATTCTCATCCAAACCGTCTTCAATGGAAATAATGGGGTACTTAGCGACCAGGTTTGAATAGAAATCAATCAATTGCTCACTGGTCTTTTGTTTTTCCGCTTCGGCTTCCAAAACGTATTTATGGCTTTCTTTGTTGTAAAAACTGGAAGAAGCGGCATCTAAAGCGATCAAAACGTCCTTACCCGGCGTGTAGCCGGCCTTTTTGATGGCTTCCATAATCACCTGAAGAGCTTCTTCGTTGGATTTCAGGTTGGGGGCAAATCCACCTTCGTCGCCTACGGCGGTATTTAAATTCTGGTCGTGCAAAACCTTTTTCAAGGCATGAAAAACTTCCGAGCCGGTGCGCAAGGTTTCAGCGAAAGTCTTGCCCCCAACGGGCATAATCATGAATTCTTGAAGATCCACATTGTTGTCCGCGTGCATGCCGCCATTGATGATATTCATCATGGGCACGGGCAAAGTGTTGGCGTTGGCGCCACCGATGTATTTGTAAAGCGGAAGTCCGGCCGCCTTGGCTCCAGCTTTCGCGGCGGCCAAAGAGACACCCAAAATGGCATTGGCGCCTAATTTCCCTTTATTGGCGGTTCCATCTAAGCCGATCATGAAATAATCCAAGGAGCGCTGATCGGTCACGTCCATTCCCTTAATCTTAGGGGCGATTTTAGTGTTCACGTTCGCCACAGCCTTTAACACGCCTTTGCCGTTGTAGCGCTTCTTGTCTCCATCACGGAGTTCAACGGCTTCGTATTCGCCGGTGGAAGCTCCCGAAGGAACCGCGGCGCGGCCCAGGGTTCCATCCTCCAAATAAACATCCACCTCCACCGTGGGAAATCCACGGGAATCCAGAATTTCACGGCTTTTCACTTCAGCGATACGACGGCTCATGCTTCCTCCTAAAGGAATTGAAAAGTAGGTTCAACGCGCGAAGATTTTACCCGTGCCGGAAGGCCGGGGCAAGGGTTTCAGCAAAAAACAAAGCAGAAACGGGATAATTAGGCTCAGTTGAATGAGATGATTTTTAGCTTTTGCGGGACATCAAGCGCTTCACTTCATCCATAAAGGCCGTGATATCTTTGAACTGGCGGTAAACACTGGCAAACCGAACATAGGCTACATCATCCAAATCCTGCAGGCGACGGATAACCATTTCGCCAATTTCGGTTGAATTAATTTCTTTCGCCGCTCTTTCCATCAGAACGTTTTCAATGTCATCGACTAACGATTCAATGCGTTCAGAAGAAACCGGTCTTTTTTCCACCGCTTTGCGGATACCTGAAACAATCTTTAAGCGGTCAAAAGGCTCACGTCGGCCATCCCGCTTCACCACCATCGGCAGAATCTCTTCAATTTGCTCATAGGTCGTAAAGCGTTTTTCACACTTAAGGCATTCCCGGCGGCGACGAATGGCGGAACCGCCCTTACTGGGCCTCGAATCCATCACCTTGTCTTCTTGATGTCCACAGAAAGGACATTTCATAAAAACTCCTCAAACCAATTAACAATGGGCTGATTATACACTAGGGGCTGAAGGAACGAACAAGGAAACCATCTAGGGATGGGGTGAAAGCCTGAAATTAAGGTACGATTTCGGTACCAACACCTTGCGGAGTGAAAATTTCCAAAAGTAGCGCGTGGGGTAATGTGCCGTCAATAATATGGGTTTTATGGACACCTGATTTGACCGCATGGAGGCAGGCTTCCACCTTGGGAATCATTCCTCCGGAAATAACGCCGGACTTAATCAATTTCCCTATTTCTTTAATTTTTACGCTGGAGAGCAAGCTTTTGGGATCATTCTTTTTCCGGTAGATCCCTGGAACATCCGTTAAAAACACGAGCTTTTCAGCTCTTAAAGCGCCCGCGATGGCGCCCGCGGCTTCGTCCGCGTTTACGTTATAAGTCTTGCCGTCCGCTCCCAAACCCAAAGGCGCGATGACGGGAATAAATTGTTCTTTATCTAAAAGATCAAGTATTGAAGTGTTCACCTTGGAAACCCGGCCCACATACCCAATATCTTTACCTGTTTTGGATTTCACCCTGGTCGCCTGAAGCATGGCGCCATCTTTACCGGACAGTCCTACCGCCTGGCCTCCCAGCTGTTGAATCGTGCTAACCAGTTCTTTATTAATCTTCCCGCCCAAAACCATCTCCACCACTTCCATGGTGGGAAGGTCTGTCACTCTTAACCCGTCCACAAACTGGGAGCGAATGCCCATTTTTTCCGTCAAAGCCGTAATGTCCTTGCCGCCGCCATGAACCACTACCGGGCGCATGCCCACAAACTTCATCAAAACAATATCTTGAAGAGTGTTTTTGAGTTCTTCCGCACCCGAACGGGTGCTGCCGCCGTATTTCACCACTACCGTCGCGCCATACCATTGGCGAATGTAAGGAAAAGCTTCGATCAGAATCTGAGCTTTTTGAACAGGGTCCTTCAATCAAAGCTCCCAAAACCCATCGGTGAAGCTGGTGTCGGCGGCGGGAGTGCGGCTCCTTCTTCCTTATTGGGGAACTCTTTATAGTCGCACTCTTTATTGGGACAAGAGATATGAGCGCCTAAAGTCTTGGTGTACTTCTCCGTCAAATAAGGAGAAGCGCACTGCGGGCAAGCCCTTTGGATTGGTTTATTCCAGGAAACAAATTTGCAATCCGGATATTTATTACAGCCGTAAAAAGTCCCCCGGGGTGAACCGCGGGACACAATTTCACCGCCGCAACCCAGCGGACAGGGAATCTTCAATGAAATACCCTGAGTGCTTTTACAATCGGGATATCTGGAGCAGGCCAAAAATTTTCCAAACCGGCCAGCCTTCACCATCATCGCGCCGCCGCATTTGGGGCATTTTTCATCAGTGGTTGTGTCATCAATTTGAATCGAACCGTCGGTAGTTTCCTTCAAACCTTTAGCGTTTTTACAAGTAGGGTAATTGGAACAGGCGATAAATTTTCCAAACCGCCCCCACCGGACAATCATCATCAAGCCGCATTTTTCACAGGGAATGGTGGTAACCTGCTCAAACTTGCTCTTGTCCTCAGCGATCAATTTTTCGGCTTCAGCCAAACTGTCCTTAAAGGGCGCGTAAAACTCACCGATCACATTGCGCCACTCAATTTCACCCGATTCCACCTGATCGAGCTGGCCTTCCATTTTCGCCGTAAAAGCGTAATCCAAAATAACCGGAAAGTTTTTCATCAAAATTTCTAAAACCAAACTTCCCAATTCGGCCAGAAAAAACCGGCCAGCTTCTTTTTTAACATAACGTCTGGCTTGGATGGTTTCGAGCGTCGGCGCGTAAGTCGAGGGGCGTCCGATACCCATTTCTTCCAAAGTTTTAATCATGGAAGCGTCCGTAAACCGCGGCGGCGGCTGGGTAAAATGCTGTTCGGGAACCGGCTCTTTCCAGATCATCGTCTGGCCTTCAGTAATGCCGTTGAGCTTGTTGGCGGTAACCTGATTGGTTTGCTCTTCCTCGCCGCCCGGTTCGCCCTGGGCTTTTTTATCTTCGTCCGCCGCCTCTTCATACACTTTGGTAAAACCGTCAAACACCGTAGCGGTTCCCGTCGCCCTGAAGGTGACGTTGTCTCCCATCACCTCCACACTGGTTTCCCGGTACTGGGCCGGGCTCATCTGGCTGGCCATAAAATCTTCCCAGATCAACTGATAAAGTTTGAATTGTTCGGGCGTGAGGAAAGACTTCATTTTTTCCGGAGTCCGGTAAGCCGAAGTCGGCCGGATCGCCTCATGGGCGTCCTGAATCTTATTTTTATTAGCCGTTTCCCGTTCGCCTTTGCTCAAGTACGGTTCGCCATAGGTTTCCAGAATATACTTGGCCGCTTCCGCCTTGGCGTCAGGTGAAATACGTTTGGAATCCGTACGCATATAGGTAATCAACCCCACCGGGGCGGATTCCCCAATTTCAATACCTTCGTAAAGTCCCTGCGCTATCGACATTGTCTTTCGGGCGCCAAACCGGAGTTGCTTATAGGATTCCTGCTGCAATTTGGAGGTCGTAAAAGGCATGGGTGGCTTTTTAGACTTGTCCCGGTGCAACAAGGCCGAAACTTTAAAATCGGCGTTTTTCACTCTCTCTATCAGCGCCATGGTTTCAACTTGGGTTTTAAGTTCAGGTTTTTGGCCGTCAACCTTTGCCAATTTGGTGCGGATCGTTTTTTGAGCTTCCGTAATAAAATCCGCTTCCAAACTCCAATATTCAACCGGCACAAACCCCGCGATTTCCTTTTCCCGTTCGTAAATAAGACGCAAGGCAACGGACTGTACCCTTCCGGCGGACAATCCCCTGCGTATGTTTTTCCATAAAAGAGGACTGATCCCATAACCCACCAGCCGGTCCAATACCCGACGGGCCTGCTGGGCGTTCACCATGTTCAAATCAACTTCGGTCGGCGATTTAATTGCCTCTTCAATGGCGGGCTTGGTAATCTCATTGAGTCTCAAACGGTAAATAACCGGTATTTTGGGCAACACGGATAAGAAGTTCTTGATGTGCCACCCGATCGCTTCTCCTTCCCTATCAGGGTCAGCGGCCAGATAAACCGCGCTGGATTTTTGAGCGGCTTTTTTCAATTCTTTAATAATGGAGGCTTTTCCCCGAATGGGGATATATTGCGGCGCGAAGTTGTCTTCCAAATTGACTCCCAACTTGCTTTTGGGCAAATCAATTAAATGGCCCTTGGAAGCCAAAACCAAATAATCCGATCCGAGGTATTTGTTAATGGTTTTAGCTTTTGAGGGAGACTCAACGATGACTAATTTTTTAAGGTTTTCGGCTTTTTTCGCCTTAGCTTTGGCCACAAATATCTCCAAAATTTTATTTAAAGTCGATTTCGCTTTAAAAAAGGGCTTTTTTATACCGTCGCAAGAATAGGCATCGTTTTTGGCTTTGTCAAGTTTTCCACACCTTTTCAACCAAAGTCGCAAAAATTCTTAATAGCGGGCATCATTTAAAATTTAAACCTGACGTAAACTATTTGCGCAACCACCACAAATCGTTACAATGAGTTTATGTTTAATAAATGGATTTTTTAATAACATGAAAAAACTATTCGTCTTAACCCTTTTGTTTGCCTTTTACAGCTGCACGCAAAGCCCGACTATCTCTAATCCAACCGTAACCCAAACCTTTACCATAGCCCCGCCTCAGCTCAATCTTTTGGTTTCTGGTACCTTTACCGATATTTCTACCAATACCTCCACACCCTTTTCTCTCAGCACTTATGTCGCATCCAGTCCGGGAACTTGGACTTTTCAGGTCGGTAAACATGATACGGTTGATTTCACAGTTACTTTCAGTTCTCCCTGCACGTTCAACTATACGCTGGGCTCGACCCAGACCTCAGCTTCGACCGATGGCAATGGAAATTACACCAGCAGCCAAATTACTTTTTAATTAAACTTTGAAATAACAGTGTCCCGGGGCTTGTTGAACGAAGCCTTGAAGCTCCAGAGCTAACAATAACTCGTTTAACCGGCGGGGTTGCATCCCAGCCATTCGGGCCAAAATGTCGACATGAACTGGCGTATAAGCCAGATGGTCCAAAACAGATTTTTCCTCATTCGAAAGATTTTCTTCCGATGGAGCGGTCAATACTCTCCGTGATTTAAAAACCGTCTGAGCGTGCGCGTCCTGAATTTCATGAAAAATATCCTCTACACCCGTGACTAATTTAGCGCCCTGTTGAATCAGCGCATGGGCGCCCTCGGATTGTTTTTGGTGAATGGGGCCCGGCACTGCGAAAACGGGTTTTCCCTGGTCAATGGCGTGATCCACCGTGATAAAAGAACCGCTGTCTTTATTGGCCTCCACCACCAAAACACCTTTGGAAGACCCGCTGATGAGCCGGTTGCGCTGCGGAAAATGCATGGCCAGGGGTTTCGAAAAAAGAGGATATTCGCTAAAAACCGCCCCACGGGAGGCGATTTCGGACGCCAGTTTTTTATTTTCAGGAGGATACATGTTTAAAAGTCCGCTGCCTAAAAAAGCGATTGTCCGTCCCTTGGGAAATTTTAAGGCGCCCTGATGCGCGATCGAATCGATTCCCCTGGCCAAACCCGAAACAACCGTATAGCCCGCCCTAGCGATATCTTCCCCCAACTTCAAGGCCGCTTGTTTTCCGTAAGCGCTGGGCCGGCGGCAACCGATGACCGCGATTGCCTTTTCATCGTCCGGTAAATAATTCCCGTTTTTCCACAAAACAAAAGGCGGGTCATAAATATTTTCGAACACTTTGGGAAACTGCTCGTCACCTTCTATTAAAACTTCAATTCCTTTATGTTCAGCCTTTTCAATTTCTTGCTCGGCTTTTTCTTGGGGATGGTCGAACGACAAAACTTTTTTGGCGCTGGCAGGTGTCCAATTTTCAAATTCAGCCAATTTTTCCTCGGTAATTCCAAAAACATCGGACAAATTAGAGGGAAATGATGCTTTTAGGGATTCCAGCCTGCGCGGTCCAACGACGCCGGTTAAGTGAAGCGCCAATAAGGTAAATCGTTGGTTCATTATCAAAAACCCGAAAAAGAGTTACGAGATTAAGGTGTATAAACGGCTTCAAAACCGTTGAAAATTGAATCCGACCCTTCTTGAATACGGGCAAGAGAATAACTGGCTCCTGAATAAAAAACTTTAGCAAAACCACGAGGAACACCATCTAATTTTATATTTTTGCTCCACGGAACTTCCCAAAGTCGAAAAATTAACCCCTCCACCACGCCTTGTTTCGTTCCCGCAGTCAATATCACATAATCAGTTTGATTCCAGTTGTCCCTGCCGCGTTCTCCGCCAGCGACGTAACATTTAATGGGTTTGGTTGGAAATTCTTTAGCAACCTGGGCTTTATCCCAAATAGCCTTTTCCCCTGAATACAACTTCACCGGACTACCCAACGGAATATCATCATACGAAGTCAATACATCGGCCAGATAACGCCTTCTGTCGCCTTCACGAACTCTCAAAATCGCCAAATTTTTGATAAATCTTTTATTAAACCCGGAATTCTTTTCCATTAAAATGCCGCCGTCGCCGAAAACAATCAGTTTTTCACCAGGATTCAGTTTTATCTTCTCGTTGGGAACGACAACATAAAGACTTTTAGCGGTACTTAAACTACCATCCAATTCCGGCGTGCCAGACACTTTACCGACAGATGGAATTCCCGCAATATCATTAGCGGCATATCCGCTGGTTAAAAAATAGCTGAAGTTAACATCGTTTTCATTGACTCCTGTATGTTTCGTATCCTCAATGGTGTCTTGATCCATGTCGTCGCCGGTCGTTTTATCCGCGACGGTCTCCGCATCTTCACTCGTCCCGGAAGCGTTAATGGCGGCATTGTTTTTTTCACTGTCAGGCGAATCCGCTCTTGAAAATGAAAGATTTCCGCAAAAAACCAATCCCGTCACACACAACCCTGCAAAAAATAATTTGATTTTAAAGGTGATCATTTGCCGTTCACCTGATTCAACAGCGTCTGGGCCTTCGCGACCCATTCGGGCTGATCCGCGTATTGATCCAAAATGATTTGTAAGTAAGGAACCGCCTGCATCTTAAAAACCTTGATATAACTTGAATCCACTTTCATTTCTCCGCAGTAGTACATGGCCGGTGCGCAAAACTCGGATTTGTCCGGATAATTCTGATAAAGGAAGTTGTAGACCTCTGTCGCCGTATCGGTGTCCGTTAAAAACTGGCAGACCCGGCCCGTATCATATAAATACTCCGCGGCTGATGGGTCTTTAGGATTTTGTTTCACCCAATTGATCACTTGATCGGCGGCCAGATGAGGATTCAAAGCCACCACCAGAATTCCGGCCACTAAAACACCTAAAAAGATTAAACCTTTCATTTTCACCTCGAAGTATTTGAATTAATTAAATCAGCCTATTTTCGCGAAAATATCCTTGAGGGTATTTTTCTTGATTTTAGCCTCTTCAATCTTCTTTTGAATTTTATCGTTTGTTGGATCTAATTCTAATATACCGGACCAAATTCGAATGGCCCTGTCCATATCGTTAGCGTCAAAATATTGTTTGCCGTCCGCATACATTTTTTCCGCGGCTTTCAGAACTTCAACCTTGACCGCCTCCAGCTGCCGCATCGCATCCGGATGGCCGGGCGAAAGTCTTAAAACCTTAGTGAATTCTTTTTGAGCCTGCGCCAATTCCCCCGCTTGGAGTAATTGGTTGCCCTCTTCATAAAGTTCCTGAACCTGATTTTCATCCATTTGAATCGCTTTTTGCATATAGGCGTTCAGATAAGCGTTGCCTTCAGCCTTCGATAACGCCCTCTTAAAGGATTCGGCCGCGGATTGAAAATCGCCTTTGACATAACTGCGGATACCCTGTTCAAACATACTCAAAACAGCGGTCTTATCAGGGTTCGACTCCAGCCCCTCCACCCCCGCGGAAAGAATCTGGCCGATCCCCTGCTGAATATATTTGGAAACCTCGGTCAAATCCGAATTCACTTCGAAAGCTTTATCCCATAACAATAAAGCACCCAGTAAATCCCCCGCTTTATAAGCCTCAATGGCCCCCTGATTAAATCCATTGGCCTTGGCCTGGGCCTTTTGTTGTTGAAGCGTTTTCTTGATATCCCGGATCAGCATATTGGCCTGTTCGTGGTTCGGGTCCAAGGCCAAAACCTGCTCCACACTGGCCAAAGCATTGGCCAAATCACCCTGCTGTTTGTAGGTCATCGCCGCCTGGTAAAACTGCAAAGCCTTGCCGTGATTTTCCATCTCACCCTGGATGGCCTTGATATAAGCCTGCGCCTGCTTATTCTCCGGATCGACCTCTAAAGCCTTTTGAAACTCAATAATGGAAGCCTGGGCTTTTCCTTCCCGGTACATTTGAAGAGCGGTTTTTACAAAGGAAGAAGCGTCCTTCTTCTTCTCGGTTTTGCTGTCCATTTCGCGGATCTGAGACATCAGGAAATTGGCTTCCTGGTGTTCGGGCAGTTCCAAAAGAATCCGTTTCAATTCGGCGCGCGACTCGTCATAACGGCGTTTTTCAAAATAATCCTGAGCGCGCCGCATCCAGCCGGCCACCCGTTCCTTTTGCTGATCGCCTTCCATTTGGGACATCAGGGACTGAGCTGAGGACCGGGAGGAAGAAATACCCTTCAATCCCAGTTCAATTTCATTGGGGGAACTGGCCTGTTCCATGGCGCTCTCTTTGGTAATTTGCCCGCTGCGCACCAGGGCGATTAAGGACTGATCAAAGGTTTGCATACCGTACTGGCTGTTGCCCTCCGCGATAAACTGGCGGATGCTGCTGATCTTCCCCTCGGCGATAAGCGACTTGATGGTCGGGGTGACAATCATGATTTCGCAGGCCGGCACCACTCCCACTCCGCCGGATTTACTCACCAGGCGCTGGGAAATCACCGCCCGAAGCGTGCCGGAAAGCTGTATCCGTATCTGGTTTTGCTGTTGGGGAGGGAAAAAGTCCAAAATACGTTCGATCGTCTGGGTCGTATCCATCGTGTGCAGCGTGGACAAAACCAAATGTCCCGTTTCCGCGGCGGAAATCGCGGCCGAAACCGTTTCCACGTCTCGCATTTCACCGACCAGGATAATGTCCGGGTCCTGCCGCAATACATACTTCAGGGCGGACTTGAAACTTTCGGTGTCCAGGCCCACTTCCCTTTGGGTAATGCTGGAGCCTTTATCCCGGTGAACAAATTCGATCGGGTCTTCCACCGTCACAATATGGGCGTGGCGGTTTTCGTTCATCTCATTGATCATCGCGGCCAGGGTGGTGGACTTACCCGACCCAGTAATACCCGTCACCAAAATCATTCCGCGGGGTTCGGAGGCGATCTGCTTTAACACCGCCGTGGGCATATTAATTTCTTCAATTTTGGGAACGTGCTGGGGAATCACCCGCATCACAATTTCCGGCAGGCCCCTTTGCCAGAGAATGTTGGTTCGAAACCGGGCCAGGCCTTCCATCGCGTAGGCCAAATCCACCTCGCGCTTGTCCTCGAAATATAATTTTCTTTGTTTGTCATCCATCAGCTGATTGGCGACTTCGCTCAATTCTTCACTGCTGAGCGCCGTGTCGCTTTGGGGAACCAGATCGCCGTCAATGCGGAAAAGAGGGGGTGTGCCGGCTTTCAAATGAACGTCTGATGCTTTTTTTTCGACCATGGATTGCAGTGTTTGTTGAAGATCCATCAGGGTCCCTTTGAGCGCAGCGACTTTTAAACAACGCGAGCTTTTAACGAACATTCGGTGGAAACGGTTTTTATTATACCAACTGAGTTTCTTAAAAACCCTTTAATTTAACGTTTTTGTATCGGGGCGCGGCCCTGGACAAGCCAAGCGACTCAGAAAGGGACAGCCCGCTTTTTCAAGAATTTCACTCAAATGGCCGTAGTCCCGGGAGTCTTTATCCTGAGTTTTTACTTTGTCAAATCGCGCCAAAAGGGCGTAGCCCAATCTGGCTTTCGGATCCGCCTGTATCGACAGCTGACAAAGATTTCGGGCCATTTCTAAGTAGCCCATCGACCCCATCATCGACGCCATCTTGGCATAAACCCCGGGCCATCGCGGTTGAAAATAAAGTACGGTCTCTAACCGGGCCAAAGCTTTCAACTCATCATGATGCTTCCAAAACCAGTCGGCCTCCGCCATTCCCTGCAGCGCGTAGGAAGCGTAAAGATCATTCGTAGGCGGGTCTTCCCTCGCCACTTCTCGATTTTCCGCAATCCCCCTCATTCGTTCCAAGCCCGACAAGTTTTGAACCTCATCCCCTCCCAGGACGGAAGCGGTCCATCCATCGGCCAACCCATGGGGCGTTCCACGTCCGATTAGATTTAATCCTACCGGAAAATATTGACGGCCAAAGGAATAAAAAAAAGGATGGTTGGGGTTTTTCAATAAACCCACCCATCGCTCTTCAAACGGCGGCGGCGAAGGAGCGGTTTTTAAATCCTCCGCCTGAAGGCCCAACTGGTTCCAGCCCCATTCGTGAAAAAGAAAAACCGTCGGCTCCACAATCACATCCGGCCTGAGATGATCGACATATTTTGTGTACCACAGCGGCATCACGTAATTGTCCCCATCCGCCAAAAGTACCGCGCCCCGGGGCAGGCATTTTAAAACATTCACGCCAAAATCCTCGGCTAGGGTATAGCGGCTCCGGCTTTCCATTTCAAAACAGTTCCAGCCCCAAAAAATCGAGAACAGCAGCAAAACCATCGCCAGGGTCTTTTGAAACAAAAGTCCGCCCCGGGTCAAGAGCCAAAAAAGTCCGACAAAACTCAAAAGCACCAGCAACCCCGACAGCGGCAGTAGGTAAACCGGCATCAGGTACAAATTATTGGCTTCATGCACCGCCGCCAGCGCCGCCACCATGGGCACTACCAGTACAAGAAAATCCCGCGACAAAGATTTTTCAAATCGATAAACCACCCACAACCCCGCCGCGGCCGCCAGAAAAATTCCGGGAATCCAAACTAAATAGGATTGAAGCAGGGACGCCAACCCTTCCGTGTAAAAACGCAAAGGGTGAATTTGCATTTCCTCCCCCGCCACCAATTGGCGAAAAACAACCCATTTGAATTCGCTCCAGTGAAGGGGAAAACCCCAGGAAGGCTGGGCTCCCGCCCTAAGGGGCAGATAAAGGTATAAAGACAGGCCCAAAACCTGTAAAAAACACGCCCATACCATTTTTTTAAACGAAAATCCAAAAACCTGATAAGTCAAAAAAACGAGGAAAGGCGCCAATAAAATAACCGTTTGCCAATGGTTGGCTAATCCCAGGCCCCATAAAAACCAGGCCAGATAAACTTTTCCTTTCCCACTCACCCGGATCCAGATCAAAACCGAAATCAATAAAAGCGTCAGTGTATAGACAGAGCCTTTGGCGCTCAGTGATTGGGCGAAAACCGTCCGGCAGGATAAAAAGCAAAAAGCCGCCAGCATCAAAAGCATTTCACCAAAATAGGGCAAAGCACTTTTCAGCTTCAAACGGGCTGCCAGCTCAATGCAAGTTTTCAAAAGAAAAGCAATGGAAAGCAGAACCACGAGGGAACCCATCAAACCAAAACGAAAAGCGACCGTTCCTAAGGGCAGGCGGGAAAAAACATGTCCCAATAAATCGAATAAGGGGTAACCCGGCGGGTGGGGCAGCCCCAAATTCCAGGAAGCGGCGATCATTTCCCCACTGTCGTCCATCAAGATCGATGGCGGCTGCGCCCAAAGTAAAATCTGCCAGAATACCAATCCCAAAGCGCACCAGACCCACAACGGCACATTCATCGAAAGGTCAGCGGATCGCCTGGATTTTTTCATGACGCTCACTTCTTTTATAATTTCCAAAAAAATAAAAAATTAAGTCTGTTTTTAACCACCAAGACACCAAGAAAATCTATAAACATTTTTGGTTTAAAATTCTTAAAAATCAAATTCTTGGTTTTGTCTTCCTTTGTGCCCTCGGTGCGTTAGTGGCGAACCGGTTTCGCTTACAAATTCTTTTCATTCAACATCTTCCATAATTCTACCTGAGCCTCCTTATTCTGAGGGTCCACTGTCAGCACAGACCTAAAAGCCTCTTCCGCTTTCACCCAATCCCCTGCGTCTTCCATGGAATGGCCTAAATCCAGTTGGGCTTCAATTTGTTTGGGATTGATCTGTATCGAAGCTTCTAAGAGCGCCTTCCCTTCTATCGTTCTACCCTGTTGATTGTAAATTTTGGACAGCTGGTATTGGGCTTCCGCCAGCTCCGCGTTCAGCTTCACTAACTGCCCCAAATCGTCCGCCGCCAAAGTCTCATCCTTCTGGCTCTGCGCCGCGTCCAGCGATTTCATCATCTGGTCAATTTCCAGAGGATGGTTTTTGATGGTTGCCTCACATTCAATCTGGGCCGCCTCCAAAAGATTATGCTGTGAATAAATTTGGGCCAAAGCCGCCACCGTGGTCGGGTCCAAGGGGTCCAACCGGGCCGCCCTGTCATAGGCGTGTATGGCTTCGCTGTAGCGCTGATGGGCCATCAATTGCTGCCCCATCGTCTTAAAACCTTCCACATAACGGGACACATACCGCCGGGAACGCGGATCCAGATCCGACGAGTTCATCGGTACCACCGAAAGATCGTATTGATACTGAAAATTAACCGGGTCCACCACGTTCGCTTCGCATTGAAAAAGCTGGGTTAACACGCCCGAACTGCCTTCCGGCTCTTTCCAATCCGCGGGCAGCGCCGGCCTGGACCATTGAATCTGCCACGAGCTCCGATTGTCCAAAATGACGCTTTTTAAAATCAAATCCGTCGATCCCATAATGCTCGAAAAGAAAAAATCCGGTTCATGGTCGATCCATTGGCCCACATACCACCGCTTATCCAGATAATCCTTATCTAAAATGAACGCGGTCGGGCTGGAAGGCGCCATCCAGCGGGCGGCCAGAGCGCCGTTAAACTCAAAGGGATCGTCGCAAACCAAAACCGATCGCGGCCCCAAAACCTTCATCAGATTCAAAACATGCTGCTGGGGAAAAACGTACCCGCTTCGAAAATAGCTCTGCCCCGGCAGCCAGCTCAAACCGCAAGCCAGCAAAACACCCAGCAGCGACATCACTCCCAAGCTCTCTTTCGAGACAATGCCCGAAGCCCATCCCACCCGCCGCTCAAACGAGAACGATAAAAACCCCACGATGCCCGTCACAAACCAAAGCGAGGTCACTCCCGGATAATCCGTGCTGTCCGAATAAAAAAGAAACGCCGTGATACCGCACAAAAGCCAGAGTGCAAAGTCAATCGCCGAAACCGTCGCCACACCAGTCCGCCAGTTCACCAACCCCAGCGCCAAAGCCAAAACCAATAAGGCCAAAACTTCCCAGCCAAAAGCCTGCGTCGCTCCCCACCAGGTCCAATCATTAAGGAAATGATTTAATCCCAATGCCCAGCCTTCTTTTACCAGTTCAAGGTAGGGTTGAGTCCCGCCCCAGGAATAAAAACTCTTTCCCTCCCGCAAAACAATCCAGAAATAAGGGGAAAGTCCCAAAAACAGAGGCCACCAGTTTTGCCGGGTTTTGCGTATGTACGAACTTTCCGCCACAAAAACCAAAAGCCCCATCGCGCCCCACAGGGGATGAACGGACCACAGCAAGCCCAGCAACAAAAAAGAAATCGGTGCGTGTTTTTTTTCCAGATGAAGCACATGCCTCAGCATCAGAAAAAGCAAAAAACCCAGACTGGAAATCAGGCCCACCGCCATGGTGCCGGCGTTCCAAAAAGGGCGGCTCAATCCCAAAACCACACAGGAGACAAACACAAAAATGAAATTGATGTTTTTTCGGCTGATAAAATTGGCGAAAAGTTCCTGCGACGCAACCAACAAGGCCAAAGCCGTCACACAGGCCGATAAGAGCGGAAGAACCGACATCGCTTCCGAGGCAAAAATGAAACTGGCGGCCTCCCCCAGTAAATAAGCCAGGGGCGACCAGACCGGTTCAGTCACCGCTCCGGAATGAACCGCCACCCAAAAGGCCGGGTCCTGTCCCCAGTAAAACGAGGGAAGCGCCGTGTAAAGATAAAGCGCCAGCAGCGTACCCGCAGCCAAAAGACCAACCCCAAAAGATCCCACCGTAATTCGCACCGTGTTGACCGTATTCCACCGGGCTACGAAAAAAAACAGGGACAAAATAATCGCCAGCGCGCCCGACCCTAAATCTTCATGAGCAAACCGATACCATCCCCAAACACCCAAACCCCAGGCCAGAAGCAGGAAAATCCCCTGTATTCGTTCCCATCTTTCCTCGCGCAGGCGAAGGTCCTCGTCCAGTGCCATTTGCTCAATATTACGCATTCAACTTGCGCCAAATCGCGGCGATCCCCTTTAAGGTTAAATCTGGCTCCACACGCCTAAACAATCCCGTCTTTTCAAATACTTTACAAAACCCGCCGGTGGCAATGGCGGGCGCCTTCGCTTTCAATTCTTTGCGGATGGATAATAATAGTTCTTTGGTCGTCCCAATTGCCCCGTGATAAACCCCGGCCCTCACCGCCTCTTCGGTCGTGCGCCCAATGGCGAATTTAACTTTTTCAAACTTCACCAACGGAATTTTGGCCGTGAATTCGTGCAACGCCCGAGTCGAAATGCCCAGCCCCGGCAAAATAGCCCCGCCAAAATAATCACCCGCTTTGTTCACCACGTCAAAGGTGGTGCCCGTCCCGTAATCCACCACAATCACCGGCGAACCATAAAGTTCCTTGGCCGCCACCGCGTTGGCCAGCCGGTCCGCTCCCACCTGCGCCGGTTTTTTCACATTTACCCGAACGCCAATAGGACTGTTGTGTGTCACAAAATGCGGTTTGAGGCCAAAAGACTGCTGAAGCGATTTTCCCACCGCCTTATCTACTGGCGGTACCACAGAGGCCACTACAATGCCTTTGACTTGGGATAATCGCCTGAGCTTCTTTGCCCAAAGACCCGCCACACCTGCTAACTTTAAAGCCGCCGTAGGCACGATTTCTCTTTTCAATATAGTATCGTCCCGCATCAAGGCCGAGACTGTCCGGGTATTACCTATTAAAACCGCCCAAATCATGAATGCCTCTTTTTAACTTTTGGTTTCAAAAGCTCAACATCGCCCGATAAGACTCTT